>Ga0207433_10013495_pt1 | contig 11995 bp, 15 predicted proteins | sample YelNatPaOPGAMG01_FD_187559 | JGI IMG/M metagenome (GOLD analysis project Ga0207433, IMG submission 187559) | Hot spring thermophilic microbial communities from Obsidian Pool, Yellowstone National Park, USA - OP-RAMG-01 (SPAdes) (version 3) | ecosystem: Environmental > Aquatic > Thermal springs...
GAACAGCTTTTGATATGTCTCTCAAGAAACTGTTGGCAAGGATGTAAGAAAGATTTTCCAACAAGAATTCCAAGTCCTGTTTGCTGAACACGACTTTGCCTACTATCTCGTCAAGTTTTTCTATGACTTTTTGGACTCTTGATTTCAGACTAGGTTCTAGGTTCATGCTGTTCAGAATGTAAATCGTGGAGAGGAGGTTGGTCTTGATTTCCCTGACAACTTGGAGATGTGTGCCTGTCAAGTAATAGGTATCAAACATCTCGTATTGTGATAGATAAAGGGAAATCATGTCTAACAACTTGGTAAACTTTTCATGGAAGTTTTTGAGGAAGAGATAAGTGAGTAAGTTTTTAGCTCCCTGCTCGTATATCAACCTCCAGTCTTCCATGCTATCTATCTTATCGTCTTCCAAACAATCACCCCACTTGAAACGACCAAAACAATTACACCAAACCCCAACATGTTTAGATAAATATTAGGTTCTGTTTGTGGTATGAAGTAGAAAGCTGCGAACAAAGTGACAAGGGATAAGATGAAAATCTTTTCTATGTTTATAGGTTTGAGGAAAGTGATTACCAAAAGCACAGTTAGGATGATTCCTGTGAGCACAGCTGGGTACTTGTAAATCTTTCCTGTAGCCGTTGATATCACTTGGTAGATTAAACCGTTGCTTCCGTAGAGTTTGAACGTTAGTTTATCATCTGGATTTATTCCGACAGTTCTCCAGAGAAGAGTTAAAGTGAAATTTTGTGAACTCGGGAACGCTTGAGAGTAAATTACTGTTCCATCTTTTTCTACATCTAGCCTGTAATCATCTTCCATACTTGTTGTCACGTAAATTATCGTAGAGTTATCTCCTCCCAAAACATTCACGGTTGTTATTCTAACTATGGTTGCTATCTTTCTTAATGTTTGCTGCCATTGGTAGATTATTTTCTGCAAATCGACGAGGTTTTCAGATTCCCCTCTCAAAGCTGAGATGAATATCTCTGTCCCGTTTTCGAGTTTTGAAACTGTATAAATTCCTGGTAGAGTGTAAAAGTAGAAACCGAAGTAGTTCCCTAAGGAGTTTGTAGCCTTATCAATCGTTTTAACGCATCCTGTATCCCCTCTTCTTATTATGAAGCTCCAATCGATTGGAACAGTGGTGTAAGCAGTTTGAAGGTTTTGAGGCTTGTTTTCTGGAATGCAGATAGGCATATCGTATTTAGTCCAATCTCTTAAAACATATGTTTGGGTGAAGTATTGTAGAGAATAAAGAGTTTGAACAGTTAAAATCCACGTATTCGTAGGAACTATTAACCATAGAGTTGAATTCAGCTTTTCATAGAGTATAGATTGGTTGAAAAGAGGAGATATGGCAACGAATCTTATGATTGCTGTTTTGTTTGTTGAAGGGTCTAACCAGAGAGAAGTGTTATATACTCCGACTTCTTCATCGACAGGTTTTATCTGGATTATGTAGACTGGATATTCGTAAATTGAAGAGTTGGTGTTGAAAAAATCTCTGCAAACGAAGTTTAAAGTGATTGGAGAATTGTTTACAGGAAAAGTGTAAGTATACCAAACACTCATGTTTTTCCTGTAGTATGTATAGTTGTAAAGGTTTAACAAGCTGCAATTAACATAAGGAGCATAAGGAGAATAAACACTAAAGTTGAATGATTGTTGAGGAGTATTATCCCAGAAACCAAAAGTTAGGTTCAAGTTGTGATTCATTTGCAACGTGTAGAGATAATAAATGCTGGTTGTAGAACCAAAGTATCTTTCACTTCCTGCAAATGAAATCGAGTATTGATATAGATAAAGAGCATCGGTTAGAGGAGTATGTACAAAACTCAAATTAGTATCATCTTTTATCAAAGAATTGTTTGCGTATATCCTTATGTTGACTCTTGAAGCTGTCAAGTTGTTAAGAGCAAAGTTAAAAATTGTCGAGTTTGAATAGTATGTCGAGTTGTATGCTACCAAACCAGAAAGGGAAACTGCTGGTTGATAACCAAACAAAACATTCTGGCTGTTTGAAACAGAATCTACAGTTGCAGAAGAGGTGTTGGTGTATGTTATGTAATTTCTGAAGAAGAAATTGACTGCTGTGTTGTTCGCTTGAACTAAAGGAATATCTATGGCTTGAGATAGAATTATGTGGGTCGAGTTCATGCTTTGGGAACATGAACCTTCGTCTGTCGAGTTCCAAAACAAATCTGATGTTATGTTGCTCACCAAGTCGAAGTTGACCCTTATGGTTTCTGTGAACGATTGGGTTGTAGTTTCATAAACTATTGAATTGAAGGCTATTTGCTGAATTTCAAAATCTTTTATTGTGAAAATCACTGTCAAGCTTGAAGTTGCTCCTTTAGTATCGTTAGCCCAGACAGTGAAGTTGTATTGCTTTGGTAGGTTTAGATTTTGTGTCAGGTTGATTTGGGTGTTGTTTTGATATGAAGAACTATCATAAACCGAATTTCCGTCAAGGAAAGCTTTAAGTTGGAAAGTTGCTGAACTATCATCTGTCGCTTTGAAGCTGAATTGAAAATTATTTGAATAAAAGTAAGATGTATTTGTCGGCAAGTAAATTGTTATTTGTGGCGTTATGTTTACTATTTCTTCTGCTCCCAATCTTGCCAGTCCCATAAGATACTGCCTTTTTATATAGTCCGCACTTCTTGAAACGTTTGAAATTCTAACTTCATCAACTTTTCCATCGTAATACCAAATTGAACTTGGATGCCTTCCTATGTTGAAAGCAGTTTGCGGATTTTCGCATTTTGTTGTGTTAAGCTTTGAAGCTACAAGATTTCCGTCTACATAAATTGACATGTTGAGTTGACTTCCGATGTAAGTATAAGTTACTGCAACATAGTGCCAAGCATTTGCTGTTATGGCTGGAGAATAAAGTTCAATTATAGTTGTCGGTGCTCCGCAACGAACTTGTATGCTACCGTTGTTCCAAACCACCATTTGGTTCGTTCTATAATTACCGTCATCAGCATCTATCACTGCACCACCATCAGTTCCAAATGCAGAAAAACTGTAAACATAAATCCAAGCTTCCAAAGTTATGTTTGTGTAAACACCAGAAATTGACAATGGAGTTGACAAATACTGAGATGATGCTTTTGTGAAGTTCATACCTTTGGCAAAATAACCAGAAATGTATGCTGGGTTGTTGTATGGAGTAAAATCCATACCATATTGAGTGCTATCTTTATTGGAATTTCCAGTTTTATTTTCAAAATGATAAACCAACCTATAATTGCTATCCCAAACTTGAGTTGGATTATAAGAAGTTCCATTACCTCTTTCGACTTCAAAAGGTAGCTGAGCATTATCGCTTCCGTTCACAACCACATAACTTGTAAAGTTGTTGTAGTAAAGATAATTGAAGGTTGTGTTGTTTGGAGTTATGTTTGCTATAGTCCAAACGTATTGAATCGGCTCTCCGTTCAAACTGAAACCAGTCCCATTAATCAAGTAAGGAAAGTTTATCAAAGTTGAACTTCCAGTTTGGTTTATCTGTTCTTTCTTCCTGTACTGCCAACTACCTAGCCAAGCGTAAGAAGGATGGAGAAGAAGTAGAAAGATAGAGCTAAAGAAAACTAAGAAAATCACTAAGTTCTTCAAGATTTTCATATTTATCTTATCTTTTCTTTCTTTTTGAACCACAAGGAATTTATATCACCCTTACCCATTCGTTTGATATTTTATCTATAGGAACGTCCAGCTTCCTTAGCACTACAAACTGGTTTCTGTTGTTCCTCACGATGACGTAGTCTCCAACGTCAAAATACTTGTAAGAAGGGAATGTCGGTTTCTGCTCTAAAACAGCTATGTAGAGATATGGAGTGTTGATGTTTCGGTATATCAGGGTTCCGATAACTTTTTCTCCTCTCAACCAAAGAAAAGCTCTCATTTCTGCTCACCTTCAAACATACTTCAGCTCAGACCTCCACATGCTCTTATACATCATTTTATCGATTTTTTTATTTAAATCTATGTTTCTCGGGAAGAGCACAGGTAATGAAGGAGGTTGAGACGGTGGCGAGGATGGAGAAGAAGATGGTGAAGAGCTTGGTGAGGATGGAGATGGAGAAGATGGATAACTTGGATATGGTGGAGATGAATATGGAGAGTAAGAATAACTTGGAGGGGATGGAGGGCTTGGAGAATATGGTATGTATGGATAAGAAGATGATTTTGAAGGAGCTGATGGTTGTGATGTTTGTTCGCTATAACCTTTAGAACTTTCTGATTTTCCAGACTTGCTTGGTTTCGATTCCCCTACAGGTATTGATGGAGATGGAACCACATAAGAAGCTATCGAGCTTGCAGAACTTCCTGCAAATATAGAAGTGTAGAGAGGGAATGAGCTTTGCGGAGCTGATGATGAAAAAGAGAAAGTGAACGTCAGCTTCTCTGGTATCTGCGACAAGATTTTCTGCGTGACTTTTTCGTTCCCACTTTTCAAGAACTTTTCAAACAAAGGTTTCAAATCAGGGTTATTGTTAGCATAGTAATTCATCACGCTAATTAAATCTCCAACATCCTTTATTCTATGCTCCAAAGGGAAGAGCTGAGTTTCTTGGGGAGTGAAAGAAGAAACCATCTTCCTTGCTCCCTGTTCTTCTAACCTCATGAACAAGCCTTCATCCGTTTTAATGGGAGTTTTTGGATAGTAGCCGTAACCCAAATACCTCGAGTATGGAGAATAACCAATACCATGCTTGAAAATCTCCATGACTTTTTCTCCTGCATTGTTCAAAACTTCATACCCAGTTCCATCTGATTTAGCTTTAACGATTATATCATCTCCCAATTCTTCTTGAAGTTTGTTGACAAGCGATTCCGCAGCTCTTGGTTTCAAAGCTTGAACATCCAAATCATGAATCTCTCTTCCTAGAGCTCCATACATCTTTTGAGAGGCTGAACCGTAAATCATTATGTCATTTTTCTTCAAGAATTTTGAAAGGACTTCGTACAAGTCTTCCTTAAATCCTTCAGCTCTTTCCATATCACTAATTACTTCTTTTAGAGAGCTTACAGGATAAGGAGTTGGCTGAGTATAAATCTTGTTAAAAAATTCTCTCGCTACATCCAACTGCTCTGGAGTCAAACCTCCTTCTGCCATTTTTTGATAAAATTCTTTCATGGCAGGAAGTTTGAGGTAGGTTTCTATAGGAGATTTAGGTAGGTTGATTTCTCCTGTTTCTGTAAGAGGAGAATAAGAAGTGAAAGTTAACTCTTTACCGAAAGACAAGCCATATTTTCCTTCTCCTATATTTCTTATTCTAAATCCAAAAAGAGGTTGAGCTTCAGGCCCTCTTTCTTTATAAACTCCAACCCAAGTTTCCCCATTCTCTTCAACAATTCCCGGCTTTATCCATGTTATCTTTCCTTGTTCTGATTGTTTTGCTAACCAATCCATAGCTTTACTAGCTCCCCAATAAGCTCCTCCAGAAATGAGAAAAGTAGAAGCATACGTTAAAGGAGATTCAAGTTTTATAGGTTTTCCCATCAAAGGTTCTTCAGTTATATCTTTAGCGAATAAGCCTGTAGTTCCAATCAAACCTCCAGCTCCAAATTTAGCTAAACCCGAGATAGCAAAAGGAGAAACATAAGCTCCGACTAAACCTGCTACCTGACCTCCTATTCCTGAAGCTATATAAGTTTCTTTCGGATAATCTATTTTTAACGGTCTTTTTGCTATAACATCTTCTAAAATGTCAGCTGCTCCGGTAATTCCTATAGAACCTAATTCTCCAGCTAACATAGGAATTCCGATATGAGGAGCTACGAGTGAAACAGCAGCAGGAGTTAATAAGACAACTTCTTTCGGAAATTGTCTCTCCATTTCTTCTCCCATTTCTTTTTGTAGTGCTTGTACTTTCGTTATCGGAGCTCCTTGAGGAGTAGCATCTACAACTTCAGCAGTTTTCGTTCCTGTAGTTTCTCTTAAGTATTGAGACTGAAGTTGAAAAGGTTTGTTTTGTTCTTCCCATCTTTTCAGTTGCTCTGGAGAAGTAGTAATAGTTGGATGTTGCAGATAAAAATCAGAAGGAGCAAAATCAACCATATCAACCACCACCTTTCTGTAGTTCAGTATAAGCTCCGTAAATCAAGACCGACAAAACAAAAGCGAAAACTACTAGGTAAGGAAGTATAGATTTCACGTTTTCGTTAGCTTCGATTAGCTGTTCAGTTGAATTAGTTACGTTTCCATACATCCCGATATCGACTTGTGATTGTGTTTGACCCCAAATGGTGTAAAATATGCTTATAGCTGGAGCTATTACCACAAAAAAAGCAAAAACGATAAGGAAAGTCAAAAGAAGAAAGAGAAAAGTATTCAGAACCACTCCCTTCTTACCTTTAAGTAAAATTCCTTTCATCACTTCACCTCTTTATTTTTACCTGAAAGGGTTGTAAAATCCCGATTGCTGGAAAGGATTAAATGCTGGAACGTTTGCTGGAGAAAATAAAGGCTTATATGTTATTTGTGCAGGAGGAGGACTTGGAACTGATGAACTATATCCTCCTTGTGGAGTCACTATGTAATAACCTCCAGTTGCTCCGTAAGACTTTGCAGGAACAACGTAAGTTTGACTTGTTTGTTTTGATTGCTGTTCTAATTGTTTCAGAAGTTCATCTCTCTGTTTAACCAAGTCCTGCGAGCTTCCTGAAGGTTGAGTTTGCAAACTTCCTGAAGGTTGAGTTGGTTGCGAAGAGACATAATTTCTTCCACCAAAAGTCCTTAAAACATTTGCGACCGACTGACCAGATTGAACTTGCTTCAACAAATCCTGTTCTTCTTTATATCTTTTCATAGCTTCTTCTTGGATTGATTGGATCAAAGATTTAGCGTTCTCAAAATTTCCGGTTGTAATAGCTTGTGACAACTGGTCAAAATTCTTTCCCAACCAATCCCAAATGCTCAACCTGTGTTCCAAGATAGCTCTTTCCATTGTTAGTTGGTAAGCTTGTTTTTCGAGTTCAGTTGCTTCTTTCAACTTTTTCAAAGCTTCCTCGTAACCAGCTTTTATCGATTCCTCTAAAGATATCGGGAAAACCCTTCTCACTCGCATCTCTGCATGTCTTTCTACATCTACTTCAGGTTTTTGAAACAACATACTATCAATTATTATATACTTTTTGGATTTTAAAAAATTGTGGATTTTATAAATTGCTAAATTTCATTTATCTTGGTTACTATAATTAAAAGTAGAGGTGAAATAAATGCAAAATGTTTGGGACTATGTAATAGATGGTCTGTTCGTGACCTTCCTAGTGAGCATCATAGGCGGGATAGCAGCGTCTTCAGGAGCTTTCAACAGCTTACTATACGGAATGTTCGCAGCTTCTACAGAAACAAACTTGAACAGCATAAACACAACACAAACATACAAAACGACTCTTTTAGCTAACTTGAACACCGGAGCAACAACCCTTCAAAGCACAATTCAAGCTGGAGGCCAAGTATACCCATTAGCGATGTACATAACAATCTTCGCTTTGTTCATAGGAGCTGTCTTGGGAATAGTAGTTTACGCTATGAGCTTGATTGCTTCAGCAAGAGCAGTCCCAGTTCCTGTAAGGGCTGCTTGAAATCAGTAAAATCAAGGAAGGTTAGTTTGCTGACTTTTCCCATTTTTTCTTTTTTGTAAAAGTTTAAATATAGAAAAAATAAAGATTTTATCAGGATAGATATGGGAATTTTGGAAACCGGAAGCGAATTGTACTTTTCAATTTTCAAAATTTCCATAGTTTTCACCTTTTTCTTCTTGATAGCAAACTCCATCTTCAGCTTTGTAGATTTATCCTTTTTCCCAACGTTAGACTTTGGAAGCAGCATGTTAAACGACGCTATATCCACAATACAAAACGCAAGAGGAATGGATTTCACGGTAGCGATACCTTTTCTAATAATCTCCGTGTTCGGTTTGATGATCGAAGCTTTCCTAAACGGAATCTTGCTGATGAGATGGATTATTAACTTTTTTGTGAACGATGTTTTGATAGTTGTGGGAGTAAGCGATGTAACAGCTATCACAATTGGAACAGTAGTAAGCTGGATTATGATACTACCTCCAGTTGTTGGTTTGATAACGGACATAGGAAGGATGATATTTTACTTGTTGTTTGGAATGAAGAGGTGATGTCGTGGTGTTTTTAGATTGGAATGCAATGTTGATTTTTGGAGAATTCACCCCACTTTTCTTTTCTCTCGTAGCTTTGGCTTACGTGATGACCATTGGAGGGATATTAAAAGGATTGTATGCAGGAAGCCTCGTAAACCTTTTGATAATCATCCTAACATATTGGTTAAATTCTTACTTCCATACTTCTTTAGATTTGACGAGTTTGGTAGCTTTAGAGATACTTTTGGCAACTGTTTGGATTTTAAGTTTAGGGAAAACTTAAACTTGTTTTCTGGTCTCTGTTTTCACAACAGCTTTCATTATTATGGCAAGAATTATGTATACAACAAACACCAAAACATTCAAGGTTAGTAGATAGTTATTCAACGAAAGAAAGCCAACAACAGCTGCGTATTCATTCGTGTTCGTTTGATTTATGGAAGAAAGAGAACGGATGGCTTCAACATACGTGAATGAAGATGAAAAGTATGAAACGATTAACAAAAGCAAGGGAACAATCCAATAATTCAGGTTTTTGCTCAAAACCCTCCAAATGAAATAAAGGTTCCCGACCAAGCACAAAACGCTTATGAAAGCATATGTCGTTACCATGCAACAACCTATTAATTATTATAATTTTTAAATATAAATGTTTTTCTCATGGAAACGTCCCCGTAATGTTAGGTCTTGGTATTGCTGGAGGGGTTATGGGTCTCATGACTTGAGACATGCTCGATAACATGCCCGGAAGAAAAATCAAAGATATGATTGCAATTCCTAAAAGTATCACCAAAAACCAAAACTCCTTTTTTGTAAACAATGATCCAATCCCAGAAAATCCTGGAACTGAAAAAGGAGCTTTCATCAATCCTTCACTTTTTACAACAAGCTCTTTAAGCATGGTCAAGATTGTATCTATTTGGCTTATCCTGCTTCTTGCTGAAATCATTTTTATGCTCTGCTTATCGAGAGCAAACATATCTGGGCTATATACTTTCACGCTCTTTTTTTGCTTTCCAAATTTTGTCAAGTCCACTTCCCTTGTTTCTCCAGTATCCCTCAAACCCATAAGCTTGAGAGTTTCTCTACTTAAAACTTCGTAAGGATAGACGATTATGATTCCTTCTACATTATAAGGTTCTACGTTAAGAAAGACATCAGAAGGAGAAGAAATCGTAAAGTCTCTATCCATAAGATAGTCAAAAACGTTATGAACTTTCATAAGAGAAAGTCTCGGTGTATGAATAGTAAATTCTTGTGAAGGTTCTACCTGAACCTCAACATCCTCCCATCTATAGTTTCTATATATCTTTAACTTTACCTTTCCTTCCACATTCTTTTCTGCCAAAGTTATGAAAATCTTGTCCTCAAAGATTATGAAAGCTATTTTCTTCCCAGTCCTTTTTGCCACGTCAAATATGCTTTCCTTTTTTCCAAACCCAAACATCAACCAACACCTCCCTGCTGTTGAGTTTGTTGAACAGATTGCTGAACAGGTTGAGAAGGCTGCGGTTGAACTTGCTGTTGAGGAATTATTGGTTGAATCAAGACAGGTTTTTCTTCAACTTTTTCTTGACCAGCCAATATCAAGTAAACAGCTTTTCGAGCAAACTGTTTTATCAGGTTTATCGCCATCCTGTAACTTTCGTTTAGCTTCAACAGGTCTTCCCATCTCAAGTAAGTATCCAAGCGGTAGTTATAAAAATAGATGTAGTCTCCAGAAGTAAAGCAATCATCATAGTCTACACTTGTCAAGACAAGATGAATTTCCTTGACCAAAGCTCCCAACTTTTCAAGAAGGTTAAGAAAAAGGCTGATTTCGTTTTTCATTTCCACGCTGAGATTCGTAACAAGGGCATTAGCTTGGATGTTAGAAAGCAAAACATCTATCTCGCTATAACTAGCTTCTCCCCTTTTCACGACATCAAGACTAACTTTGTTTACTAAATCAAGCGTTCTTGATAACCACTCTTCCATATTCCCGTCCATATTCAAACACCCTCCTTAATTCTTTTATCTGTTGATTAAGATAGTAAGTAGAAAAAGAAGCATAACCTATACTCCAAGCTAAAACTATATAATTGTTATTTAGATATCCGAAAACTAGCATAGCTATGTTGAAGAAAACGTTGAGTAGAGCTAAAAACATCTTGATTTTCCAGTTTAATGCAATCTTCATCTCTTCTTCACCTCTTTAGCGAAGCTCCTTATAGCTTCCATTACGAGCAAGCAGAGAAGAGATAAAACTTTATCTCTCTTTTTGTCAGGAACGATTTCATACTTTCCGTTAGTCCTGTCTATATCTACATCAAAAATATCGACGACTTCTTCTTTGAACAGAGATTTCTTATAGAGAATCGCTCTACCAGTTAACCTGAAATTTGTTATATCGTCTGTCCACTCAAATATTAAGTTATCAGATTTTAACTTAAAATTTTTATATTTAGATTCTCCTGAAACTAAAAACTTTTTGTTGAACTTCTCGGTCATCAAGCTGTTAAGCTCATCGAATCCTTGCATCCCTTTCATCACAAGCAAAGGTAAGAAAAACTTCTCATCAGGTTTCATTTCCATATACATATTTGGTTTTTCTTCTTGTTTTTCTATTTCAATATCTTCATATACATCTTGCTCGTTTGGTTTTTTTGTTTCAATTTCTTCATATGCATCTTTGTTCTCTTTATTATATATATTTAGAGTTTCCAAAGACTTTATTTCTTCCTGTTTGGATACTTCTTGAATTATTTGTTCATCAAGTTTTGTTTCCTCAGGCTTGTATATATCAATAACCCTCAGGTTGCACGAACCATCCTTCTTTTCTATTTGAATCTTTCCTTCAAGCTCTAAAATTTTGACCCACTTATGAACAGTAGAATAAGAAAGATCTGTTTTCTTTGTAACGTCCAGAATATTTACATCTGGTTTTATAGATAATAATTCCTTTATGGTTTGGTAGACCAAATCTTTTTCCGACCTCATCACTAATCACTTATATTTATATATTTTTATATATAAATACTTTATGCATGGTTTTTTTAACCAGTCATCAGATACTGCCTTACGATTTTAACTTTCTTCCTTATGGTTCTTGTATGCGGCTTGACTTTAATCTTCTTACCTCTAAAAGTCCTTGTATATCCCCTTACCTTTATTTTTACTTTTTTGATTCTGGTCGTTTTTCTTGTTACAATCCTGCTCAAGAATTCTTTCCTAGCAACCTTGTTTTTAACCAAAGTTCTCAATACATTTTTTTCTATCTTCAAGGCTTTTATCTTTTTAGGAACTTTTTCCTTTTCTATGGATTTCACTACTTCCTTCATTTCTTTTTTCAAGAATTTTAAGAGAGGTCCTTCAGAAATCACAACTTTAAGTTTTTTCCTAGCATCCGTGAAAAGCTTTCTGAGAATCTTTGGCGTTTCTCCACGAGCAAAAAGTATCTGTGGGAACTTTGGAACCAACCTCACTTTTTTCTCTTCTTTTTTCCTTGAGAAAAACTTTTCAAGAACCATTCATAACAGCCTCCAGCGGGTTTTTATTTATCATTTTTCAAGCACCTCACATGAGCACTTAAGCCCTTAAAGTTTGAAACCCAAGTCTTGTTGTAAGTTTTTTCATAACCTATGATTTTCTTACCACATATATAGCAAATATCCGTAAAAACAACCTTTCTCTTTTTCATTTCAAAACACCTCACTTTATCATGGTTGGATAGGTCACGATTTCAACCTGCCTCGAGTTATCAAGGTTTTTAAAGCTCGGGACCTTCAAACCGAATAAAATTCTAAGAGCATTAAGATGAGCTCTCGAGTGTTGATACTTGCAAGATTTGTAAAGTTTCAAGCCAAAAAACTTCGGTTGCT
>Ga0207433_10013499_pt1 | contig 11991 bp, 7 predicted proteins | sample YelNatPaOPGAMG01_FD_187559 | JGI IMG/M metagenome (GOLD analysis project Ga0207433, IMG submission 187559) | Hot spring thermophilic microbial communities from Obsidian Pool, Yellowstone National Park, USA - OP-RAMG-01 (SPAdes) (version 3) | ecosystem: Environmental > Aquatic > Thermal springs >...
TACCGCTGAGGCCTTAGAAACAAAGGATGCCGTTTTCACTTTTAAGGATCAAAAGGTTAAGTTTCTTTGGATGAACCTGCCAGCTGAACCCCGCTTCATCGTTTCGTATAAACTTATAGCCCCCGACGGCAAAGGGGAAATCACAGTTAGCTTAAAGGGTACTTTCTCATACCTTATTGGCGAAACAACAAGGGTAATTGATATCATTCAGAAAGATATTGACCTAACAAATATTGACCCTGCAGCTTTAGATGGTTTATTAGCGTCAACATCATCAACCGAAGGCGCCAACATCATTTCAGGGTTTACACCCTACTCAGAGGGAGGCGTTGATATTCCCATTGAGTATAAAAAGATAGAAGATAAGCCCAAGCGCAAAGCTAAACCCGCATTCGATATGGAGCCATTCATGCTGATGCCGGAAAAAGGGGTTTACTACAGGGTGCAAATTGCAGCAGGGCATAAACCCATTGATATTAAGCGCTACTTTACCCGCTATAACATCAAGTACGATGTTAGGACTGAGAAGCACGATGGATGGTATAAGTATTCCATTGGCTCCTTTAAAGAATACAAGGAAGCACGCGATTTTAGGATCTTTATTTGGAACACATCAAAAATTAACGATGCCTTTGTTACAGCATACAATAACGGCACCCGAATTACAGTGCAGGAAGCGCTAATGATTACTAATCAAAAGTGGTATAGGTAGTTTTATGAGTAAACCGATAAACATCCTAGAAAAATTAGTAATAGCAATGGCACTGTTTTTAGTGCTACCCAACGCGCTTTATGCACAGGTTGATGAAGAAGAATACTATAAAGGTATTCTTGATACCATTGTTGAGGTTCAAAACCCTGTTTACAAACCGGTAATATCGTTAGGATTGGGCTACCTAAGCTTTTGGGGTGATGTTCGAAATCCCATAAGTTCTCCTCTTTACGGGAATGTTGCCGGAAAACTTAACGTTTCCAACCTTGTTGGTCGTAAGCATTACTTTAAGGGAAACATTTTCGCCATTTATGGCGATATTTTTGCCCACGACCCAAAACTCTCATACCTAATGCAACAGCAACCCCTCCCGCTTGACGATTTAAATAACCCTGTTTTTGTTAACTCTGCCTTTAAAACCAACATCTTTCAGTTAGGTTTATCGTTTGAGTACAATTTTGGCCATGTTTTTGGCCCCGCCAAACGGTTCAAACCATACCTATCGGTAGGCTTCTCAACCATTTTCTTTAGTCCAAAGGGCAATTTCCTCAACAACGGCTCGGGGAACTTTTACTACTTCTGGTCCGATGGTACCATGCGTAATTTTCCAGAAAATGGGCCTGATGCTTACCGTGCAAGAATTGTTCGATTTGACAACGATTTTGAAACCGACCTTTCAGGGAAAGATCTCTATAAGCAAGGCAGCATTTCTCAACAAACTTTTTCAATCCCAATTGATTTTGGCTTCGACTTTTACCTTTCCGATAGGGTAAACCTAAGAGTGGGAGCCGCTTTTAATTACTGCTTTAGCGATAGAATTGACAACTACGACAGCAAAATAGCCAAAGCCCAGGGATATCCTGTTAAGAATAATATCAATGATATATTTAGCTTTACCTACTTTACCATGAATTTCGACCTGTTCTCCGATCCAAAGACAATTCTTGTGGAAAGGGTTTTTGCCATGCTCGGAGAGGATTACGACTACGAGATTTTCTTCAACGACTCCGATGGTGATGGCGTATTCGACAGGTTTGATGATTGTCCGGATACCCCCAGCGGTGTGGCTGTTGACTCTGTAGGTTGCCCATCGGATTCGGACTTTGATGGCGTATTCGATTACATGGACAAGGAGCCTAATACTCCAGAAGGTGCAATTGTTGACGAAAATGGTACTCAGGTTACAGCCGATGTTCTTGCGGCCATGTTTAACCGTAAAAGTGAGGCAGTTTCGCGCAAGCAGGTGCGTTTAATCCCTGTAACCCATGTTTGGTCTCGTAGCCTTACCTATACACCTGGTAAAATTCCTGAAAAACTCAGAATTGTTGATGCCGATGCCGATGGGTATATATCGTTCCAGGAATTGATGCGAGCGGTTAACGAGTTTTTCGATGGTAAAAATAATCTTACATTGCAAGATTTATATGACCTAAACGAGTACTTCTTTGCCCAGTAACCCAAACCTAACCAATATATATAATCCTAAAACCTATCTGGTTTAAAAGTAAAGAGGCTGTTTTAGAACAGCCTCTTTACTTTTAGTTAAGAAATGACAATTACTTTTTGTCGCTGCCCAGTCCAACTACCTGGTATTCGGCTACGCTAAGAGTTCTGGAAGAGTTCGGATTAAACTCCTTAACCCAAAAATCGGCACGAGCATTGGAATTGGCATCTTTAAAATGCATTTCAAGGACTGTTCCCAAAAGGAAAGCTGTTCCTCCGGTTGCCATGTACTGGAAACCGTTCATATGGCCAAAAGCCTCGGAGTAATTATACTTAATATCGTTGGTAGCCCATAGCTCAACCTTGCCTTCGGGATTCTCATAAACATACTCCTTACACTTGTAGCCCATAACATTTTTGGTTCGCCCGGTTGCCTTGTAGTACATGTTGTAGGCCGATAAATCCTCCTGTGGAACTGGTTCAGCCAACTCATCTTTTCCTTTTGGCTGCTGTACCGAATCGGGTTCAAAGTTCATGGCTATACCGCTTTTCTCTCCATCTTTATCGGCAAGAATAAGCATGGCCTTATTGTTATAGTCAAATATCATTAGCGATTTTTCATTTTTCCCCGTTTCACGGTTCAGCGCCTCAAACTCCATGGCAAAGTTCCGGGAGTTTTTATCGAAGTAAAAGGCGTAAGCCCCTTTATTTACCTCAGTTGAAGCGGAATCAACTGTTTCAATATCCATTTTCATGCTTGAGGTAAAACTATAGGCTGGGTCAAACTTCACATTTTTGAAACCCATAAGCCCCATCATCTTTTGCTGCATGTAACGGTCAGCTGCGCTTGGCTGTTTCTTTTCCTGCTTTTCAGGTTGCTGTTCTTGTTGCTGCTCCTCAACCTTTTTTTCGTCGTCGCCACGTTTCAACCCTTTTACAATGGCTTTTTGGGCTTTATCCTTAAGGAATCCGCCTACCTGAGCCTCGGTTACCAAGGTCATGCCCAGTAAGGCAACAACCAAGGTAAATGATAATGTTTTTCGTACCATTCTTTTCAATTTAAACGTTTATAGTAATGCAAGTTAAGCAAATGATACGAACATTGCTTTGATTTTCAGGTATTTTTTTGAAAAATATTTCAATACTTTTGTGTGTTAACATCATTGCATATGCAGAAGGGAAAAGAGTTAAAACCACATATAGGAATATATGGCCGCAGGAACAATGGTAAGAGTTCGCTTATAAATCTTCTTGCGGGACAAAACGTTGCTATTGTTTCCGATTTTGCAGGCACTACAACCGATCCGGTAAAAAAATCGTTTGAGATTACTGGATTTGGCCCTGTTATACTGGTTGACACTGCAGGGATCGACGATGTTGGCGAACTTGGGCAGAAAAGGGTTGAAAAAACCCTTCAATCCATCAACCATATCGACCTTGCCCTACTAGTGATTACCTCAAATACTTGGGGCGAATACGAGGATATGCTTGTGAACGAGTTTATCAAAACCGATACACCTTATATAATAGTTCATAACAAGAGCGATATTGAACCTGCCTCTCAAACTTTGAAGGAAAAACTAAATAGTAAAAGGCATTCGGGATTTATTGATATCAGCTGTAAATCACAAAAACAACCCGACGAACTAATCAACCTAATAAAAAAAGCTATCCCCGAATCGTCGTATAGAACACCCACGCTGCTTGGCGACCTTATATCGTATGGCGATATCGTTTTGTTGATTACCCCTATTGATGTTGAAGCCCCGGCAGGGCGACTAATCCTTCCGCAGGTTCAGGCCATACGCGATGTTCTGGACAACGATGCAGTGGCGGTAGTTCTCAAAGAGCGTGAGGTTGACGCTTTTCTGCGAAAAACGCAGGTAAAACCTGCATTGGCTATAACCGATAGCCAGATTTTTGTAAAAGCTGATGCATCAATACCTCGCGACATTCCCCTTACCAGCTTTAGCATTCTCCTCGCTCGCCTTAAAGGCGATTTTGACAACTACCTCAAAGGCACTCCAAAAATATCGGATTTAAAGGATGGCGATAGAGTGCTTTTGCTTGAAAGCTGCAACCATCATGTTTCGTGCGACGATATTGGCAGGGTTAAAATACCACGCTGGCTATCGAACTTTACTGGGAAACAACTGGAATACGATGTTGTAGCCGGGCTTGATGCTTTACCGCGGGATATTAAGGATTACTCCTTGGTTATCCAGTGCGGCGGGTGTATGATTACCCGCAAGCAGTTGATTAACCGTTTGCGTCCAGCAGTTGATGCAGGCATTCCCGTTACCAACTATGGAATGGCCATTGCCTATGTTCAGGGAATATACCACCGCGCTATTGCTCCATTTACTGCAAGTAAGCAATCGAAAGCCGATTATCTTTAGTTATCAATACGGATCAACATCAACCGATGCTATAACCGATACAGTTTCCCTGTTTTGCCTTAGCATTAGGATGCTATGCCCAACAAAATCTTTAATACGCTGAAGTGGTTGTTCTCGCTTAATTTTTACAAGGATTTCGAGTATATAAAGTCCTTGTACTCTTGATACAATGGGTGGTTCTGGCCCCAGTACATTTTCACCCAACAAATGTCTAAGGGTTTTGGCAAGATTTTCGGCCGTAGCTTCCAAAACTACCTTGTTTTTATGCTTTAACGATATCCGTATAAGCCGATAAAAAGGCGGATAGTGGTAACGGTTGCGTTCAGCAAGCTGCCACTCCCAAAAAGAGATAAAGTTTTTATCAACCACACTTTTAATAACCGGGTGGTCGGGCTGGGAGGTCTGAATAATGACCAACCCTTGCTTTTCTTTTCGACCAGCCCTTCCGCTAACCTGTGTTATAAGCTGGAAACTGCGCTCAAATGCACGGAAATCAGGAAAGTTAAGCATATTGTCGGCGTTTAAGATGCCCACAAGGCTAACCCTATCAAAATCGAGCCCCTTGGAAACCATCTGGGTGCCAACCAGAATATCAATTTTACCTTGCTCAAAGCCCGAAATAATTCGCTCATACGATGAGCGGGAACGTGTAGAATCGAGATCGATCCGTTCAATTATGGCGTTTGGAAAGAAAAGGGCAAGCTCATCTTCAACCTTTTCGGTTCCAAAACCTTTAGGCTGCAGGTTTGAACTTCCGCAAGCCAAACACGACCCAAGTTGCTCCATGCCAAAGCCACAGTAGTGGCAGGTAAGCTGATTGGTGTGTTTATGGTAGGTTAAGGTAACATCGCAATGCTCGCAGTGTGGAACCCAGCCACAATCGGCACATTCAATAAAAGGGGCGTACCCACGCCTGTTCTGAAAGAGGATAACCTGCTCCTTTTGCTCAATGGCCTTTTCAATGGCATTTAAAAGGGTATCGGAAAAGTGCGACTTCATGCGCTTGCGTTTACGCGTATCGCGAGTATCAACAATTATTGTGCTGGGCAATTCCAAACCGCTATATCGTTCCAACATATTAACCAAACCATACTTACCCCCCCTGGCGTTATAGTAAGTCTCTACGGCTGGGGTAGCTGTTCCAAGTAATACCTTAGCGCCAGATTGCTTGGCCAGAACAATTGCCGTATCGCGGGCATGATAGCGAGGCGCAGGATTGTACTGCTTGAAAGTATTCTCATGTTCCTCATCAACAATTATTAGTCCTAAACTTGAGTAAGGGAGAAAGATTGACGAGCGAACTCCCAGAATGATATCGTAAGGCTCTCGACTAAGCATTTTGAGGTAAACCTCAACGCGCTCGGCATCGGAAAACTTGGAGTGGTAAACACCTACTCTATCCCCAAAAACCTTCCGTAATCGGCTAATTATTTGAGTTGTTAGTGCTATCTCGGGCAGTAGGTATAAAACCTGTTTGCCGCCTTTTACCATTTCATCGATTAGGTGAATGTATAACTCCGTTTTACCGCTTGATGTAACACCGTGTAAAAGAACAACGTCGTGTGAGCCAAACTGGGCTTTGATTTCACCTAAGGCTTTAATCTGAAAATCTTCAAGCGGTAACGGATTACGAGCAACATCATCGTTACTACTAGGTTTAAGCCGCGATGTTGTTACCTCCTCTTGGACTACAATACCTTTATCAATTAACGATTTCAGAACGCTTGACGAAACATCAACCTTTTCCAGCAACGTTCTTCGGGGCACTCGGGCAGTTGACAAATCGTTGGGGATTGTTGCCTGCGAAGCAATGGCCAAAATCAGCCTTTGCTGAGCAGGAGCACGACCAAGTAAGTCGATTAGCTCGCAAAGCTTTTTCTCATCGGAGTATTCAGGGGCAAGGGCAATATAGCTTTCGGTTTTAGGCTGGTAATCGGCTTCAATCTCCTCGGTAATAAAAAGTAATTTACGCTCCAGCATCGATTTGATGATGCTCATGGGATGTTTAATCCCTGATTTTTCGGTAAGTTGCTGGATGGTAAGCTTCCTTTTTTGTCCAAGCAAATGGATAAGGGCCATCTCCTCGTCAGTCAGATCCATTTCATCAACATCGCCCGATGCAACATAGGTATCGCTCTCCATTTTTAATCCCGATGGAAGGGCTGCCTTCATAACCTCGCCAAGCGAGCACATGTAATACTCTGCTATCCACTCCCATAATTTAAATTGCCCGGGAAGAACAATGGGTGATGTGTCAATAACCTGCAAAATATCCTTTACCTGCGATACTTGAGGCTTAACCGTATGAAGCTTGTAAACTATTGCCGAGTATAACTTTCGCTTACCAAACGATACTACAACCCGCACTCCGGGTTCAACTTTGGCTTTTAACTCATCGGGCACAGAATAGGTATAGCTTGCCTGAAGCGCTAAGGGCAAAATAACATCGGCATAAAGTTGATTGGCCATTGATAAACTTTTTGACATCGGAAAGTTATACAAAATTGTTGTACTTGTTGAGGGTTTAGAACGGCTGTTTATATCTTTGAAACTTGTGTAAAATAAGTAACCCTAAAAAATACATGCAATCAATATTTTGTGCTTTTGTCAAAGGATAGGTAATGCAAATCATCAAAAAAGTGGACTTTGTCAAAATAATTTTACTAACTTGCGAAAAAATTATTCCTTGCGGAACTTTGTAATCCAATTGAATTTAACGAAATTTGTGAAGTAATGAGGCGTTTTAGTAATTTAAGGGGTAAACTTTTAGTTTTGATTATTGCTGGTTTAATTATTACCGTAGGTTTAAGTTCATGTCATAACAATATTCCATGTCCGGCCTACGCAAGTATAGTAAAGTAAAGTTATATTTGAATAAAATTTTGGCCTATGAAAATTAGAAGAATTGTAACCGGGTTACTGCTACTTGCTTTTGTAGCAGTGTTGGCTAGTTCATGTGCTAAGAAGACATGTCCTGCCTATAGTAAGCTATACAGAAGTTCGGTTATTAACAATTAGGCCTTCTGTTCGGACCATAATCTATCAAGGGATACTATAATCCTTTGATTAGTTAGATATTACAGGGTTTCTCGAATTGAGAAACCCTTTATTGTTTTGATTATCAATTACCAAAGCATCTTGTTAAATAAATACAAAAATCTAGCCGAACTAAACTGAGCCATCAACAAAAATTTTTAACTTGCATAGCCAAATAAACCAAAACACTATGCTTGAAATTTTCAACTCATCGATTGGGAAAAAATTGATAATGAGCATTACCGGGATATTCCTAATGCTATTCCTGCTGGTTCATCTAACTGTAAATCTAATGCTCCTTGTGGGCGATGGCGAAGTTTTTAACCGAGCAGCCCACTTCATGGGTACAAACCCTGCAGTAAGGGTGATTGAGCCACTACTTGCAATAGGGTTTATTTTCCATATATTTTACGCCACATACATTACGCTTCAAAATCAAAGGACAAGGCCCATTGGCTATTCCACATCAGCCTCAAACGGGGTTTCAACCTGGTCGTCGAAAAACATGTACATACTGGGTGCAACCATCTTTATCTTTTTGGTTATCCACCTTGCCAATTTCTTCTGGAAGCTAAAGTTTGGAACCGTTGAAACCATTACTTATGGGAGCGACACCATGCCCAACACATACGCATTGGTTTCGGGTCTTTTCATAAGCTACTGGTGGTACGATTTGCTTTATGTGATTGGTGCTATATTTCTAGGTTTACACCTAAGCCATGGTTTTTGGGCTGCTTTCCAAACCCTTGGTTGGAATGGTACCAAATGGCTTAAACGCCTCGAAGTGATAGCCTATGTTTACGCCATCATCATAGGAACGGGATTCAGCATTATCCCAATCTATTTTTTACTGTTTAAGTAGATATTAAACCGATAATAAATATCCTTCAGCTATGAATAAGCTTAATGCCAAGATACCCGACGGCCCATTGGCCGACAAGTGGACTAACCATAAAGCCAAATTAAGATTGGTTAACCCAGCCAATAGGCGCAAACTCGATATCATTGTGGTTGGAACTGGGCTTGCAGGATCGTCGGCTGCCTCTACGCTTGGGGAATTAGGGTATAATGTAAAAGTATTTTGCTACCAGGACAGCCCACGGAGGGCGCACTCGGTTGCTGCACAAGGCGGAATAAACGCCGCTAAAAACTACAAGAACGATAACGACAGCGTTTACAGGCTGTTTTACGACATGATAAAGGGTGGCGACTTCAGGGCACGGGAGGCAAATGTTTACCGTGCAGCCGAGGTAAGTAATCTTGTCATTGACCACTACACAGCATTGGGCGTTCCCTTTGCACGCGACTATGGCGGGCTTATTGAGAATCGTTCGTTTGGAGGAGTTCAGGTATCGCGAACATTCTACGCCAAGGGGCAAACCGGCCAGCAATGTCTTATTGGTGCTTACTCTGCCCTATCGCGACAAATCGATAAGGGTACTGTTACCATGTACCCCCGCCGCGAAATGATGGATCTTGTAGTTATTGATGGAAAGGCACGTGGTATTATTACCCGTAACCTAATAACCGGTGAAATAGAGCGCCACTCCGCACACGCAGTGGTTTTAGCTACAGGAGGGTACGGTACAATCTACTACCTCTCAACACTTGCACTAAACTCAAATGGCTCAGCCGCATGGCGTGCCCATAAACGGGGAGCGCTATTTGCCAACCCCAGTTTTGTTCAAATCCACCCCACCAGTATCCCTGTCCTAAACGACCACCAATGCAAGCTTACCCTTATGTCGGAGTCGCTGCGGAACGATGGTCGGGTATGGGTGCCCAAAATGAAAGGCGATACCCGCAAACCCAACGAGATACCCGAGGATGAACGCGACTACTACCTGGAGCGCCGATATCCCGCATTCGGGAACCTGGTGCCTCGCGACGTAGCCTCACGTGCGGCCAAGGAACGATGCGATGCGGGCTACGGAGTTGGCCCAACAGGCCTATCGGTTTACCTCGACTTCCGCGATGCCATTCAGAAAAAAGGCCGTAAGTACATTGAGGAAAACTACGGCAACCTCTTTGAAATGTACGAAAAAATTACCGGCGAGTCGCCATACGAGGTTCCCATGCGTATATACCCCGCAGGCCATTACACCATGGGTGGGCTATGGGTTGACTACAACCTGATGACCACCATTCCCGGGCTTTACGCCATTGGCGAAGCTAACTTTAGCGATCATGGAGCAAACCGTTTAGGAGCCAGTTCGCTAATGCAAACCTCAGGCGACGGCTATTTTATCCTACCTTACACCATAGCCGATTACTTAGCCGATGAAATAAAAACACCCAAAATACCTACCAATACCCCTGAGTTCGATGCAGCCGAGAAAGAGGTTAAGGATAGAATTGAAAAATTGATGTCGATAAACGGAACCGAAACGGCAACCAGTTTCCACAAACGGCTTGGTAAAATTATGTGGGACTACTGTGGTATGGTTCGGAATGAGGAAGGCCTCAAAAAAGCACTAACCCTACTCGATGAGCTTAAGGAAGAATTTTGGAAAAACCTCAAGGTGCCCGACACGGCTAACGAGCTTAACCAGGAACTGGAAAAGGCCAACCGGGTAGCCGATTTCCTGGAGCTTGGCAAGTTGCTGGTTTACGATGCCCTTAACCGCCGCGAGAGTTGTGGCGCACACTTTAGGGAGGAAAGTCAAACCGAAAACGGTGAAGCTAAACGCGACGATGAGAACTACTCGTATGTGGCGGCATGGGAATATGCCGGCGATGGCAAAGAACCAATACTACACAAGGAAGAGTTAAAATTTGAATACGTAAAGCTTCAAGAACGTAGCTATAAGTAATAGCTTTTCATCAACCCAAAAAATTTAAGGCAATGAAGGTGAAACTCAAAATATGGCGACAGAAAGATTCCCGTGGAAAAGGGAAATTCGAGGTTTATGAGCTCGATAACGTTGCCCCCGATATGTCGTTCCTTGAAATGCTTGACTCACTGAACCAACGCATGGTTAAGGAAGGCAAAAGTCCTGTGGCATTCGACCACGACTGCCGCGAAGGAATATGTGGTTCATGCGGTATCTACATTAACGGTCGTCCACATGGCAACGATCACCGAACCACCACCTGCGAGTTGCGCATGCGTCGTTTTAAGGATGGCGAAACCATAACAGTTGAGCCATGGCGGGCTGCTGCTTTCCCGGTAGTAAAAGACCTTGTTGTTGATCGCTCAGCCTTTGACAAAATAATTCAAGCCGGTGGCTATATAAGCGTAAATGCCGGGGCAGCCCAGGATGCCAATGCTATTCCTGTTCCCAAACACAATGCCGATGTTGCCTTCGACACCGCATCGTGCATTGGCTGTGGTGCTTGCGTGGCAGCCTGTAAAAATGCCTCAGCAATGCTGTTTGTGGCTGCTAAAATCACACACCTGGCACAGTTCCCTCAAGGGCGAATTGAAGCACCTGAACGCGTTAAGCGAATGGTGGCTAAAATGGACGAACTGGGCTTTGGCAGCTGCACCAACACTCGCGCATGCGAAGCCGAATGCCCCAAAGGAATTTCGATTAGCACAATTGCCAAGCTAAATCGCGAATATATTACTGCTAAACTTAAGGACTAAGAATGCCAACTAAAAAAGATAAATCGCCCGACATACTGCTTGTTCCGGTTGATTTTGGGGACTACTATGAAAAGGCCATTGAATTCGCTCTAAAATTAGCCCCAATTACAAATTCACAAATCCATTTACTTCATGTTCTTGATTTAAAGGATTGGTGGCTCGATGAGGTTAAGGAGGAACGACTCATTAATGAGGCCTTCAATAAGCTAAATAAAATATCGCGACAATTCGATCTGCCCGAAGATTCACAGCTTATTGTGCTCCTTGGGAAACGTCATCAAAAAATTGTTGAGTACGCTGAGCAGGAAAATGTTCGCTTTATACTTATGGTCGATAACTACCCCTTTGCCCAAGAAGGGAAACGTATTGGCTCAACCCTGGAAAATGTGATTATGAAAGCGACCAAGCCCGTTATCACAGTAAAAAGCATTCCCAGTACTATCTTTAAAAACGTGCTTGTTCCCCTCGATCTTACCAAAAATTGTCGTTTAAATCTATTCAATTCCGTTGCCCTTGCCCTTAAATTTGAATCGAAGTTGAACCTTGTTTCGGTACTATTTGGTGATATTGACCCCGATAAAAGCAGAATACACGAAAGGATTGAAAAGTACTCAACCGTTTATGCCGAAAACCATATACCCCATAGCAAAAAGCTGATTCGTAAGGACGAAGATTTGGCCTACCATGAAATCCTTGAGTATGGCGACGAAATTAAATGCGATTCTATAATCATAATGACCCATAAGGAAACCGTAGGTTTCGACAACTACATTGGTGCATTTGCGCACCACATTATTAATGAAGCAAAAGTC
>Ga0207433_10013501_pt1 | contig 11989 bp, 10 predicted proteins | sample YelNatPaOPGAMG01_FD_187559 | JGI IMG/M metagenome (GOLD analysis project Ga0207433, IMG submission 187559) | Hot spring thermophilic microbial communities from Obsidian Pool, Yellowstone National Park, USA - OP-RAMG-01 (SPAdes) (version 3) | ecosystem: Environmental > Aquatic > Thermal springs...
CAATTCTTCTCACCGATCCGAGGCTCGACCACAGAAACGCGGAAGACTTTGAGGAAGCTGGGCTTTGGGTCCTCTGCATCACGGAATCCCCAAGATCAAGCGGTCAACCCGTCCTTAGACGTGGCAGTGATTTCTCGCATTGCCAACTCAGACCAGCCCGTTCAGGCAGGTCAAATGTTTTATCCCTGTGGGTATATGATTTGAGGGGATGGTGATCTATTGGAGACTCTGGCGAAGACGGCAATGCTGCTCGCCGCTATCCTTCTCTCCTTTACTGCGCAGTGCTTCCATTCAGTAGCGTGCTCGGAGATCGACATGGTCTCCACCGTTGTTTCGGTTTACGACGGGGACACTTTCACCCTTGCAACGGGAGATAAAGTCCGGCTTGCAGACATCAATGCGCCAGAGGTGGGTGAGAAAGGCTCCATAGAGGCTAGGGACTACCTCTCCTCGCTGGTCAGGCAGAAGACAGTCTACTTGGACATAGACGACATGAACAGGACCGACAAATACGGCAGGCTTGTCTGCGTGGTCTACGTCGACTACAACTCTACCCACTATCTCAATGTCAACAAGGCCCTCATCGACGGCGGCTACGCTGAAATAAAGGACTATCCAAACGAGTTCGATCCCCGCTCATTTGTGCTGTATCTCCCCAAGGCGATTGCAGACCATCCTGGAGCGGCCAGTCCCCTCCCTGAACCAGTATTTGCGGTCACAGTCGCAGCCCTTGTTATTGGGTTGCTGGCGGCGTTCCTGAGGAGGCGGTAACAGTCTCGCTTTGCAATGGGCCGGTGCTTGCAAGCGCCCCATGGCGCTTAGGAGCCGCTTAAATGGGCTGCTAATTATTCCCCTTTCTCGAAGCCATTTGGTTGCTCAATTTTCGCCCTCGGTGGTTGTGTTTTTTCCAGCAATGAGGGGGTCGCCGAAATAGTGACTTATCACAAAATTTAAATACCACTGCATAGTGTGATATATCTCAAAAAGGTGTTCATGATGAAGGTTGCTTTTGTTACGGAGGACGGCAAGACTATCTGCAGGCACTTCGGGAGGGCGCCGTACTACCTCTTGGTTGAGCTGGACGGCAAGAATGTGGTCAGCAAGCGGCTGGTCCCGAAGGGCGGCTGCGCCAACCGCGGCCATCACGGTGATGAAGCCCATGAGGGCGTCCACTTGGGGAGCGAGGAGAGGCACAAATCCATGATCCAGCAGGCTGACGGCTGCGAAATAGTCGTCTCAGGGGGGATGGGCATGGGTGCTTACCAGTCCCTGATGCTGAGCGGGGTCGAGGTGTACGTAACTAAAGTTGAGGACATCGACGAAGCCATTTCCCTCCTCGCGGAGAATAAGCTGGACAACAACCTCGAACTTCTGCACTAGCCTTCTTTTTATCTTCTTTTCATTTTCCAACGACAACCCATGCTGCGCTGAGGCGACCCGAGCCTTTGGCTTGTGCCCGATCGGGATCGGGATCGGGAAAAAGGCAAACCCGGAGAGAGACTCTTCAGCGAAATTATCCTGTTGCGCGGCACCCGTCCTGCCATGGTAATTCGATGTTATTGGAATGGCATTTCTAGGCGAAAGTGACAATACCATAATCTGGTCGGTGCGTTGCCTTTGGGGATCAATGCTAGGGCATGCTGGGGTGCAGGGGGCGGTCAGGGGATGCCTTCTGAAGCTTACGCTGATGCGGCTTTGCGAGGCGCGGGCTTTGTCAGGGCCTCCTCGATCCAGCCGCGGGGCGCACCCCTGATGACCGGTTGCCCTGCCTTGGACTCGCTAACGGGTGGGATCTGCGGCGGCGTCACCTACCTTTTCTCGGGCGCCCCTGCGTTCTTGGATGCGCTCTTGCACAACATCCTGGTCGCAGGGTGCTCCAGGGGGGAGGTCGCCTACATGAACAACACCGACTACTATGGCACCAGGAGCGAGATCTCGCCAGGCAGGATAGCCCTGATCGCGAAGCAGAATGGTCTCGACTATACTGCAGTGCTAGAAAGGATCATCTTCACCGCAGCATACAGCAGGGAGAGGCAGCCCTGGGCGGCAGGGGCGCTTGAGAGGGCAGTAAGGGAATCCGGGAGAGCAGCCCTGATCGCAGCCCATGACGTATCGGCTTTCCGGGGCGAGGCGGGTGAGGGCTCCTTTGAGATGGACCTGGTCGCCTCCTCCTTGTGGAGATTGGCCTCGGAGACCGGTGCCGCAGCCGTCTTCACCTCCCGAGACCGCAGGCTCTGCTCCAGCCTGGTCTTGGATCTGTCACAGGTGGTCGTTGACTTCCGCAGCGTCAAGGGGGGCGTCCGCGCGACGCTCCTGAGGCACCCCGACCGGGCAACGCCCGCATCTGCCCTGATAGCCTTTCCAGAAAATTGGCATGGAGGTGATCTTATGGGGAGGATAACCCCGCCATTCAGGCAGTCGTACCAGGATCTTTTGGGGTCGCTGAGGGGCGCATACCTGCCGCTTATGAGATGCCAGGAGAACAGGTCTGGGTTTGAACTGCTGGTTCGGGATGCATGGGACAGGGAGTATGCTGCGATGGCAGCCTCCGGGATCCCAATCGCCCTGGATGTAATGAACCTGACCGCGAACGCGCACAACAGGGGCGAGATAGAGGCTCTGAAGCGCGAGCTCGCTGAGAAGGAGGCCAGGATAAAAGCATTGGAGGCCAAGGTTGCTGCGCTAGAGTATCGGACGCCTGGCCATTAGCGTTGCCTGAAAAATGCGACGCCCGTCGCTGCCCCAAAGAAGGGAGGGGGGGACTCCTGATCCTGGAACTGCTGGCCAAACGCCCTGCTTTTTCCAGCCCCCCATGCGGGATCCCAACGGGTAAATAAGGATCCGTGTTCTAATGATATTGAGGAAAAAAGATGTCGATCGAATCGAACAAGATCCTAGGCGGCGTTGGTGCGATATTGCTATTCATCGGGGTAATCCCGTTCCGTTACATGGGTGTAATTTCGCTTGTCGGCCTGATACTGATTCTGGTCGCGCTGTACGGCGGCCTGATACTGATTCTGGTCGCGCTGTACGGCTTCGCCAGTATATACGGGGACAGGAGGATCTTCAACAATTTCCTATACGGTATAATTGCAGGAATAATTGGCGCGGCAGTTGCAGTTGCGGTAGCCTTATTTTCTGTTTTGTCCGTCTTGACCCAACTTCTTTATGAAATCTTCCCAGGATGGAATGGCGACTGGACCGCCCTCCAGGGGATGACGCCAGACACCTCTAACCTGGAAACGGGCACAATATTATCCCTATTGGGCGGGATCCTTGTTGTACTCGTGATACTTTATATAACCGCAATCTTAGGCGGCTTCTTCACCAGGCGGTCGTTCAAGGCCCTATCGGAGAAAACAGGCATCAGGCTCTTCTCGACAGCAGGGCTGATATTTTTCATTGGAACTTTCCTTACCATCATACTCATAGGGCTCCTTCTAATCTGGATCTCCATACTCCTGATCGCGATTGCCTTCTTCCAAATAAGGGCACAGCCAGAAGCCCCCGCAGCCGCAACCGCAGCGGTCGCCCCTCCTGCACCCTCGACGGGATGACCGCCAATCAAAAATAACCAATTGCATTTTTCTTTTTTCTGAATGGTGCAACCAAACCACTCTTTTTTCCGTCTGACGCAAAGAGATGATTCGATGCGGCGCATTCATCAGCCTATCTTTTTGCAATCCTGCGCATCCCGGGCGCGTTCAAGATTGTACTGCCTGATCGCTTCCCTAATCCCAAAAAACCAATGAAGCATGGCATGCAAATAAAAACTCCAGTTGATCAAGTATATTCATAAACGAACTTTTCCTTGGAGAGTCTGTTGGGCGAAAATGTTTCCTGCCCCAGGCTTGCCGGTGCAATGTTGATCCCATGGTAGTGCCAAGAATTTTTGGCGAAAGTGACAGAATGATCACGAGCGGTCAAGAATGTGGCAACCGCTGTAATGGGAGCTGCGGCATCCGAGCACTGTCCGACGGGTCGCTGGGGCTCAAGGGGGCGTGGTGTGTTTGGGGCGCGAACGCGGTTGGATATTGGACGCATACGTCAATGGAACAGAGGCGGTCGTCTGGATAAAGACCGAGGGCGGGCGGGCCCTGCGCTTGAGGGATCAGTACGCCCCGTTCTTCCACGTTCTCTGCAGCCCGGGATGCGAGGAAGGGATCGCTTACCAGATCTCCGAGTGCCCCGAGGTCAGGAGGGTCTGCGCTGAGGAGCTAATCCCGTCTTTTGGCGATCGCGCCAGGCAGATGTTGAAGGTAGAGACTTGGGGTCTGCACCTCCGGAGGCTGGCCTTTGCGGCAAAGCGGATCCCTGGGGTCGAAGCCATCTACAACCTTCCCCTCAGCCACGTGCAGCGCTACCTCTTCACGAGGCTCAGGGCAGAGCCAACTTCTAGGGTCGAGGCTGACTTCGACGGGGACCAGCTTCTGGCAGTCAGGAAGCTGGATGACGAGGAGGGGCTGGCGCCTCCGCCCTTCAGCCTGGCTGCTTTCGCCCCCAGGATGGAGAGGCGTGGCGGGCGGTGGGAATTGAGGTCGGTCCGATGCGCTTCCTGCGGGTACGAAGCATCCGGAGGCGAGGCGCACGTCCTGGAATCATTTTTTGACCATCTCGCCTCCGAGGATCCTGACCTCGTCCTGATCCCCGATCTGGACAGGCGGTTTTACCCTTCGATACAGTGGCTTTCAAAGGAGGAAGGGGTGCCGCTCAGGCTGGGGAGGTGCGGCGATCCTTACAAGCGCCTCCAAGGGTCTGCAGCGGGCAGGGTCTTCCTAGGCTCAGTCTTCTACGGGTTCAGCGCCGACAGGTGGGGCATTGCCGGCCTAGTTGAGCGATCCAGGTTCGCATTCGCCACGATGGGGCAGGCGACGAGGTGGCTCAGCAATAGGGCGATCGACTCCAGGACATCGTTCGAGCTGATCAGCAAGGGGCATGCGGTGCCTGAGGAGGACTACAGGGAGTGCGCAAGGCCGCTGGGCGAGCTCGCTGCAAGGGACCGGGGCGGGATCACCTTCACCCCCGTACCGGGAATGCTCTACGAGAACGTTGCCGCCCTCGACTTCGACTCCCAATACCCCAGCCTGATCCTGAGGGACGGGATCAGCTACGAGAGCCCATACGGGAGCGGGGGCAGCACCGGCGATGCAGGGGCCCCCTGCGCCGGCGACGGCAGGGGCAAGCCGATCCTCGGGTCCGTGATCGAAGAGTGGCTCAGGAGGCGGCTCGCGCTGAAGCGCCTCCGCAGGACCCTTGCAGAAGGAACGGACGATCGGAGGTTCTGCGAGGAGCGGATAAGCGCGATCAAGATGATACTCGTCACTATATACGGGGTCTCGGGGTGCTGCAGGAACCGCTTCGGGAACCCTGTTGTCTTCGAGGAGATCAACCGGAGATCCAGGGAGGCGATGGTGGCTGCCAAGAGGATCGCCGACGCAAAGGGATTCCGCGTTATCTATGCCGATGTCGACTCGATCTTCGTTACCAGGCGAGGTGCGTCCATTTCCGAATACGCGGACCTAGCTGGCACCATCGGGTCAGAGACCGGGCTCTCCATTTCGATCGACCGCCACTTCAAGTTCTTGGCATTCCCGAGGCTCAGGCGAGACCCGTCCTCTTCAGCGCTGAAGCGGTACTTCGGCGTGACCTACGACGGCGAGGTCGTGGCGCGGGGCATAGAGATGCGGAGGGGGGACATGCCGGGGGTGGTTAAGAGGTTCCAGGAGGGGCTGATAAGGGAGGTCTTCTCCTGCAGGGACTCTGAGGAAGTCCTCTCCTTGGGCGTCTGTCGGGGGAGGGCCCTTCTCAGGAGAGCCCTCAGGGAGATCAGCGCTGGCATGCCCTGCAAGGAAGGCCTTGTGGTCAGGAGGCGCCTAGGAAGGGATCCCGGATCCTACAAGGTGAGCACAGCGGAGCGCTCTGCGGCCCTCCAGCTTCTCGCCCTCGGGAAGGGTGCCTCTCCAGGCGAAGAGGTCGAGTTCGTCCGATCCAGCGCCTCCCACCAGAACCCCTTGTGCAGGGTAAGGATCCCGGATCTCTTCAGCGGCAACTTCGACAGGGCATATTATGCAAGGCTCTTGACCGAGGCTGCCAGGGTTGTATTCGAGAGCATCGGCGCCGGTGAGGTCGCTGACAGGCAGCAGGCAAGCCTGGTGCAGTGGATGGGTTAGCCCCAAACTAGCCATTTCCCCCCTCAAATCATAATGGTTTGGAATCGAGGGGTTTTCGGGCAGAATGGGGATCCCTCTAGACGGCTTATATCCATGGTCGTTGGGGCGCCTCATGGGCTTGATTAGCTGTCTTTTCAATCACGGGCTGCAATTCGATCCCTGCTGATTGAAAAGCGAATTGGGTTCAAAGCAATAATATTTTATGAATTTCTTGGCAAATTTTATTAGCCATCTTTGCGCATATACAATCATGATCAGCACAGCTGACCTTGCCGTCATAGCTGCCTACATGGTCGTTGTCTTCTTAATAGGAGTCATATACCGGAAGTCCAGTTCGACATACGAATACATGGTCGCTGGAGGTCGCATGGGCTTCCTCTCTTCATATTCGACTTTTGCTGCAACGGCGATAGGTGCAGGCTTCGCGATGGGGATCATCGGCAACGTGTACCGATTGGGCATTTCTGGGGCTTGGACGCTGTTGGCATTCGGGTTCGGGTTCGCGATGATATACCTCCTGATGCCGAGGGTAAGGCGCCTTGGCGAGAAGTACCGGTTCACCACCCTCCCGGAGATGGTAGGCAAGAGGATGGGGAGGGGCGTCCGGGTGCTCGCGGGAATAGTTACGGTGGTGGGCATCTCCGGATTCATAGCCGACAACTTCGTGGGTCTCGGGACGATCTTCAAAGTATACTTCGGCATAGACCTCTGGGTCGGGATACTTGTGGCTGCGGCCATAACTGCCTTTTACACCGTGCTAGGCGGTCAGGTTGCAGTCATCAGGACGGACATGATACAGTGGGCAATAGCGGCATTCGGGATTGCGTTCATTGTGTTGCCGCTGGCCCTGGCAAGCGCAGGAGGCTGGGAAAAAATCGCCTCGACCCTCCCCCCTGATCGCCTGAGCCTTTCATCCCTCTCAGCTTACGCAATAGCCGGCGGGCTGACCTCAATGGTCTTTGGGGTCCAGTTCCAGAACCACTTGGTGCAGAGGCAGTGGGTCGCCAAGGACAGGAAGGTGCTGCTTAGGTCGGCAGTCCTTGCAAACCTCACATTCTTCCTCTGGGCAGCCGTCTGCACAGTGATAGGTCTTGCGGGCGCAGTGGCCTTCCCAAGCCTCTCTTCAGCGCAGTCGCTCCTTCCTCTCGTGGTGAACGAGGTCGTGCCCGCTGGTCTCAGCGGCTTCGTCATCGCCGCCCTCCTCTCAATCATAATGTCGAGCGTGGACTCCTTCCTGATTGGGGTCTCCTCGAGCCTCTCGAAGGACATAGTGGGCGTTGCCTTCCCGGATATGGACGACAGGCGGATGCTCCAGGTGACCAGGCTGAGCGCCCTGCTCCTGACGCTCCTTGCGGTCGGGATCGCGATCCTCTACCCAGACATCCTGGGTCTGATAGTGGCTTTCTTCTCCACGATTGCAAGCGGGCTCGGGGTGCCGGTTCTTGCAACGCTCTTCTGGAGGAGGGCTACGCCCCCGGGAGTCGCGGCTGGGATAATGGCAGGATCTATAGTGGCGCTCTACCTCCGCCTGACCGCATCGCCGTTCGATCCATCGCTTGTAGGGGTCCCTGTGAGCCTCGCAGCGACCGTGCTCGTCAGCCTTGCAACGAAGCCCCAGCCGAAGCCGCTGATCGACGAGTACTTCGGAAAATGACGGAAACTGGAAAAAATGGAGTAAAAGAGGTAACTGGAATGAAATTCAGCAGGAGAAGAAAAGTCCTGGTCTCAGCGCTTGCAATCGCCCTGATTGTGTTTCTGGTGGTGCCTTTCCTGATACCGATCCCGCCGCTCACGGGCACATTCCCCTCAGACAGGCTCGGGAAATCCGACAGCCGTTTCGCTGTAGTGAACGGGATAAAAGTGCATTACAAGATGTACGGGTCGGGAGAGCCCGTGGTCATCCTCATGCATGGCTTCGGGGCCTATTCTTTCTCATTCGATCCTGTAATGCAGCCCCTCTCCGAATACGGGACGGTCATCGCGTTCGACAGGCCAGCGTTCGGATTCACCGAGCGCCCAATACTGGACACTTGGGAAGGCCCCAACCCCTACACGAACGAGTTCGCGGCTGACCTTGCGGTAGGCCTCATGGACGAGCTGGGGATAGGCAAGGCGATCCTGGTCGGGCATTCTGCCGGGGGCGCTGTCGCAATCCTCACGTACTACCGCCACCCCGAGAGGGTGAGCGCGTTGATACTCGAGGACGCCGCAGTCTACGGCGGAGGGGTGCCCTGGTACATCGGGCTATTCCTGTGGCTGCCGCAGGTCCAGAGGCTCGGTCCGCTCCTGGTCAGGGGGATCGCTGGGGATAGCGGGATAAGCACAATTTACCTCGCGTGGCACGACGACTCCAAGATAACCCCGGACATAATAGAGGGCTACCGTAGGCCGCTGATGGCTGATGGATGGGACTATGCCCTCTGGCAGTACACGCTCGCCTCGGGTGGGTCGGACCTTAAATCGAACCTGAGCAGAATCTCGGTCCCCGTTCTGGTAATGACAGGTTCCGATGACAAGATAGTCCCGCCCGACAACGCAATCCGCCTCTCCGAGGAGATCCCTGGTTCTTCCCTAGTCGTGATACCTGACTGCGGGCACATCCCCCACGAAGAAACCCCTCAAGAGTTCTTGGGGGCAGTGATCTCTTTCATGCGATCAAGTGGTCTGGCAGCTCGCTGACACCAAGCGACTGCCAAGGTTTTTCTATCACGCCTGCGTAAGTGATCATGCGCTCTGCGCGCGGAACGCATGTTTAGCCGTGGTAGATGATATTGATAGTACTCAAGGACAAAAAAGATTATGATCGGCTCGAACCCGAGTTCAGGGACAAGGTGAACTCGTACATCTGCTTTGCGAGGTGGTACGTCCCCTACTACAGGCGGTCTCTGCAGGACTTCTGCGCGGACTTCAGCAGGTACTACGAGATGCCGCTTACTAAGGACGACAGCCTATCGTCCGACCCGCTCTCCTTCGTGGCATTCCAGGACAGGGTTGTCCGCGCGACTACCTCAGGGGGGACGTCGGGGAAGCGGAAGATGATCTTCAGGACCGAAGAGGATCTCGATCGGAGCGTCGATACTGTGGCGAAGGTATTCCGCGGGGCTGGCGTGAAGAGGGGTGACAGGATAGCTATCCTGCAGCCTTTCGACATGTGGAACACCGGGCACCATGCGATGGCGGCTTTCCAGCGGATCGGGGCGCTGAGCTTCCCTTTGGGCCTCTCCGGGACGGACGAGTACGTTCTCTGGATCCTGGAGAAGCTCTGCTGCAACGTCATATTCGCAACCCCGTCCCGCGCCTCATTCTTAGCCTCGCTGCATAAGGGAGGGCTGTGCCTGGAGAGGGTGCTCTGCACCGGCGAGCCGATACTTGAGGCGCACCGCGAGTCGGTCAGGAAGGCGTGGGGAGCCGAGATCTTCGGTACCTACGGCACCGAGGAGGTCGATGGGATAGCCTACGAGTGCGCGGCTCACGACGGCTACCACCTTGTGGACGAGGACCTCATCGTTGAGATTCTTGACCCTGAGACGCTCATGCCTGCAGGGGGGCGTACCGGGCTTCTTGTCCTGAGCAAGATAAACCGCACCGGGACTGTGCTGTTGAGGTATTCCGTCGGCGACATCGTTGAGGTCGACGAGAAGCCCTGCAGGTGCGGGTCCAGCATGCCCAGGATCAAGTTCATCAGGAGGGCTTCCGAGATCATCTACCTCTACAACGGGCTGAAGATCTCCCTGCAGCCAATCGAGGGAGCCATAAGGTCCGTGCTCGGGTACGTGCCGCTATACCAGATCATCCTGGAAGGGGGTGGCGGGAAAGAGGTCATGACGCTGGTTATCCAGAAGGGCGGATCCGACGAGGTTCGCGATCGAGTCTTGAGGTCCTTCCTCTCCTCGATCCCTGACCTTGAGGAGGCTTACGCCTTGGACAAGACCATTGAGATCAAGGTAGTTCTTGACGCATCCTTCTCCTCATTCTCAATGACCGGGAGGGGCAAGCTGCCAAGGGTGGTCGACCGGAGGAAACCCCAGCCTTAGGTGCGCCGATAGCCCTTGGCTCATCCTCTTCCATCTGGCGCATTGCCGCATCCCAGCTTCTCCGCCAGCTCCCTGAGGGCCTCGAGCAGCTCCACAAGCTTCTCCCTGGTCCTGGCGTCGGCTATCTTCCCGTCTGCGCCGAACTTCTTCTCTGCATTAGGGACAAAGAGCTCCGGGTACACCAGCGCATGCATACCTAGCCCGACGCATATCTGCCTCAGGTGGTACTGCGCCCTCGATGTTCCCATCGATCCCGTGGAAGCCCCTGCGATCGCAACAGGCTTGCCTTCGAAAGGGCTCTCCTCAAATGGCCTGGATGCCCAGTCGATCGCATTCTTGAGGACGCCTGGGACCGAATAGTTGTATTCAGGGGTGCAGAACAACAGCGCATCGGCTGACCTTACCTTCTCCTTCAGCGCTACGACCCTCTCGGGAGGCGCGTTCTCGAGATCCTGGTTGAACGGCGGTATGCCCTCCAGATCAAAGATCTCGACCTCGATCCCATTTGGGGCGAGATCCCTCGCGTTGAGCGCGAGCGCCCTGTTGAAAGACCCTCTCCTGAGGCTGCCGGGGATTGCCAAGACCTTCATGCGAACCATCAGATAATTGATATCCGCACAGCAAATAAATTATTAGCGGACCCCCTGTGTTGGTCGCGTTTCCAGGTCGATACCCTTATATATTCAAATTCACAATTATCGATTAATATTACATTGTAATGAGGCAATCCTGATGTCTGAGGTAAAGTTCGGGATATGGGAAAAATACCTTAGCGTATGGGTATTCCTTTTCATCGTGGTTGGAATAGCCATAGGGAGGCTCTTCCCTGGCGTTTCTGACCTGCTCGGGCAGTTCTCAGTTGCGTACGTGAATGTGCCTATCGCGATCTGCCTCTTCGCCATGATCTACCCAATAATGGTGCAGATTGACTTCAATGAAGTGATCAGGGCTGGGAAGACCATAAAGCCGATCGCGGCCACGCTCTTTGTGAACTGGGCGATAAAGCCCTTCACCATGGCTTTCTTCGGCTGGGCATTCCTGCTGGTGATGTTCTCGCCGTTCATACCCGATTCTCTGGCTGCGCAATACCAGTACGGGCTAATTCTGCTCGGCGTGGCCCCGTGCACAGCGATGGTCCTCGTGTGGAGCTACCTTGCAAGGGGGAACATGGGGCACACGCTGGTCATGGTTGCAATAAACTCGCTGACAATGGTTGCTCTGTACGCCCCCCTCGCGGTATTCCTGCTGGGCATATCTGGGATTTCTATCCCCTGGGAAACGATAGGATTCGCAATAACAATGTACATACTGCTGCCGCTGATAGCGGGCTTCTACACGAGAAGGTATGCCCTCAGGAGGAAGGGTCTCGAGTGGCTCAACACCTCCCTGAAGCCGAAGCTCGGAAGGGCGTCAATAATTGCCCTCCTTGTCACGCTGATCATCCTCTTCTCTACACAAGGCTATTTGATCCTCGAGCAGCCCCTGGTCATCGTCATGATCGCGTTGCCCATCTTCATCAACATACTCGTGATCTTCATAATAGCTTACGCCATATCGAAGCTGATTGGGCTCCCCTACGAGGATGCCGCACCCACGGCGCTCATCGGCGGGAGCAACCACTTTGAGGTAGCCATAGCGGTGGCAATAACCCTTTTCGGGCTCGAGTCTGGCGCCGCGCTCTCCACTGTGGTCGGAGTGCTCACGGAGGTCCCATTTATGCTGCTGCTGGTTTACCTCTGCAAGGCAACGAGAGGCTGGTTCAAGGCAAAGGATAGGGATTGAAAT
>Ga0207433_10013507_pt1 | contig 11986 bp, 10 predicted proteins | sample YelNatPaOPGAMG01_FD_187559 | JGI IMG/M metagenome (GOLD analysis project Ga0207433, IMG submission 187559) | Hot spring thermophilic microbial communities from Obsidian Pool, Yellowstone National Park, USA - OP-RAMG-01 (SPAdes) (version 3) | ecosystem: Environmental > Aquatic > Thermal springs...
TAAAATAATAATCAAGATATTTCCTACACGGTGGATGTAGCTCAGCTGGTAGAGCCCCGGATTGTGACTCCGGTGGTCGCAGGTTCAAAACCTGTCATCCACCCCACTTAAAAACGCTTATTCTATTCTGAAAAAATGGGGTGCGCCATGTATTCCCTATCTAAATTATTTTTAATCATATTTTATAAATGAAAATTTTTAAGATTCAAAATATTTCCATACTGTTTTGTATGTTATTTTAAAATTTTAAAAATCAATCCTTATATTTCCTAAAATTACTCAATAAATCAGAAAAAGAATCCGGTCTATATTCATTAAAACCTTCTTCATCCACAAAAATATAATCGAACACCGTCTTTTTCTGAGAGCGGTTTATATCCCCGCACCATTGTTTCAGGCGAACCATTTTTAACGGGGTATCAAGGTCTTCCAGTCCTTTGGTTTCTACGATATAAATATGCTTTTCATCTGCCTTCACAATAAAATCTGGATAATAATTAGATATATTCCCGTCAGCATTAACATAATCAATGTTAAAATGCACAGCCATATAATTTTTTACATAAGAAACGATATCGGGGCATCTTTCCAGAAATGCGGCAAAAAGCAATTCAAGATAGCTGTCGCCGATAATTTTATTAAAAAGGCTTTTTTGCGGTATTAAAAAACGCTGATCTTTAACTACAAACGGTCTGGTTTGTCTGAGTTTTATATAATCTCTGATTTCGGCGCTGCCCTTATCGAGAATTGTTAAATCGTTTATATTTTTGATGAAAGTCTGGACTATTGTTTTTGTAGCTTCAAGTTCCGAAAGGTTTCTGAGAGTGTTTAAGTCGTTAATGTCAACAGAGCGGTCAAACAAACAGTCTGAGATAAATTCTTTTACCTTTCCATATAAAACATCGTATCCGCTTATTAACCTTAGTTCATGCATAATTACCTGAGTAAAATAGCCTACGGCATTTCTATAATCGGCAATTAAATCAGAGCTAAGTATTATGGTATGGTTTATTTTATCGGAAGTAATTTCTTTAAAAACTATTTCCCGTTTTTCTTCTTCACTGAATCGCTTATATTCAACGCGCTTATTGCCGAAAACAGAGGGATTTAAGTCTTCTAACTGTTTATATTCCCTGTATATTCTTGGGGACAGGACAGGCATTTCTATATTGAGTTTGTCTATGTCTTTTTTTGTGTTATCGTTATCTACCTCTATAATCATCGGCGCTTTTGGTTCAGTTCCGGACCCCATCGGTTTTCCGACAAGCTCTACGCCTTCGGTCTTGATGGATTCGACAAATTCCATAAATGCATCTGTTCCAACGACGCTCACGTATTCCGTGGCGTCTGTCCCAGGATACATTCTTCTTAAGCCTCTCCCAAGCGTTTGCTCCGGCAGGATGTTGCTTTTAGCGGCATAGGCGCGGAGACCGACGATAGTCGTAACATTGCGCACGTCCCAGCCTTCTTTTAAAACCAGGACTGAAACAATAACTTTATACGGGCTTTCTATGTTGTCTATTTCATTTGCCGCTTTTCTCAATCCGTCGAGTTCTTCTTTGCTCTTTCCGGTATCAGCTTCTGCAATCTCCCCGTTGTTTTTAGTGTGTATTACTAAAACGGCGTCTTTAAGGTCAGGGTAAGTATTTTCAAGATATTCCGCAACATCGTCGCAGTTTCTTGTATCGTCGGTCATAATAAAAAGTATGGCTTTTTTGCCGAGTTTTTCATGCTCGGTGTATGCTTTACGCCATTCTTCTATCCCTAAAGCTATATAATCGGAATATTTTTCGGTATATTTAGAGCTCCTCTTTTCGGAAAGTTTCGCGCGGCTTGCGGAATCCGGTAAGACAGGATGCTTCACGACACCTTGATAAATAGCTTCCACCAAGGGATAATCAACAACGGTTTGAGCAAAAATAGCTCCGTTGTTATGTTTTGGCGTTGCCGTAACATCAACCTGCAATGATAGGAAATGCCCTTTCTGCTTTAACCTGTTATGGATATCTTCTATCGACTTAAACCATGCAAGGCTTTTGTCATGAATATGGTGGGCTTCATCGTTTATTACTATTAATTCGTCAATTTCCCGGACTATAATTCCTAAATCGACTTTTGAATCGTTTGTTTTGCCGACAGGTCGTTTGCCCAGAAAATAGTCATCGAGGTTTTCATCATTAAAACTCGGGTCGGTATCGTTTCCGGTATAGACTCTATGGATATTCGTCAGAAAAATATTTCCGGTTTTGCGGACAACTGAAACATTGTCCTGGATATGAATCGTCAGCTGGAAATCATCCTGCCAGTTCTGACCATAGAAACCGTTATCCGGCAAAAGCGGGTCGTTCCAGAATATTTTTAATCCGTCGAAATCGGCGCGCAATCTGTCTAAAACAATAATATTCGGGGCGATAATAAGAAAGTTCGTCGAGAGCTTAGAGTCTTCTTCGTAAAGCTTATGGAAATAACACCACGTAACGATAAGGCTCATGACCTTGGTTTTACCGCTTCCGGTCGCCATTTTTATAACCAACCTGAGCCAGTCCTCATCGAACATTCCGGTCGAAATAGCGCCGGAAGAATCGTATTTGAGAAGGCCGTATTTATCTTTGACTTTTGCAACTTCATACAAATAAATAATGGTTTCTATAGCTTCTCTTTGGGCAAAGTAATATTTGAACTCGGTAGCAGTTCCGTCGGATTTTTGAATAATATGTCCGGTATTGAACCACCAGTCCAACAATGCCTTCGAAGTCGAGCTTGCGCCGTTATAACGGCTATCGCGCCAGTCTTTAACCTCTTTTCTGATTTTAGAAACAAGCGGCGGCAAGAGCTTTTCGTAGCTTGTTTCCCTCAAAGATTCATTAGCGGGAAACCATCTGTATTCGGGATACAGGATATCATAAGGAGAATTAGAAAAATCAGAATGGATTGCCATTTTTGTTTTTTATTTTAATTTAAATGATTTAATTGACCATATTTTATTTAAACAGAAATTTCGATCACCTTCATAGTATCGTTTCCGAATATATCGACAACTTTGACGGCAATCTTGTGCCTACCCGGATTACAATCATGAAATGGCGTTGTTAGTTCAAGCGACCTGTTCTTCTTAGTACGGAAAGACTGCCATTCGTTCTCAAAAATAAAATCCCCGGTCCATTTTTCTTCGATATTGCCGGTTTCTTCATTTTTAACTTTTATAATTTCACGCCTTGATTCAAAATTAAAATCCACACTCCAGTAGTCGATCCAGTCCGTCCAGCTCTCTGTCAATATTTCTTTGGTAACAATGCCGTCTTTATCCTTGTTTACTTTAATAATCTTGCCGTTTTCGACAACTATTTTACTCTTGCCGCTTGAAAGCATTGAAGCGGCGTTATCAACAGTATCCTGAGAATAATGGACTGAAAAATCCGTAAGTTCGACGGCAATTTGGCTTTTTTTTACGATAGGTTTCACCTCTATATAGTTTACATCGTAAAATACAACCTGATTTTTCTCTATAGCCCTTTTATCGAAGACATCCCGCGGTATATATTTAAGCGCCAGATCAATGCCCTTGCTTTTTGCTTCTTCCTGCACGCGGGGAAACAGTCCCATTTCAAATTCAAAGGCAAGAATATCTATTTGCGAAATCCTCTTTTCCTGGCACTCAAGTATAACTTCTTCTACGAAAAGGCGGGTTACGGGAAGATTTATCGGTCCGACTGCCACAAGCCGTCCTGCTTTCTTACCCTGAAAACATTTGAAATTAGAGGCGGTTTCCGATTTATAAGCCTTAAGTATAAGCAATACGAAATCTTTTTCTTTTTGTTCTAACTGCTTTTGGCGTTCTTCTTCGCGGAGATTCATATTCACGCCGATGTAATGCTGGCGTTCATATTTGCCGATATTTAATATTTCAAAAGCGCGAAAATCTTTTCCCTCAGCTTTTAGTTGCCGTTGAACCTGAATCATTCTTTTGCGGGTTGTGTGGATTGCAAACTTGCCGAGGTCGGAACCTATCCATTTGCGACCAAGTTTTTCCGCTACGGCAAGGGTAGTGCCTGAACCACAGAAGAAGTCGGCAACTATGTCATTTTCGTTGGAAGAAGCGTTAATTATACGCTCAAGAAGGGCTTCTGATTTTTGTGTTGGATAATTTTGATTATAATCATAAGCTTTTATATCAAACCAATTATTATCTGCAATAACCTCTTCTCTTGGGGGTATCCAATATTGAGGTTTTGCATTATTATTTCTTTTTACAAATTCAAGTTTTTTACCTGTTTCGAGCCAGTATTCAGTCAAAGTTTTTTGCTCTTTGTGATGGAGAATATATTCTTGGTAATTTTTAACAGCTTCCAATGACCGCTCCTTACTCCATTTCCACTGACCGCGGGAAATATTACATCCAAGAATTTCATATCTCATTGTTGGTCTATCGGCATTATTCCAAAGACTTTGCCAACTTTCTGTTTTTTGGGCTTCGCTAGCCAATTTCATAGGAATTCCAAATCGAGTACTTTGATTTTTTGAATACCAAAATATTGTATCATTAAAAATGTTCATCGATTTAATTCCTTCAAATTGGCCTTGTAGATTTTTTGTCTGTGCCCTTCTTGTTAATACCTCATTTCTAAAATTTTCTTTACCAAAAATTTCATCCAAAACTAAACGTATATAGCTGTTTACTCTATAATCGCAATGCACATAAATACTTCCATCTTCCGCCAGTAAATCGCGCATTAAGACAAGCCTTTCATAAATCATGGCTATAAAACTGTCCGCCCCTTTACCCCAGGTATCTCTATATGCAAGTTCTTCCAAAACGCTCGGTTTTTTTGTGAATGTTTCTTCTCCTATCTCTATATCCATTGAAAAATCTGCGCCGACATCAAAAGGGGGGTCAATATAAATCAGTTTTATTCCGCCGTTTTGCTCTATTTCTTCGCGCATAGGGCCGTTTTTTAAACTGGAAAGTATGAGTTTATTATCGCCCCATATAAGCTTATCCGTCCAGCCGGATTTTTGGCGTCCGCGTTCATCAAATAGAGATAATTGCGATTTGGTATCTTCAGGTTTTTCAGGACGTGGTTCGTCTATCTGTTCAATAACCTGAAACGGAAGAACTATATTTGATACATCCCCGGTTTTTCCATTCCAGACAAGTTCTACTTCCCGCTTATCGTCAAAGAGTAAAAACCGGTATTTATCGGGAAGAGGTTTATCCTTCTCGATAAACTGCATTATTTCCCGTTTTTCAGATTCGGTAAGATGCATTTATTTAAATTCCTTCTGTTTTATCTATATATTAATATTTTTAGTTATATAACTTTTGCTTATCAAGATAGATTTCATCAAAACAATTATTATGCTTTTGATTTAATTCTCTTAAAATACTTTTATGAGTATCCTGCTGAAATAGCATATTTTTAATACTGGTCTCGCCCAAAACAGAAGGATGAATATATAACCAGAGTTTTTTATTAGACACTCCAATATTCTTTTTGTATGCTTCACATTTTTCAAGCTTTTTTGAGATTTTATCTTCGATCTGTTTTTTAAAATCATTCAAATATGGGTCTACATACATTACCCTGTCTAATGAGGCAATCCTATTTTCCGGTTTGTGTTCGTCTTCTTGCTCCATGGAGATTAGTTCTAAACCTATTTCTTCGCCGTTATGAGCTTTCAACACAAAGTCCGGAGATTCTGTTTTTTTTATTTTTATTATTTCATATTTTTCTTTTTCTCTGAGGTTCTTAAGAAAAAAATATAAGTGAAAGTATTCTTCCATATCCTGCTTTTTCCTATTATCTATCGGCATATGGATAATATCTTTAACTATTTTATTTAAATAATCGGCATTTCCGAAAAAAATAAAATATTTATACGAATCGAATAATACAAAAATATCTTCCGTAGCAATATAGCCCTCATTATCATAATGATTCAACATTTTATAAATAACATCAGCAGCTTTTTTTAATTGAATAATCAATTCTTTAAAAACCTGTTCTTCAAATTTTTTTCTCTCATTTGCATCATTTTTTAAATCTTCCTTAATTGCGTTAAGCAAATCGATAAAATTATATATATTTAATAAATCAATATTTTCAATTAATTCGTTTCTATAAATACTCTCAAATGAATTAAAATTCTTAATATCGAAAAAGTTTCTTAAATAAGGATTATTACACCAATCCCAGAATAGATGTTTCTTGTCTTTCCATTTTATATTATACGAGTTTATAAGCAGTCTCATCGTAAACCATTTAATAAAAATTTCTTTATCCGCTCTGCAATCTGCGTTGGTCGCTGACGTCGCTGACATGTTTATGTTTTTTAAAGATTCCTCTAATAAATCAATATTTTTTATTTTTTTTATTGTCGACACCAGCAAAAAAATATATACAAACATGGGAGCATTATAATCAGGAATTTTAGATTTAAGGACGTATTTCTCTGAATATATTATTGTCTTAAAGAGAATTCCTATAGATTTCTGGGGTATAGCGTTACAATCCTTGTCTTTATTGTAATCTTTATTGAAAAATTTATATGAAATTTTATCTATCAACAATTTAATCCACAATAGTATTGATTCCTCACAATTTCTAATATAATGATCAACAATTTCTTCAAGTGAATCATTAAATTTTTTTTCAAATGATGTATATCCTAATAAGAGTGGAGGCATATCGGAATAATTATCAATTAAAGAAAATAATTCCTCTACTTGTTTAGAATCAAATTTGGATTTTAAAATTCTGGATTTAACGTCGTTATAACGCCCTATATATTCTATCATAATCAAAAGTTTTAAATATTAGAATTTTCAATCAATTACAATATACTCAATTGCGGAGATTCATTCATTTTATCAGAAAAATGGATTAAAGCAAATGAAAACAGTGCTATTTTTTAATAATGCTTAACCCAATATTTCCTCATAGTTCAAACTCTAATGCTCTAAATCTATTTTAGCTTCTTTACCGGAATAACAGTTTGAAACTAACTCCGCATACCCTTCCTGCGCAACGAAATGCCTAACGGCGTGCATTTTAAAACCGTAATTTTTTGTAAATTCCGTTCCCGCCTAAAGTTAATTTTTTTACATTTTCGATATTATTCAAAAACTTAATAGCTTCAAGATAGCTAAGGTCTTTAACCGCCATTATCAAATCTATCCAACCCCTCTTTTTCCGATATAATCGTATATGTCGAAGGCGGCTCGGACACTTGGAAATACTAAGCAATCTATCAGTATTCCGGCAAAAAAGTCTGGGATTAAAACGCTATGGGTGACCGGATTTACCGCTATATGCACTATCTTGATAATTTTGTTAATGCTATTATAATAAATATAGCTTATGGGGAAGTATGATTAAAATTTAAATTTACTAATAAAATACTTCTAATTTATCAATAAAAGCTCTTATTTATCAAGGTATTTTGGCTAAATACTAATAAATTTACTAATAAAATACTTCTAACTTTGCAAATTAATATGTGACATCAAATAAGAAACCATTTAGGTTTTTTATCGGAACCGCTGTTTTTAATTAAGCAATCCTTTTTTTGCCAAATCCAAAATAAGATTATTTATCTTATAAGTCTTTTGAGTATTATTTAAAACATCCGGAAGTTTATTTAAAATCAACCTATTTATATCCCCCTAATCCAGATTTAGAAATACATACTATACAAAAAAATAATAAAAAAACACCTTATAGTTTATATGTTTGCGTGATATAATATATCACATAACCGATTACCGGAAAGGTTAAACAGTCTGCTCCGGATATAAGACCTAAGATTATAGATTTAATATAATTAAAAGGCTTATACCCTCTATTAGACATAGGAAGACCGAATGCATTATTTATTGGATCTTCCATATTGAGTTTGTTAATAATATCCGAAATTAGTTTTGTTCCTGCAAAAGCGCTGTATTTATTTTCGTCTTTTTTATGATATAATCTTTCATAGTTAATTAACCTCCTTGTTGTTTGTTTTATAATACAATTATGAGACTTACGGATTTTGAGAAAAAGACGATAATTGAACTGGCACAAAAATACTTCGGCAGGGATACGAGAGTTTATCTTTTCGGCAGCAGGATTTACGACAATGAAAAGGGCGGAGATATAGATTTGTTTTTAGAAATCGATAAGGAACAGGACAAAGCCGCAGAAATTGAATTTTTGACTGAATACCACCGTCTCGTTAATGAAAGAAAAATTGACCTTATCGTTAAAACACCTTCTTCTATTTACAGACCTATTTTCGATACCGCTAAAAGCCAAGGAATACCTCTATGTTAAACGAAACAATCGAAGCCATAAATATTAATATCAAAAGAGCAAAATCAGATTCTGAAGAAATCAAATCTTGGAATAACTTAAACCCTGAAATTTTCGAAAATAATGAAAAAAGAAGAACCGTTGATTCTTTCATTTTTCGTTTCTCTAAAATACAGGATTTAATCGGAGAAAAGTTATTTAAAGAAATCCTCCAAAAGGTTGGCGAATATCAAAGAAATATGTCTTTTACGGAAATTCTTGACAAGGCGGAAAAATTAGAAATTATAGAAAGCGCTGATAAATGGAGCAATTTCAGGGAACTAAGAAACAGTTTATCTCATGAATATCCATCCAATGAAGCTGAACTTATTAAAGATATTAAGTTAGCCTTGGATTATTTTGATGAAATCCTGTGCGTTTACGAAAATATTGCGAAATACATTAAATCAAAAAAATTGCTTGATTAAGTCGAATTATTTCAAAAGATTTCCCCATGCCTCTTTCGGTGAAAATATTGGAATTAATTTCCTTGCGGATTCAAAATGTTTTAGATTTCCGGCAATTTTTTTAAAAAGCCCTCTTGAAGGGTCAAAATTGATTTATTTAATTTCTATCGGCAATTTTGGGAACAAATTCTATCTTGATAATTTTGTTAATGCTATTATAATAAATATAGCTTATAAATAATGTGTAAGTAAAATCTTTAATGGAGGAAAAAAATTGCAGACGGCCAAAAATGAGGTTGCCGACCTTCTCAAACGCTTGCCTGATAATTGCACTTTGGAAGACGTTCAGTATCATTTATATGTAATACAAAAAATTGAACGCGGGTTGAGTGACGAGGAAGAAGGTCGCGTTTATGAAGAAAAAGAAATCGAAAAGAAAATGTCGAAATGGCTCGAAAAATAATCTGGACATTAGAAGCCGCTGACGACCTTGAAGCGATTGCAGATTACATAGCTCGGGATTCCGGTTTTTATGCCAGGTCTTTCATCCGTGGAATCAGAGACGCAAGTCTCTCTCTTAAGGAATTTCCTGAAAGAGGCCGCATGGTTCCAGAATTTTCAAATACTATCGTTCGTGAGCTTTTCATAAAAGAATACCGTCTTATATATAAAATAGAGGAATCCCGCATTGTCGTTCTGGGCATTATCCATGGAAAAAGAGACCTCAAGGTTCTATCTGAAAAAGATGGGTGGAAAAACTGATTTTCCGTTATGGCGGGATTTTCACATGGGCAAGTTTGATATAAGCAAAATTATTTAATAAAATAGATTACTTATAAAGCAAGGGATTCGGATTGTGACTCCGGTGGTCGCAGGTTCAAAACCTATCATCCACCTCACTTAAAACTGCTTATTCTATAAGGATTCCCCTGCTTCAAGCCTTTATCAAGTTTAATCAAATAACATCATTTTTTACCCATTTTCGTCTTTTTTATGCAAGGAGAAGCATGATTAGCTTTGTTTTCTCTATATTTAGACCATGATATTTTTGTATCCAGCATAGAGATTTTAAGAAATCTTTTTCTGAAAGAAATTATTTTGCCGACAGAACTTTCGGAAATGCCCATATCTCTCGCAAATGTCTTGTTCTGTTTTAAAAGATAAAATCCAAGGTCATCGAGCCTTTCTATAAAACCGGTTATATTTTCTCCGATTAGCCAGTATAAACGGGGGTCTGCTTTTTTTTTAGGACGGATAGCGGCTTCAGATAATAGTCCGCATATATTGCGGACCAGAATCGTATAATCCGATTCTATAAATTTTAACTCCTCCTGAATATTTTTTGTATCATCGTCAATTTTATCGATTAAAGTAGCGGCTTTATATTTGTTATTAATTTTGTCTTTGATTATTTTTAAAGGGAATTTTTCTTTCATGTCTCTTTTCCCCAGTTTGATAAAAAACTGTTTATAAATGCCTGCAAAGATTTTTGTTCCTGCAGGTAGCTTGACAATACAAATGCGGTTGAAACGACGATGTGATATTTTTCGCCGCCCGCTTTTATAACCCTTTTGAAAGCGGGATGTTCATTGTTTATCCAAACGGTGCCTTCCTCTATTTTTCCTAATTCATTTGAATCCTTGTTGTTATAAAATCCAATCATCAAGCCGGGAGATTTTCTTTTCCCTTCTTGAGGCAGTCCGGTATCTTTTTTGCCGATATCGAAGTTTGGAAGTCTGCCGCCGTTGTTTTCGTCATTTTTCATGTTTTCTTTGTTATTGTTATCTTCGCTGTTTATAATAGTTTTTTCAGAATCTTTTTCTACGGCTGTTCCGGTGTCCGAAGCCAGAGGATCGGCAGAAACGAAGACAGCAGTTTCAGATTTTTTTATTCTGCCGAACAAAGGGTCTAATTCAGGGAAATCTGTAAGCATATTATCAATAATCTGACGGATTTCCTTTTCCAGAGGACGTAATTCTTTTGTAGATTTTTCACGGGATTCGTTTATTTCGCCGAATTCTTTTAAAATAGGTCCGATAGCTTCTTGGACTGCTTTACGGTAACGATAATATTTCTGAAGGCTTGCGGTATCTTTTAGAAAATCGGCTTTATTGGTAGTTAGAAATAATGAAAGATCCGGTATTTCAACTACCCCTGTTATGTAATCAGGGTTTTTAGCGGAAATTCCGAGCCAATCCCATCCGTGTTTTATAACCTTTCCGCAGGTAGAGATAGCAATTCCTCTTTTTTCTTCATCAAGCGGGTCTTTGTATTTTCTGACGAAACCTACGCCGACGGGTTTTCCTTTTTTTCCGAAATGAATTTTAAAGGCATTGCTTTTTTCGAATTGCATCATTTCGGACAGGCTTATTTTCTGTTCATTAACGTAAAAGTTAATTCCGTTTTTATAAATAGACCTTAAGGCTCTCTGAAAGGTGTCGTCCAAAATTGTATAGAAATGTTTCTGAATAGTTTTTTCAATAAACTTCGGGTTAAGCAGGTCGGAATTATTTGATTTAAAAAATATCGATACTGCTGTTCCGTGAGATGATTTAATAAATTTTAAATCAGTCGGTGTTATATATTTCCAAGGAGCTTTTTCGTCATTTTCCAATTTCCATCTTGTCGCACTGCGGAAATTACCGTTTGCGGTTTCGGTAATAACTTCTTTTGCAATCAGCAATGATAATTTTGCTCCCACACCGGCAAAGCCGATTCCCATTCCTCTTGTTTTTGTAGTGGATGCGATATTGTGATACCCGTCCAGTTCTTTCTTGTTCATTCCTTTCCCGTTATCTATAACGGTTAAGGCAGATTTTTGAGGATCGGTTATGAATCTAATATCGCTTGCTTGGGAGTCAAGCGAATTTGCGACAAGCTCGGTAACGATAACTTCTTCCTGCGGAAACGGATAGGAATCCCGTATGTCTTCCAATAGATGATGTAAATTTACTTTTGTTTCGCCCATAGCCTCTTTTAATACTTTACTGCAGTCTTTATCTTTTAAACTTATTCAAATTTTATATCATTATCCTAAATTATGCAAAATAAAAAATTGACGATGCTTCCATCCCCATTTTCTTTTTAATCTTTTAAATAGTTATATTTTTATGCTTAAAAGTGTCAATATTAATGGTATAATGTAAATATATATAAATACAACTTAATGGAAAGCGGTGCAGAAAGCGGCAGGGCGATTTTGTTAATTAAATTTTGTGTTTTTTACGGAGGTATAAAAAATGGATTTAT
>Ga0207433_10013515_pt1 | contig 11981 bp, 8 predicted proteins | sample YelNatPaOPGAMG01_FD_187559 | JGI IMG/M metagenome (GOLD analysis project Ga0207433, IMG submission 187559) | Hot spring thermophilic microbial communities from Obsidian Pool, Yellowstone National Park, USA - OP-RAMG-01 (SPAdes) (version 3) | ecosystem: Environmental > Aquatic > Thermal springs >...
GCCCCCGCGGAATGGACAAAATGCTCATCGACAGCCTCGGCGACATAACCATAACCAACGACGGCGCCGCCATCCTAGACGAAATAGAAGTAGAGCATCCAGCAGCCAAAATGATGGTGGAAGTGGCCAAAACCCAAGACGACATGGTTGGCGACGGAACAACAACCGCCGTGGTTTTAGCAGGCGAACTCCTAAAAAGAGCCGAAGAACTACTAGACCAGAACATTCACCCCACAATAATCGTCAGCGGCTACCGCAAAGCAGCAGCAAAAGCCGTGGAAGTAATAAACCGCATAGCCAAACCCGTCGACATCGAAGACAGAGAAACCCTAAAGAAAGTGGCATTAACATCCATGGCAAGCAAAGCCGTAGGCCCAGCCAAAGAACACCTGGCAGAAATAGCCATAGACGCCGTAAAACAAATCGTGGAACAAAGAGGCGACAGAAGAATAGCCGACATAGACAACATCCAAATCATAAAGAAAACAGGCAAAGGCCTCTTCGAATCCCAACTGGTAAAAGGCGTAATAATCGATAAGGAAGTTGTCCACCCAGGCATGCCCAAAAAAATCGAAAACGCAAAAATAGCACTATTGGACTGCCCACTAGAAATTGAAAAGACAGAGTTCAGCGCCGAAATACGCATCCGCGACCCATCCCAGATGAAAGCCTTCCTAGACCAGGAAACCCAAATGCTCAAGGAAATGGTTGAAAAGGTAAAGGCGGCAGGCGCCAACGTGGTTTTCTGCCAAAAAGGCATAGACGACATGGCCCAACACTTCCTAGCAAAAGAAGGTATACTAGCAGCCAGAAGAGTTAAACAGTCAGACATGGAGAAACTTGCAAGGGCAACCGGCGGAAGAATAGTCACAGACCTAGACGACTTAACACCGCAAGACTTGGGCGCTGCCGGTCTGGTGGAAGAACGCAAAATCGGCGAAGACAAAATGATATTCGTGGAAGACTGCAAGAACCCCCGCTCAGTCGCCATTCTGATAAGGGCTGGGCTTGAAAGAATGGTGGACGAAGCAGAACGCGCCATGACAGACGCCCTCTCAGTGGTTTCAGACGTCATAGAACACAACAAAATCGTGGCAGGCGGAGGCGCCGTGGAAATGGAAATAGCCAAAGAACTCCGCGACTACGCAGCCAAAGTGGGCGGAAGAGAACAACTAGCCATAGAAGCCTTCGCAGACTCCATAGAAATAGTGCCAAGAACCCTCGCCGAAAACGCTGGACTGGAACCAATAGACATAATAGTCGAACTTAGAGCATCCCACGAAAAAACCGACGGCCACCCCATGGGCGTAAATGTCTTCACAGGAAAAGTTGAAAACATGTATAACAACGGTGTCATCGAACCAGCCATCGTAAAAGAGCAAGCAGTAAAATCAGCAACGGAATCAGCCTCCATGATCCTACGCATAGACGACGTCATAGCAGCAACAAAACCAAAGGAGGAAAAAGAAAAGGAAAAGGCACCAAGCGAAACAGAAAGCGAAGAATATTAGCCAAAACCCCAAATTTTTCTCAAAATCAATCCAGCACTCCTTTAAAAGCCTAAATCTTTGAAGCTATTCCTCCAATCTTTTCTGCAAACACAGTTTTCAAGAGCTTCTTTGTTTCCCCGGGATTCCTCAATTTTATTGTCAAAGGGAATTTCGCCCAAAAATTTCACACCCAAATTTTGAGCCCTTTGCCGTATAACCTCCGAGTCATCCATTTTCATGTTTTCAACTCAGCGTTTTCAGTAATTAACCGTAGTAAATCTAGTTGCATCTCCTATACCCAGCGGCATATCCAAAATCAGAAAATCAACCTTACCCCCATCTAGTGACTGCAAGCAACGCGATTAAGGCATTAGAAACATCTAATATTTCGAGGTCTGGGCTCCCACATTTTGGACATTTGATGTATGTGTGGGCTATTTCGGGACAAAATGGATGGTTTCTGCTGTTTTTCCATCCAATTTTTCCTCATCAAAAACCACTGGTTTCCGCAAACCCTACATTTCAGCTTCGCCCAACGGCTTCTATCTGAAACTTTGTACTCTGAAGTTTGGCGGTTTTCAACTGCGAAAGAGCGAATTCTAGTACCTCATACTCAACCTTTTGCAATTCACCAACCTTTATCTTCAACCTGCCCTAAAATGTGTCCCTTGAAACGGGCGGGGTGGGATTTGAACGCTTCTAAGGCATGGCGAAAACTCCCGCAACTTCCCTCTTTTTCTATTTGCAAAAATAACTTTAATCATTAAAAGATGAAAGCGATAAATCAGAACTGGTTAAGTCCTAAGTAATTGCCGTAGCCTTTTGGCTGTTCGCTTTAGTATATAAATGTTCAATATTAGCGAACGCTATAGTTTTAGGGTTGATGTCACGCGTTTTAAGAATGTGCTTGTTCTCGCGTAAACATCTGCGTTTATGTTTGTGCCAGTGAATCTGGAAACGGAATATACGCCGTAGGAGTCAATCGTTTTGAAAGCTTTGCTAATCATGTTTAAGCTGAGGCGTATGGTCGCTGTTTCTTTTTTGGTTAGTTTTGTTTTTCTGATGTAGTCCATGTATTCTTTAGCGGCTTCTTCAGGATTTCCTTTGTAATATCCAGTTATCGCGTATACATCGTAGCTGTCTTTGTCGTTTAAGCGTGGAAGTGCTAGGCCTTTCATTGTTAATGCTCCAACAATGTTTGCGGTGTTTACCGTAACTGAGATTTTGCCATTGCTTGGAAGTGTGGCTTCTATTTCGTTTTCGTATTTGAATTTGAAAACTATGCTTGAGCCTTCGATGAGGCATGCCGTGAGGTCTTCTTGCACTTTTATGAATGGGATTATTTGTTTTGCTGCTTTAGGTTCTGTTAGGAAGTCTAGGTTTATTGTGTATTCTTTTTTATCTAATGGTGAGATTACTTTTTTCTCGTATCGGAAAGGGTTAATGGTTTCTTTGTAGCCTATTTCCTTTATTATTTGTTTGATGCTTTCATATTTTGTCATTATCGTAGGCTTAAGAACTAGGTCTATGTCTTTTGAGCCGCAATGGTCAAAATAATTTCGTGTTAGGAAGTATGGTGCCCAACCTCCAGCCAAGACAAAGTCGTTTTTGTATATTGACAAGGCGGAGCAGAGTTCTACTAGGGCTGATTTGGATGCCTCTGTTAGGTTTCTGTCATACAATTTGTTCACCTACCAGCTCTTTTCCCCATTTTTGTATTATGTATTGGTATAGGTGTTCCGCTGCCTCCTGCCCCCTTTGAGGGAAGTTGTATAGATCTACGTAGAGCTGGATGTCTGAAACCACATTTACTTTATTGGTAGCGTCAGATGAGAGGCTGACTTCTTGGCGTCCATAAAATACCCCTTCATCATAAGGTATAACGAATTTTACATTGCCCCCTCTGGGTATCGGTTGAAGGCGTAACTGTTCAGCAAATGTTTCAGCGTCTTTTTCGTTGCTTATATATATGTGGACGTCGACGGGTCTGACATGGGGGGCTATCAGATATGCTCCTACCAGAGCTGTTAATGCGTAGTGATTTTTAAGTTTGGAAAGTTCTTTTAGGAATTTGTCTATTTCCCTTTCGAAAGTGTAGTATTCAAGGAACTTATTCACCTTGTCATATTGATGATATGCTGCCCATCGTCGCAGCAAAGTTGTCGGATTTGTAACTTTTATTTTGTAGTTTACTGTTCGCGTAACATAACCATATTGAATTAAAGTTAATATAACGGCGTGAGCATAGCCAGGCGAGATTTTCACTTCCGATGCTAAGCCTCTAATGGTCCATTCTTTTGCCGGGTTTGTTAATAATGCCCTAAGGATACGTGTAGCTTTAACTTCAAAAATGTTCGAGACTTGTCTCATGCTTTGAGACGATGTTCGCTGTAATATATAAATATTCGCTAAAAGCGAACAAACCTGAAGCCGTATAACCTCTCTTTTCCATTTTAGTTGCTCAATTATGTTGAGCATTTATAAGGAGCATTGAGCAGCTTTTGCTCAATAATATTGAGCGTTCATATAGACCATTGAGCAAGTTTCTTTTGTGCGAATCTGTGTCTGGCGTTAAGAACATTTTCGCGCCTAAAATCTTCTAGGATTTTGCGTGTGTTACTTGTGAATTTTGGGAGGGATTGGGATGAAAGGGAGCTTGCAGAAAAAGGCGAGGATTATTTACGTGAGTATATATTGCCGCAATATACCGTATTTTATCCAGTTGGCAATTTTTTAATGATATTAGGTTTGGTACTTTTATTACAATGGTATCTTTGGACGTATCTGCATACTCTTATGATATTTCAATGGTATTCTGCTGTAATAGTTATTGCTGGTGGAATTATTCTGAGATTTTTCCTTATGCGACTTGTCTATTGGGTAATGATTCACAGAAAAGAAAAGAGTATCGCCAACTGAAAATCATCAACTTTAACTTTTAACACTTTTCGCTCTCATTCTGTTTTTCAGTTTAGCCTTGGCTTAAATTTGGGGATACTTTAACTTCTCTCTCCACGTATTGGCATGTTAATTCTCTGTAAATGTTTATTAGGTTTTCTTGTTTCTGTATTATTTTGCTGTTAGGTCGGGTTTGCTTGTCTGTTTTGTCAGCTGAAAGGGTTAGGCGTCTTTCCCTCGGTGTTCCTGTAGTGGATGATGTTTTTCCGGGTTTGGAAAGTGGTGATTTTGCTGTTTTTTATGGTGATGATGCTTTGCTTATGAGTTTTGTTTTGTGTGTTCGCTGTGTTTTGCCTGAAGATCTGGGTGGCTTAGGCTCCCGTGCGGTTTTTGTTGATGGTCGGAACTCTTTTTCTCCTTACTTAATTGGTGATATTGCTCGTGGTTATGGTCTTGATCCACGAATTGTTTTGGATCGCATTTATGTTTCGAGGGCTTTTACTGCTTATCAGTTTTCTGCGTTGGTTCTTGAGAAGCTTGAGTTTTTTGTGAATGCTAAGCGTGCAGGCTTGATTTTGGTTTCTGATATTGCGTCATTGTTTTTGGATAGGGATATTCCTAAAGCTGAGGCTAAGGATTTGTTTGTTAAGGTTTGTGCTAAGCTTTCAGACATCGCCAATAATAAGAATTGTATTGTTTTGGCTACTTATCGTCCGGAGAGGCGGTCTAAGCTTGGATTGTTTTTTGAGGCTGTTTTATTTGGGCGTTCTAACGTTTTGGTTAAGTTTGAGAGGCGTGGAAAAACGTTAAGTTTTGTTTTACAGGATCATCCGAGGCTTAAGCCTTTCCGTGTAGATTTCCCATCAGAAGATGTTCCTTTAACAAGCTTTATGGGGGTGTGACCAGTTGGGTAGGACTGTTCCGTCTTATAGGCAAGCGTTAGAAGCTGAAATTGCCAGATGGGAAGGCTTCAGGAAGGCTTTAAGGGGCAGGGAGCTTGAAGCCTTTGACAGGATGATGAATGCTTGTAGGGCTTATGCTTCCGCCGGCGGCATGGCCACGAGGGCTGTTCTGGCTGAAGCCATGTTCATGTGTATTTTGCTCAGCATGCAGAAAGAGTTGATGGAGATTAGGGAACGCCTTGAGCGACTGGAAAAACAGCTTCAGAAGGCTTAACGCCTTTAAAGGCTGGATTTTAGACGTTTACCCATCTGGACCAAGCCAAGTGACAGTCTGGCTTATCGGCGAAAATGGGGAGCGAGTAAGGCTTGTCGACAATTACACGCATAGAATCTATGTTGCTGGAGATTATCAGCTTCTTAAAAATTTAGCTGAAAAAATCAGGGATAGCAAGTCCGTGGCGGGTTTCCGTTTCGTCGAGAAATATACGGATTTCATGGAGGCTTCACGCAAGAGGGTTTTAGAAATTGATATGAGGGATTATGGGCGAACATCCTTTTTCGCGAGGAAAGTTCTCCGTTTAGGAGGTTACGAAAACTTTCAATTATACAATGTTGATGTGCCCATAGCTCAGGCCTACCTTTACGAAAGAGACGTTTTCCCCTTAGCCCACGTTCTCGTTTTTGAATCTGGAAACAGGCTTGGCTACGAGCTTTTGGATTCTGTTGAGAGTTGCGACTATAAGGTTCCAAGTTTACGTTCCATGTGGATTAATGTCGACGTGGAAAGACGGGGAGCTGTAACAAGCTTTTCGGATAAGATTGGCAGCATATCATTAGAAATGGACAATAAGACTATTGTTGTAAGTGAGGGAGACGAAGCCGACAAGATTTTGGAACTTGTTAAAACTGTTAAAGAGGTTGACCCAGACATAATTTTTACAAGGGGCGGGGATTCGTTCCTATTCCCGTATTTGGCTTATAGGGCTTTTGTGAACGGGGTTTTGGACAAGTTTGTTTTGAGTAGGGAGGCTGTTCCGTTAAAGGCTAAAAAGAGCCGTGGGCGTAGCTTCTTTTCTTATGGAAGGGTGTATTATAAGGCTCCTTTACGTAGGCTTTATGGACGTATACATATAGACGTTAACAACACTTTTATTTATTCGGCTTGTGGTTTGGAGGGTTTATTTGAAGTTTCGAGGACTTGCCGTGTGCCTTTGCATAGGGCTGCAAGGGCTTCCATTGGCAGTATCATGTCTTCCTTGCAGCTTTACACGGCTTGGAAAGACGATATTCTTATTCCCTGGAAAAAGCGAGAGCCTGAATCCTTTAAGACTGGTTGGGAACTTCTTGTAGCTGACCGTGGAGGCTTCATTTTTGAGCCTAAGCTTGGCTTTCACACGGATGTCGTTGAAGTTGATTTTACGTCCATGTTTCCCATGCTGATGCTTACGAGGAATATTTCGGCTGAAACCGTGCTGTGCAAGTGTTGTCCAGATTCAAAGATTAGGGTTCCCGAACTCGGCTACAATATTTGTGAGAAGAGGAAGGGAATTGTTCCTAAAACTCTTGACCTGCTTTTGAAGAAGCGCCTAAAGTATAAGAGTTTAATGAGGGAAGCGTCTGATGTGAGGCTTAGGCAAATTTATGACATGCGTCAGTCGGCTTTAAAATGGATTTTGGTGACTTGTTTTGGGTATCTGGGTTATAGGAATGCCCGTTTTGGGAAGGTGGATGCACATGTTGCTGTTTGTGCTTTTGCGAGGGACGCCCTTTTAAAAACTGCTCGTTTGGCTGAGGAGCATGGCTTTGAGGTTGTACATGGCATTGTTGACTCTTTATGGATTGAAAAGGCTGGTGTCACGCCGAGGGAGATCGCAGTTTTTTGCCGTGAAGCTTCAAACCTTGTTAAAGTGCCTTTAAATGTTGAGGGTAAATACCGTTGGATAGTTTTTCTCCCATCAAAAATCACGCCTGAAGTTCCTGTTTTGAACCGTTATTATGGTGTTTTTGAGGATGGCAGGATTAAGATGCGTGGTATAGAGGCAAGGCGGACGGACACGCCTGAGTTTGTCAAAAAAGCTCAATTGGAGATGATTAAAGTATTGAGTGATGCTTTAGGTTATGAAGATTTTGTTAAGAGGATTCCAGCTGCACTACAAGTTTTAGGGGGATACGTGGAAAAACTTTTGCATGGAAATGTAAGCGTTGAGGAGCTGCTTGTTTCTAAGCGTTTATCTAAACATCCTCAGGATTATGCCCATGATGTTTTTCAAGCGGTTGCTGCTAAACAGCTTTTAGCCGCCGGTTTTGATGTTTATCCTGGGCAGACTGTGCAATATTTGATTGTTGACGCTGATAACAGAAGCCCTAACAATAGAGTTAGGGCTACAGAGCTTCTAAATGGAAGGCAGCGGTTTGACGTCCAGAAGTATTTAGAAATGCTGCTGGAAGCTGGAGAAACATTGTTTAGCATTTTTGGCTATGATTTGGAGAAAATTCGCAACCATGTTGTTTACGGCGAGAAACAGTTAATTTTAGGCTGACAATATCTGCAGCATTGTTCTCGCGTTTTCAAGCATTGCATGGTTATTGTTGAAGAATACACGCGCGCGCAATTCCCCTATAAACTGGAACAGAGTAAAAGTCTGTATATTTACGTTCTAAGCCATCCTCGCCCTGCCTTGTCACAATTTTCTCTGTTTCCTCAGCCAGTTTAATTGGGTTGAAGGGTTTAAAGCCAGGGGACAAAAACCTCTGATAGTTTACGGCCAAATTCAAGTTAAATTTCTCCAGAAAGCTTCACAATTTTAGGCTCTACTATAATTTTCATTTCGCCCTTACTGTTTACTGCTGCTAACCCGATGCCGCTTGCCTGAAAAACCTTAGCATCAAGCCTTTCAGCCCTATTTTGGGATGTCACAAGCAAAGCCATATCATAATCGTGGGCTAAAGCCTCTAAAAGTTGGCCTAAACCGCGAAGAATGTCATCCTTATCGCTTTTAAGCTCAACAGCCATCCGCCAATTCCTAAACTTGACTTCACCGTCTATTAGACAATTTCCACAATGTATACCGCCCCTTGGAAAATAAGGCTTGGCCTCTTCAGTTAAATAGTATCTTTCCACTGCTCTCCGCAAGAATGAGGCTCTCAATCCTTTAACCAAAATGGAAAATTAACAATTAAACTTTAAAAGCATTAAGCTTTTGTCATTTTCCATTTTTTCTTTTGCGTATTTGTAGTTTGGACATATTGCTTCAACTATTTGCCAGAATTTTTTGGTGTGTCTTTTTATGTAGGTGTGGGCTATTTCGTGGGCTATGATATATTTCAGGGATTCTTCTGGTAGGGTTGCTGTGCTTATTTTTAAGGTTATTGTGTTTCCTTGGAGTTTAGCTATTCTTTGTTTTTTGTTGTCTATTTTTTCTGCTATTTTGAATTTTATGTTTCCGTGGATTTCGATTTTTCCTTCTTTTTTGATTTGGTTGTATATTTCTGTGGCTTGCTCCTCGAGAATTGTTTTTAAGTATTCTTTTAGGATTGTTTTGGGTTTTATTTTTGATGTTTTTATGATTATCTTATCTTGGTGGGTTTCTACGCCGTCTGTGTTTGATTTCTGTATTATTATTTGGGTTGGTTTGCCGAGAATTGGAATTGTGAGGCTCTGATTTAGTGTTTTCATGTTGTTGCCTCGAGGGTTTCGAATATTTTTTCTGTTAGTTCGTCTATCTTGTCTTTGTATTCCTTTAGCTGGGATAGGAGTTGCACTCTGATTTCCATTTTTATTTTTCTTCTGGCTTCTCTTTGTTTTTGCCAGCCTTCAAAAAGTAGTTTCTGCTGTTTTAGGTTGTTTAGGAGATTTGTGGAGAAGTTTACTATTTTCTGTTTTTCTACCGTTGGGATTAGGGCTTTTATTGTTTCGTAGATGGGGTGTTTGTCTTTGCCTATTTCCTCTTCTTCTTTTTGCCATTCTGTTATTTTTTGGCATATTGTTAGGGCTTTTTGGATGGCTTCTTCTGTTTGGATTTTCCTGTTTCTTAGTTCCTCATAGGTTTTCATTACTTCGGTGGATATGCTTATGAAAAAGGGTGATGTTGGATGGGCTTTTGCTTGTCTTTGTATGTTTGTTAGGATGTCTATGGCTGCGCCTGTTGTTGGTTTTTCATGCCTTATTCTTTCTATGTATTCGTTGTTTATTGGTAGGATGGGGTAGTTGTCTTCTATGGTTTTTATGTCGATGGTTTGTTGGATGAGTTGGACTGTTTTCTTTGAGAGGCTTTCTATTTTGAGTTCGTCTATGTTTTGTTTTTTGTATCTTCTGTTGTAGGCTATGTATATTTTTGTTAAGAGCGTGTATTGGGTTAGGTATGGTTTTAGGAATGGTTCGCCTCTGAGCATTTCGTAGGATTTCATTAGCTCTTTCATGGTTTCTTCGAAGGTTTTGGCTGTTTGTGGTGATAAAAGAATGTTTAGGGCGTTTTCGAGGCTTTCGTGGGTGTCTTCAATTTTTATGTTTTCGAAGATTTTTAGGGCTTTGTTTAGGGTTTCTGTGAAGTTTTGTTGTTCTTTTGTTAGGTCTCTTATGACTATTTTTATGTCTCTTTCGTCTGTGGCTTCAAAGTTTTGGAAGGCTTTTTCCAGTTCTTTTAGTATGCCTATGTAGTCGATTATTAGTCCGAATTTTTTGTTTTGGTATGGGCGGTTTGTTCTTCCTATGGCTTGGAGTATTCTGTGTTCTTTTAAGGGTTTGTCGAGATACATCGTCCAGAGCTGTTTGGCGTCGAAACCCGTTATGAGCATGTCTGTTACTATGAGGATTTTTGGTTCTTTTTTGGTTAGGAAGTTTTCTATTATGGCTTTGTGGATTTGTTTGATGTCTTTTGTTTGGTATTTTTCTTGGAGTTTTTGGAAGTAGCTTCTTATTGGTTGTTTGTCGTTGGATTGGGTTGTCATAACTATTTCAGTGTAAGCCTCTGGCAAGAGCTGGTCAAGGGCGTTTTTGTATATGGTGCAGGCTTCTCTGTCTATGGTTACTATCAGGGCTTTGAGTTCTGTTGGTTCTACGACTTCTTTGAAGTGTTGGGTTATATCTTGGGCTATTTTGGCTATTCTTTCAGGCTTTTTAACGTATGCCTTTATCACTTTGACTTTCTGTTTTAGTTCTCTGCGTTCTTGCGGTGTGAGTTTTTCTATTTCCTCTTCCTCGTATTTTATGAGGTCTTTTAGTTGTTCTGGCTTTAGGTGGTATTCTGGTAGGCGTGCTTGGTAGGAGAGCGGGACTGTGAAGCCGTCTTCCATGGAGTCTATCATGGAGTATCTATCGAGGTATAGTTCGCCTATTGGGCAGAATTTTTGGAAGGTGTTTCTTTCAGCTTTCGATAGTGGTGTGCCTGTAAAGCCAAATATGAAGGCGTTTTTGAATATGCTTCTCATCATTGTTGAGAATTTTCCATAATGGGTTCTGTGGACTTCGTCTGCCAAAACAACGACGTTTTCTCTTGCTATTTCGATTTTTTCTCCTTGTTTTTCAAGTTCTGTGAAGTCTTTTGGGCGGAACTTTTCTATTGTTACGAGGAATATGCCTCTTTTTCCTTCTTTCCCCCATTTTAGAAGCTCTATTAGGTGTTTGACTGTGTTTACTTTTTCTATTGGGATTTCTATGAAGCTGAAGTCTTTTTCTATTTGTTCCTCAAGCTCTTTTCTGTCGACTATTACAAATATGCTTGGGTTTTTTGCTTCTGGGCAGTGGTGCAGTTTCCATGCTGTGAAAGCCATGGTGTAGGTTTTGCCTGCTCCAAGCCAGTGCCATATTAAGCCGAACTTCTTGTTTTCTTCGCCTTTTAGGGTGTTTACGACTCTTTGGTATATGCGGTTGGCAGCTCTGAACTGCATGTATCTGGCGGTTATTTTTGTTGTCTTGTTCCTTTCTTTCCTAATGAAGGTGAAGTTTTCTATTATGTCCAGTAGGTTATGTTTTGAAAGTAGCCCGTATATTGTGGTTTTGAGCTTGTTTGTTTTTAGTTGTTCTTTTGTGTATGGGTATGGGTCTTTCCATTGGTTTAGGAAGTCTTCGCCTTCTGGGTTGTAGGCGTTTGGGAAGTAGAAGGTTTTCTCTCCGTCTGTGGCTATGCTTAGCTGCACATACTTGAAAAGTTCTGGAGCCTTTTCCTCGTAGCCCTTAATCTGCCTATAAGCGTCAAGCCAGCTTACTTCCTCAGCCGTTGGATTTTTACACTCTATTAGGACGAGAGGTATACCGTTCACAAGCAGGATAATGTCGGCTCGGATGTTGCCCTTAGAGCCCTCAAGCCTAAACTGGCGAGTGATAACAAAATCATTATTTTCAATGTTTTGTAAATCCACAAGTTTTACGACTTTTTCTCTTCTCTCCTTTTTAAGCGGGACAAGTAAGCCGTTTCTAAAAATGTCCAAAAACCTTTTAATCCCGTCCACGTTTGCGGGAATTGTTCTTAAAGTGACTATAATGAAGTCTAAATCTTCATCCGTGAATTCGATGTTGGCGTTTATCCTTTTAACAGCCGATTTTAAATCTTCTATAATGAGGGGTTTTTCAAAATTCTCCTTACGCCTTAACTTCACTTCTTCTGGAGCCACATACCGCCAGCCAAGGCTCTGCAGCTCTTGAATAAAAAAGTCTTCAACCGTGCCTTTTTCCGTGTAAATGCTCATTTCATTC
>Ga0207433_10013516_pt1 | contig 11981 bp, 11 predicted proteins | sample YelNatPaOPGAMG01_FD_187559 | JGI IMG/M metagenome (GOLD analysis project Ga0207433, IMG submission 187559) | Hot spring thermophilic microbial communities from Obsidian Pool, Yellowstone National Park, USA - OP-RAMG-01 (SPAdes) (version 3) | ecosystem: Environmental > Aquatic > Thermal springs...
ATTGAAGGTCAAAAAACTGCTGCATTTGAGATATGTGATATTTTAACTCCTGATTTTCAAGCAATGCCCGTTGGGAATGCAGGAAATATTACTGCATATTGGAAAGGTTATAAAGAATACAAAAAAGTTGGTAGGATAAAAAAGTTGCCTATTTTATTAGGTTTTCAAGCAGAAGGTTCAGCACCAATTGTTAGGGGTTATCCAATAAAAAATCCAGAGACAATTGCTACAGCAATCAGAATAGGTAATCCTGCTTCATGGAAGAAGGCAGAAGAAGCAAGGGATGAATCAGGTGGGTTAATTGATATGGTAAGTGATGAAGAAATTATTTCTGCATATAAGATGATTGCTTCTTTAGAAGGGGTATTTTGTGAACCTGCTTCTGCATCTTCTGTTGCTGGTGTAATTAAGTTGACGAAAAAAGGATATTTTAAAAAATACAAAAGTGATAAGAAATTAAAAGTAGTATGTATATTGACAGGACATGGTTTGAAAGACCCTGATAGAGCAATAAAAGTTTCTAATATGTTCAAAGTTGTAAAACCAAAGACAGAAGAAATATTAAAGTATATAAGATTACATTAAGAATATTTATAGACAAAATATCCTTAAATCCTGTAAAAAATGAAAGAAATATTATATTTAATTATAAATTTATTTAAAGATTGAAATAACTTAGTGAGGTTAAAATATGGGAATAGTATTAGATAAGATGCCGTATATTGTTGAAAAAATGCCTGGAGGTCAGATTTTATTGACTACAGTTGATTGGGCTATTGATTGGGCTAGAGCTAGTTCACTTTGGCCGCTTACTTTTGGATTAGCATGTTGTGCGATAGAAATGATGTGTACAAATGTCTCAAGGTTTGATTTAGATAGATTTGGTGTCTTCCCAAGACCTACGCCAAGACAGGCAGATTTAATGTTTGTAGCAGGTACAGTAACTAAAAAAATGGCTCCAAGAGTTAAAAGATTATATGAACAAATGGGAGAACCTAAGTTTGTTATATCAATGGGAAGTTGTGCTAATACTGGTGGACCATTTTATGATTCATATTCTGTTGTAAAGGGAGTAGATAAAGTTATACCTGTTGATGTATATGTAGTAGGTTGTCCTCCAAGACCTGAAAATTTGATTCAGGGGATTTTAAAGTTACAAGAAAAAATAATGAAGAGAAGCATTAAGAAGGAAAGTAAAGAAAGAGAAAAATAAAAAATGGATAAGCAAGAGTTATTAAATAATATTAAAGCAAAATTTCCTTTGATTGAGGAATATAGATATTTAGAGGGGTATGTTACTGATGAGACCTTAACATTGAAAGTTCCAAAAGAAATTCTACTAGATTTATGTAAGGAATTGAAAAACAATAAGGAATTTTCTTTTGATTTTTTAATGTGTCTTTCGGGGGTTGATTATTTAGATAGATTTGAAGTAGTTTATCATTTATATTCTATGGGATTAAAGCATAAATTAGTTTTAAAGGTTAGTATTGATAGACAGAATCCTGAAGTTGATTCAGTAGTTTCAGTGTGGGCTGGTGCAGACTGGCATGAAAGAGAAGTTTATGATATGTTTGGTGTAATATTTAAAGGTCATCCTAATTTAAAAAGAATATTACTTCCAGATGATTGGGAAGGATATCCATTAAGGAAGGATTATGCAAGAGCGCCTGACCAGTATGACTAATAATAGCGAATTTGAAGAATTTTATTTAAATATGGGACCTCAACATCCAAGTACCCATGGTGTTTTACATCTTCTTTTAAAAATGGATGGAGAGGTTGTTACTGATGTTGTAGTTGATATTGGATATTTGCATAGAGGAATGGAGAAATTAGCAGAGAAGCGAACTTATCAGGCGAATATTGCATTAAGTGATAGGTGGGATTATTTGTCTTCTATGAATAATAATTTCGCTATGTGTTTAGCAGTGGAAAAGTTAATGAAGTTGCAGATACCGAAGAGGGCAGATTATATAAGGGTTATAATGGCAGAGTTAAATAGGATAGCAAGTCATTTGGTTTTATTTGGTACTTATGGATTAGATATGGGAGCATGGACTGCTATTTTATATGGTTTTAGAGAAAGGGAAAGAATAATGGATTTATTTGAGTCAGTTTGTGGTGCAAGACTCACTTATAATTATTTTAGGGTTGGTGGAGTCTCAGCAGATTTGCCAGAGGGATTTATTGAAAAAACTAGAGAATTTATTAAATATTTTAGAAAGAAGTTAAAAGAGTATGATGATTTGTTAAGTAATAATGTGATTTTTAAGGATAGAGTTAAAAATATAGGAATTTTTTCAAAAGAAGATGCAATAAATTATAGTTTAAGTGGTCCAAACTTGAGAGGTTCAGGTATAAAATTTGATATTAGAAAAAATGATACCTATTCAGTTTATAATGAATTTGATTTTGATATTCCTGTTGGAAGTAATGGTGATGCGTGGGATAGATACTATGTTAGGATGAGAGAAATGTATGAGAGTACTAAAATAATTGAACAGGCATTGGATAAATTACCTGCTGGAGAAATTTGTGCTAAAGTTCCGAAAGTTATAAGACCTCCTAAAGGTGAAGTGTATGTAAGAACAGAAGCACCAAGAGGAGAACTCGGAATTTATTTGATAAGTGATGGAGGGACTTCTCCATATAGAATGAAAATTAGAGGTCCTTCATTTGTAAATTTACAGATTTTGCAGAAAGTTTTAAAAGGATGGAAGATTGCTGATGTCGTTGCAATTTTAGCAAGTATTGACATTGTTTTGGGTGAGGTTGATAGATAATGAAACAATTACCGGGTTTAGAATATATATGGTTAAAATTAATAGAAATTTTTGAAAAAATTTGTAGTTCTTTAGGTATTCCTTACTTTTTTGTGTTTATAATAGAAAAAATAGTGTTTGGAATAATCCTTCTTATTTTTATTTGTATTACAGTTTTATTTTTAATATGGATGGAAAGGAAAGTATCTGCTCATATGCAATCAAGGTTTGGACCTATGGAAACTGGAAGATGGCATGGATGGGCACAAACTATTGCAGATATGATAAAACTGCTTTTAAAAGAGGATATTATTCCAGAGAAAGCAGATAAGTGGGTCCATAGAATAGCACCTATTGTAATATTTGTTCCATCTCTTATGGGATTTTTAGTCATTCCATTTGAGAAGAATTTAATTGTGCAAGATTTAAATCTCGGTATTTTAATTATATTTGCCTTTTCTGGAATAGCAGTTTTAAGTATAATTATGGGAGGCTGGGCTTCTAATAATAAATATTCATTACTTGGAGGTATTCGTTCTGCTGCTCAAATGGTGAGTTATGAAATTCCTTTAGTCCTTTCTATTTTAGGTGTTATTATGATTACTGGAAGTTTAAAGATGACTGATATTGTTAATGCTCAAAGCAAATTTTGGTTTTGTTTTACTCAACCACTAGGATTTATAATTTATTTAATTTCTGCTACTGCTGAAGTAAATAGAACTCCTTTTGATATTCCTGAAGCAGAGTCAGAATTAGTTGCTGGTTATAATACTGAGTACAGTGGATTGAAATATGGATTTTTCATGCTTTCGGAGTTTACTAATATGTTTATTGTATCTGCTGTTGCAACTACTGTATTTTTAGGTGGTTGGATGGGTCCTATACTTCCTCCTATAGTATGGTTTTTACTTAAAACATATTTAATTGTATTTTTATTAATGTGGTTTAGATGGACTTTTCCTCGTTTAAGAGTTGATAGATTGATGAATTTTGGTTGGAAATATCTAATTCCATTAGCATTTTTTAATATCTTTATAACAGGAATGTTTATTTTGCTTATCCACTGAAAGTGGATACAATGATATAAATACTTATCAAAACATCATTGAAAAATGATATTTTGCTTATCCACTGAAAGTGGATACAATGATATAAATACTTATCAAAACATCATTGAAAATGATATCTTACTTATCCACTGAAGGTGGATATAAAAATTAATTTTGTGAGAGGATTGATTTTACTTAAATGAAAAAATATTTACAAAATATAGTAACTGGTTTAGTTAGTCTTATAAAAGGAATGATTGTTACTTTGAAATATTATTTTATTAAGCCAATAACAGTTCAGTATCCACATGAAAGAATAGCAGTTTCTCCCCGTTGGCGTGGAATATTAAGGCAAATTCGTGACTCTAATGGCGAAGAGATTTGTGATGGATGTGGAATATGTGCAAGAAACTGTCCTACTTCCTGTATATCTATGGAAGTTTATAAGGATGAAAAAACAGGAAAGAGAAAAACGAGTTCTTATGTGATAAATTTTGGAAGATGTATGTTCTGTGGTTTATGTGTAGAATCTTGTCCTAAAAAGTGTCTTATTCATACACCAGATTATGAATTCGTATCTTACAATAGAGATGGCTTAATATTAGGTAAAGATAAAATATTAAGATGAATAATTAGAAACTTTACTAAAGATTGACTATTACTTTTAATGCCGGGATGGCGGAATTGGCAGACGCGTACGTTTGAGGGGCGTATGGGTTTTCCCGTGTGGGTTCAATTCCCACTCCCGGCACTAAGGTTAGTAAAGAAAGTAAAAAAGTAAGGAAAGTAAATAAAGAAAAGAAATATAGAAGGAGCAAAGAAAAAGGAAAGAAGGGAATAAATTAATAAAATTGGGTAAGAGTGAACTTTTTGTTTTAAAAATATATTGGGTAACTTTTATAAGTTTTGTGAAAATCAATCCAGATATTTAAGTATTTAAAAGTTAGGAGGCAAAATGTTAATAGTTGGAGAAAGAATAAATGCTACAAGAAAATTTATTGGAGAGGCTATTGTAAAAAGAGATAGAGAATTTATAATAAAAGAAGTTGTTGAACAGGAAAAGGCTGGAGCAAGTATGATAGATGTAAATGCTGGAAAATCTCCCGAAAAAGAGATAGAAGATATGAAATGGCTTATTGAGGTAGTTCAAACTGCTACAAATTTACCATTATGTATTGATAGTGCAAATCCAAAGGCGATAGAAGTTGCCTTAAAATTGAATAAGAATGGAAAACCTTTAGTTAACTCAGTAACTGATGAGGAGAAAAAAATAAAAGAAGTATTACCATTAGTTAAAGAATATGATGCATCTATAGTTGCTTTAACTATAGATGAAAAAGGAGTTCCTGAAAATGTAGAGAGGAGAAAAGAGATTGCCAATAATTTAGTTAATAAGATATTAAATTTTGGAATTAAGATTGAAGATATATATGTTGATCCATGCATATTTCCAATTAGTACTAATACTATGAATGCTTTGTATTCTATAGAAACGATAAAATGGATTAAAGCAAACTTTCCTGGAATTAAAACTATAATTGGTTTAAGTAATATATCGTATGGTCTTCCTTTAAGAAGTTTAATAAATCAAGCATTTGTAGTGCTATGTATGTATTCTGGTTTAGATGCTGCGCTTATTGATCCACTTGATAAAAAAATGGTTTCTTTAATTTATGCTACAGATTCTCTTTTGAATAAAGATGAATATTGTATGAATTATATAACAGCAGCAAAGGAAGGGAAACTAATATAATAAGGAGATAAAATAGAAAAACTAAATAAAATAAAGAAAGAGAAAAAATAAATGTTTAATGAAAATAAGAGAAGCAATAAATTATTTAAATAGTTTTACTGATTATGAAAAAACGACAGGATATTCTTATAATGCTACTTATTTTAATCTTGCAAGGATAAAATATTTACTATCTAAATTAGGAAATCCTCATTTAGAAATTCCATCCATACATATAACAGGAACAAAAGGTAAAGGTTCTGTAACAAATTTAATTTCCTGTATTTTGATTTATTCAGGATTAAGAGTTGGAACATATACTTCTCCGCATATAATGACCTTTAGAGAAAGGATAAAGATAAATAAAAAGATGATAACCTTAAAGGAAATTTCTTCTTTAATGGATAGATTGAAAGTAGCAATTGATGATTTAATGAATAATACGAAATATGGGTCTCCTACATACTTTGAAGTTTATACAGCATTAGCATTTTTATACTTTTATGTAAAAAAAGTGGATATTATGGTGCTTGAGGTTGGAATGGGAGGAAGATTAGATGCTACGAATGTGGTTAATCCATTAGTTTCAGTTATAACACCGATTAGTTTAGACCATACAGAGGAGTTGGGAAATACTCTTTTAAAAATTGCAAGAGAAAAGGCAGGAATAATTAAAAAAAATACTATTGTAGTATCATCCTATCAAAAACCTTCAGTTACAAGATTGATAAGGAAGGTAAGTAAAGAAAAAAATTGCCAGTATTTAGAAGTTGGTAAAGATATAAAATATAAGATTGTTAAAAGTGATATAAATGGTAGTAAATTTTCTATATTTGGTATTATTGGTGAGTACCGTAATCTTAGTATTAAGTTAATAGGAGAACATCAGGTTTTAAATACAGCTCTTGCTATTTTAGCAGTAGAAACTATATATGATAGGTTTAAATTAAAAATGAAAAAAACATTAAGATCTTCTATAAAAAATGGGATAAAAAATTTAATTTTACCAGGTAGGATTCAAATCTTAAGTAAAAAACCTTATATTATAGTTGATGGAGCACATAATGTTGCATCAATGAGAGTTCTAAAAAATACACTACTTAAACATTTTCATTATAAACGATTTATACTAATTTTTGGAATATCGATAAATAAAGATATTAAGGGAGTAACTAGTGTAATTTCAAAAATTTCAGATTTTATAATATTAGTTAAATCTTCTAATTATCGTGCTGCAGAACCAAGTGTAATTGCAAAATTTTTAAAACGAAAAAACTATATTTGCTTTAATAATGTTCAAGAAGGAATAAACTATGCAAGAAAGATTACAAATAAGGAAGATTTAATATGTATAACTGGTTCATTTTATGTTGTATATGACGCATTAAGATATTTTAGGAATATAAGATGTGGTTAATTGTTGATGGGTATAATGTTATAAAGTCTACAGGATTTTTAGATGATTTTAAATTTACTGAATTAAAAAATCAAAGAGAAAAATTCTTGTCTTTGTTGAGTAATTATAAGAGAAAAGGCAATCATAAGATTACAGTTGTATTTGATGGTAGTAAGTCATCCCAAGAATTTGTCCATAGAGAAAATATAAATGGTATAGAAGTAATATATTCAAAGTCAGGACAGACTGCTGATGAACTTATAAAAGATATAGTAGAAAAATCATCTAATCCAAAAGAAATATTGGTAGTATCTTCTGATAAAGGTATTTTGTATTATGTGAAGATGTTAGGAGCTTCTACTACTTTAGCAGAGGAATTATATTCTAAAATAAGACATACTTCACAAAATTGTACTTTGACAAAATCTCAATATATTGAGAGGTTTATAAAAGGCTATGATGAAAATGATTTAAGAGATTTACAAAAAAGTTTATCTAAAAAATGTAAAAAGGATAAAAGGAAGTTAAAATTATGGTAAAAAGATTTATTAAACCAAAATAAAGGTAATGTAAAATATTTTGTGTAATTTTTTGTTGAGAAATGAATCAAAATAAGAAATGTCTTGACTTTTATTAACAACTTTAGTATGCTATTTTTTAGCACTATTTAAAAAGGATTTTACTTTAAAGAAGGAGGGGAACATGAAGAAAATTTTAATTCCTTTAGTAAGTATAATTTTGATATTTACTAGTTGTGCTGAAAAGAAAGAACTAATAAAACCTGAAGAGAATAAAGCAATGGAAGATGCAAGAGTTGCAATAGAAGAGGCAAAGAAAGATATATCGGAAGCAAAAGTAGTAGGAGCAGATAAGTATGCTAAAGATTTACTTGATTCTGCAGATTCGAAATTAACTGTTGCGGAAGAATCTTTCAGTAAGAAAGATTATGGAGTAGCATTAAATTTTGCAAAAAAAGCATCGGAGGATGCTAAACTAGCAAAGTTAAAAGCACTGTCTGCAAAGGCAATAGAACAGGCAGGAAATGATATAAATTCGGCAAAAGAAGTAAAAGCAGATGAGGTTGCTCCTGATTTGATGAAAAGTGCAGAAGATAATTTTAAATTAGCTCAGAATTCTTTTGAAAATAAGGATTATACAAATGCACTTGAACTTGCAAAAAAAGCATCAGAGGATGCTAACTCTGCTAAAAAACTGGTAGAATTAGCAAATAAAGCTAAAAATTTAATTGAACAAGCAAAATTAGATATTGAAGAAGCTAAAAAAATGGGAGCGAAAAAATATGCTCCAGAACTTCTTAAATCAGCCGAAGATAATTTAGCAAAAGCAATTTCAAGCAATGAAGCAAAAGATTATTTAAAGGCAATAGAGTATGCATCAAAAGCATCAGATGATGCAAAGGCAGCAAAAGCTAGTAGTGAAGGAGAGAAAACAAAAAAAGGAGTATATACTGTGATTAAAGGGGATTGTTTGTGGAATATTTCTAAAGATAAAAAAATTTATGGTGATCCATTTATGTGGCCATTAATTTATAAGGCAAATAAAGATAAAATAAAGAATCCTGATTTAATTTATCCAAATCAGGAATTTGTTATTCCTTTTAATTACGATGAAAAGGAGAAAAATGAGGCTATAGATGCTGCTAAAAAAGCGCCTTATAAAAAGAGATGAATTATGGCAGAAATTAACCAAGATTATATTAGTAGTTGTTTTTATTAGTTTTTTATTTTCTTGTACTCCACATTCTTACTTCAAAAGTATAATTAATGAAGATTTAAATAAAATTTTAAAAAACTATCCCACACAAGAAGACTATCCAAATGCAGGAGCAGTTCTTCTTAATAATTACTCCTATATAGAACTCTTTAATGATGGGACAAGTGTAGTAAGAGAACTCTCAAGATATAAAATACTTAATGAGAGAGGATATGAATTTGCTTCTAAATCAATAGGCTATAGAGAAGGTTATCAAGAAGTAAAAGTATTTTTTGCAAATACAATAAAGCCGGATGGTAGTGTTATCCGATTAGAAGAAAAAGATATTAAAGATTTTGCTCCTTATGCAAAATATGAATTTTATACAGATATAAAGCAGAAGAAATTTACAATGCCTGCTATTGAACCTGGTTGTGTTGTTGAATATTCATATGAGATTAAAAATGTTAAGCCATTGCTTACATACGATATTTACTCTTTATTTTTGTGTAAAACTAAGTACCCAATAAAAGAGGACATATTAGAAGTTGTAATGCCAAAAAATAAGAGTTTAAAGTATAAGATGTTCGTTACAAATATTTCCCCAGAAGTAAGTGAAATAAGTGATAAGAAAAGATACATTTTTAAGAGTCTAAATCAAGAAGAGATAATTCCTGAGCCAAGAATGCCTCAACCTTATGATAGAGAAACGTTTCCTCAATTTTATGTGTGGAGTTTAGATAATTGGGATACTATTTCAAAATGGTATATAAGTTTAGTAAAAGAACAAATGCAAGTAGATGATGAACTTAAAAACTTCACTGAAGCACTAATCCTAAATAAAAAGACGAACGAAGAGAAAATAAGAGAGATATTTTATTTTGTTTCACAAAAGGTAAGATATGTTGCAGTAGAATTAGGACCATATACTCATAAGCCACATTCTGCAGTAGAAGTTTTTAAGAAAAGATATGGGGATTGTAAAGATAAAACCACACTTTTGCTTACTATGTTAAAGATAGCAGGTATAACTGGATATCCTGTTTTAGTTCCATCAAATGAAGATATTTTAGATGAAGAAGTTCCAACTATAAATATGTTTAACCATGTTATTGCAGTTGTTCCCAAGAAGGATGAAGATGAGTACTTTTGGCTTGATGCTACTAATGAAGTTGCTAGTTTTGATTCTATTCCATTTAGCGTACCTATTAAAGTTTTTGTTATAGATAGTAATGGTAAAGGTAAATTTATTACTACACCAGATGTTAGAGATGATAAAGACTTTTATTATACTTCCTCTATTTACAACATAGATGAGAATGGAGATTCTGAGGTGGAGTATAATTGTAAATGTTATGGAAAAGCAGCAGAAGGTTTAAGATATTTATTTAAATACACTTCTCCTGAAGAAAGAAAAAAGTATTTTGAAAAACAAGGTATAGAAGTAAAGGAATTAAATTTTTTTAATATAGATAATGTAGAAGAACCGTTTACTTATATTTTAAAAGGAAATGTTAAAAATTTAGTTCAAAAAGTAGATGAAAATACTATGATATTATCTGATACTGTTTTAATAGATTCTTATAAGGATATAACAGCTGTAAAAACTAGAAAGTATCCTATAGATTTTCGCCCTTCTATGTTAAGTAAATCAGAGGTTATTTATAATTTTCCAAAAGGCTATAAGATAAAAAACATTCCGAAGGAATATAATAGAAATGATCCTTATAAAAAAGGATTCTTGAAATTTACTTTCAAAGATAGTTCATTTAAAGTTTATTCAGAGACAAAAAGCTATAAGTATAAAATTTCACCATTAGAATTTGAAAATTTTAAAAATCATGCTTTAGAAATTCAGAAGTATGAATCAAGTGTTAAAAATATTATTTTTGAAAAATAGGATATTGTTTTATTTTTGAATTATAGTATAATTGCTTTCCTTAAATGAAGGTCTATATAATAGTTTGGTAAATCTTAAATTTTCTATTCCTTCGTCACCCATAGTATTTATGTATTTATACCTTTTTAACTCACTACAGAATTCTTTGAAGATAAATTGAGAGGCTCCTTTAATATCTAAATTACTTACTTCTACAAAAATACAGAAGGTATTAGGACTTATGCTACCGCCGAATGTATATGCAACGACATCTTCATTAACTTTATTAACAACAACTCTTCCTATTAAACCTAGTTTTTTATAATTTATGAATATTTGTTTATGAGCACTAACTGCATGTTGTAATAGGAATTTTTCATTGTTGGTTTTTGCTTTATTGAATTTTTCATTTATCCATTTATTAAGAAGATTTATACAACCTGTTAAGTATGAATCATTATATTCTTTATAAAGATATTTATTTTGTTTTTGAAATACATTATAAAGCCATCTAATTGATTTATATTTATCACCTTTTAATGTTGCTAAGTTTTCAGTTTTATAAATATATTCTTCATCTTTTTTTAATATTTTAAATTCATTGGAAGTAAAAAAATAAAGAGTCTCTTTACTTACATTTTCTATTCTTGATATTTCTTTGTTTTTATTATAAAAATTCATAATCTTAAAACATTTTTTTAAAGTTTCCTCGCTGATATTATTATAGGGATTAAGAGGTGGTATAGGCATGAAAATTTCGTTTCCATTTTTTGCAAATAAGCAGAAAGAATCATCAATTATTTTCCAGAAGTATTTAGTTGTGTTTTCCCATATAAAATGATAAGCAAAAGTATATGCACTTAAAAAAAAGTCTTTATATAAAAATTGATTAAAGAAAATTCTATGATTAATATTTAATTTATTTAATCTAAGTGATTCTATTTTAAATTTTGAATTTGTAGATTTTAATGTTTTTATTGGTATAAATGTATCTTCCCATTTTACTATATATATAATTGGAAGTTTAATATTTAAATCAATGTTGGAAAGTTTTTGTATTATGATTTCTGTGTTTGGACAGGTATTATCTATTGCAAGTAAGATATTTTCTTCATCTTCACTTTTAGCTATTACAAATGGATATATTTTACAGTCAAAAGGCCTTTTTGCATATATTCTACATATGGTCTTATCAGGATCAAAATTAGAGCAGATAAATAAATCGTTATATTTCTTTAAAGTTAAGCCAGAAGGTTTTAGATTTGGGTTTTTGTTTGAAAACCTACAGCATATTTTACAGGTTAAACAAGATTTATTTTTAGTTAATTTTATTAATCTTTCCATGCTTTTTTAATAATAGATTTACTTTATTAATAATATTTATCTTTTTTTGTTCTCTCTCTTTTATTTTATCTTTTTTATTTATACAATTCAATTGGTTTCTTTC
>Ga0207433_10013517_pt1 | contig 11981 bp, 9 predicted proteins | sample YelNatPaOPGAMG01_FD_187559 | JGI IMG/M metagenome (GOLD analysis project Ga0207433, IMG submission 187559) | Hot spring thermophilic microbial communities from Obsidian Pool, Yellowstone National Park, USA - OP-RAMG-01 (SPAdes) (version 3) | ecosystem: Environmental > Aquatic > Thermal springs >...
ACTTCTGTAGAGACAAACTTGCCCCCTACAAAGTGCCAAAGCTTGTGGAGTTCAGGGATGAGCTGCCGAAGACGCTAGTAGGAAAGATCCTGAGAAGGGCTCTGAGAGAGGAGGAGTTGAAGAAGAGGGGAAAATGATCAAACTCCTCCTATTTTTCTTATAAAATCGATGTCCTCTCTTGTGATTCCCCTTATAGCTAGAAGAGCCGCAGAGTAAATCACAATTGAGAGTGGGACTATCAGAAGCATCGAGTTAAAGTTCCTGGCTACTAAGAACATTAAAATCGCACAGAGTAGCGGTTTTGCAATATAACCCAACTGCGGACGGAGTTCAAATTCTCTTAGACCTATGTAAGCCAACACGAACCAATAAAAAATATGGGATAAGACTGTTGCAATAGCCGCTCCTGCGATGCCGAGGATTGGGATCAACAGATAATTCAGAATTACGTTTAAAATCATCGAGACCATTACAGGATAGAAATAAAGATCAGGTCTCTCTTTTCCGCTGAAAACGCTGCCGTAGATTCCAAAAGCCGGTGAAATGAGTAGAACGCTGAGAACCTGCAGGGCCAAAAGCCCCGGGAGATATTCATCGCCGTAGGCAAAGATGAGTAGATTCTGGGATATGAGACCGAGACCAAACGCTGAGGGAATGCAAAGAGCAGAGGAATACTTAAAGGCTCTAGCAAAGGCTCTGCTCAAGTCTTCACCTTCAAGCTTCACAAATACAGGCATCAAAACTGTCGGAACTGAGATCAGACCTAGCACCGCCCCCACTATGCTGAATCCTGCCCTATAGTAAGCCACGTCTTCAGAGCTCAGAAAGTAACCTATCATCACCATATCCACGTTCGCATAAATCGTAGCCGGAACCGAAAGAAGGGCCGTGAAGAGTATAAATCTCACGATCCTGTCCGTATCCACCCTTACTTTGCTTGAAAAAAGAAACCGATATTTTCTGAGGGCATAATTTAGGATGAAGAAGAAGGTAACAATGCTAGAGATAACGACAGCGATAACTGCTCCGAACAGAGAGAAACCCAAGATGACCAGCAATACCGTTAAAAAAAGCTTGCTAATGCCCGAAACTGAACTATTCAAAAAGTCTGCTTTAAAGTCATTCATGGCGTTTGCCATCCCGAGCAGCAAGGAATTAAAGGAAGTGAAGAAGAGATAAAGGCTCAAAAGTCTCAATAGATCTGAAATTGGTTTATTAAATACATTAGCAAGAAAATCCGATAAAAAGAAAAGTGCCGAAGCAACCAAAACAGTCAGAAGCAATTTTAGGTTTATCAAAAAACGGGCATATCCCCCGGCAAGCCCGTAGTCTTCCAATTTCATTGCATCCGCTATGTATCTCGTTGCAGCACTTCTTATTCCCAGATCGGTAAATACGGAGACTATTGCAACTGTTGAAATTGAGAGGGAATAGAGACCAAACAACTCGGGCTTTAAAGCCCTTGCAAGAAATATTACCGTAACCAGACCAGCCAAATTAGCCACTAATGTGGAGGAACTGCTGTAGAGTACGTTTTTCAATACCTGCTGTGCGAGCACAACCTAGCTAATGCTCATGCTTTAAAAACTCACCTCCTTCTCAAGGCTATCCTTGCTCATATCAGTAGAATAGACAGAAAAATGCAGTCCGGAAATGTCTCAAAGATCGTGATCGAAAAGCTTTACAATGTCGATTCAATCCCGCATCGCTAAAAATGCGAGTATCCGCGAAATTCTAAGGCCTTTCTGCCCAAAAATACACCGTTTCCCTCCTCAACTCTACCTATCTCGAGTCCTATCTCGCTCTCCTCTGCAGCAAAAAGAAGCTCGTAATCCCCACCACCATAAAGAAAGAGCTCTAAAGCCTTTTCTTTGTCAACATATTCCGTTAAATGAGATAAATCGATCTCTGGGTCTATCACAACCTTAACTTTGCTCTCTCTAGATAGTAAATGGGCTGATACTGAAAGACTATCGCTTATATCCGTTATCGCATTTGCGAAAATTGCAATCTCCAGACCTTCCTCAATTCTGGGCTCAGGAGTGTAAAGCTTATCAGCATATGGCAGCTCCTCTCTCCCAAATCCTTTTTTTAGCATTTCAAGGCATAGCTGGGCCTTACCAAGGGGGGCTGTTATGAAAAGCCTGTCTCCAGGCTTTGCTCCAGCCCTCGTTATCACCTTCCTTGCCGATCCAACCGCAAAGCCTGAGATCGTAAGAACCGGAGAAAAGTCTATATCGCCTCCCGCTACCTTAACGCCAAATTTATCGGCCCATTCCTTAATCCCAATCATAATTTTCCTGAAAAGCTCTTGGTCCGCATTCTTCATGGAGATGGAATTAAGAAAAACCAAAGGCTTTGCCCCGCTCCCAGCCAAATCCGAAAGCGTAACCGCTACTGCCATTTTCCCGAATTCTTCTGGTTTCATGAATTTTGGAAAGTCGGTAATTTCATTGACCGTATCGCATGTAAAGACTAGAAACTCCGAACCATATCTTAGAAAGGTCGCATCATGTTTTCCAGCAGGAACATCCAGGGCTTCCCGGCCAAAAAGCTCCCCCACAATCTCAAGAAGTTCGAACTCTTTCATATTCCGAAAGGATTTTGCTCGTTACATAAAGGCTTGAGTAACTCTCCTTCCCTAGGCTAACAGCTCTGAAGCTACCTAGCGCTCTAAGCGTATCTTCAAAAAATTCGCCGTGAGCAAATGCACCTATGCAGATGGCAACTTCGCCTTCTATAACTTCAGGACTGAACTTCTCTCCTTTTTCGCTCAGAAGAACAACCTTCTTGCCTTCAACGAGCTCGGAAAGGGTTAAGTCAAGTATCTCCATTAACCTCTTATCTCCGCTCTCTATCGTTCTCTCCTTAAAGAGGGTTTCCATCAAACCCACAAAACGGTTGTAGTTTCTTGGCAACCTCGTGTCGCTCGAAACCCTTATGATCATCCCATTTATCGTGTGGACGTAAACTTCAAAACTCTTTCTCAGCGGAGAATCGAGGAGTAGCAGAAGGCAGTGGTGCAAAATGTCAGGTCTTCCTCTTTTCTCCCTGAACCTGAGCCTATCCATCGCTGAATGGTGCTTCGAGTCGTCGAGCAAGATCTCTTCAACCCTTTTCTTTCTCCTTCTGGCATCTGAGATGACCGCAGAATGGTTCCTGATTTCTGGCGGGACCAACTCAACTCCTGCCTCAAGAAAAATGAAGCGGTCCATAATTCGGACTATTCCAAAGGTGAGCTGCTCCACGACTGAAGTCGGGAGCTTCCGGCGTTCCCCTCATATGCCGGTTCAAAAGCCAAGCTCCCCAATCCCATGCCGTTAAGGCCATATTCATATCGCATATCCGGACTTCCCTCTGCAAGGGAACATCACCAAGACTTCTTCAACGCAGAATTATTTTAACTTTGCCCGTTCATCCCAGAGCTAAAGCTCTGGGTTTTCTGGACAGCTATTTTTATAAAAAATTTTGGATGTTCGAACCCTCCACTCCCTACCAGAATTAACACACAAAAGACCGAGAATTTTCAAGGTCCAAATCTTCATAATTCCTAATTTCCAAAATTTAACGCTGGGGGTGGGATTCGAACCCACGCGGGCAAAGCCCAACAGCTTAGCAGGCTGTCGCCTTACCACTCGGCAACCCCAGCAGCAGAAATTTTATTATCATCCGAGTTATAAGGTTTTCTCGACACCCTAGATAACCACTAAATTCTGATATTTTTGATTGGCCAAAATTACCAGATCTTCTACAACTGAAAGCCTCCCACCTCAGGGCGGGGACGGAAAAAGCTTACTATGATTGCAATCCTGGGTTTACCTGTGGAGAATCTCAACAAAACAGAAATGGAAGATATTTTTCAATTTTTACGTATCATTTAACTTTTTGAGGACATTTCAAGTCAAAAAAACACCCCCAATGTGCAAAAACAAAAGTTATAAATACCGAATGCCTCATAATTTATTATGGCTTCAGTGTATGGAGAAAATATTAAAGATGTGGACATTTCAAAGATTCCAAAACCCTGGCTGAAGTTCTACGACAAGGGCGTCAAACCGCACATCGATTACCCGCTGATACCGCTTTACAAGATTTATGAAAACAACGCAAAAAAATTCCCTGACAAAGTAGCCTTCGATTTTCTCGGGACTAAGCTGACATTCAGACAGGTCGACGAATCCTCGAAAAAAGTTGCGTCTTTTCTTTACGACCTGGGTGTGGAAAAGGGGGACAGGATTATAGTAGGTCTTCCAAACACTCCGCACTTCTCAATTGTCGCTAATGCCGTTTTAAGGGTAGGAGGAATAATGGTTCAGTGCAACCCCATATACTCGTCAAGGGAGCTCAGACACATCATCAAGGACAGTGGAGCTGAAATAATGTTCGCTATAGAGAACATGTATCCGAACTTGGAGCCCATTGTGGCAGAAGGTGCCTTCAAGAAGCTAATTATCTGCAGAATTGAGGATTATCTAAAATTCCCCCTGAACATCCTCTTCAAAGCATTCGTTAAAAAGAAGAAGGTAGGGGACATAAAAATTGAGCCAAGAAGCGAAATAGTGAACTATCCAGAATTAATGAAATACCCAAAGTCCGAAAAAGTCGCGGAAATAGATCCAAAAAATGATGTTGCGGTTTTCCAGTACACCGGTGGAACTACAGGGTTGCCAAAAGGTGCCATGCTCACCCACTACAACCTAGTCGCTAACGCGCACCAGATTGCCAGCTGGGACCCAAAGGCAAGTTCCAGCGATGTTTACCTCGGCGCATTGCCAGCTTTCCACAGCTATGGTTTCTCGATGGCAAATGCAGGAATTTTACTTGGCGGTAAAATAATTCTGGTTCCGGATCCGAGGGACTTCAAGATGTATCTAAAGCTCATTCAGAAGCACAGGGTTACAACATTCCCTGGAGTCCCGACCATGTATATAGCACTTCTACAAGACCCGGACATCAAGAGATACAATCTCACCTCTCTCCGAGCCTGCATAAGCGGTGCAGCACCGCTTCCAGTTGAAGTTAAGAAGAGATGGGAGGAGGTTACGGGAAGCAAACTCGTAGAGGGCTACGGCTTGAGCGAGGCTTCTCCTGTCACGCATGCAAATCCGCTATACGGGCAGAATAAAGCGGGCAGCATAGGATTGCCGTTCCCTGACACACTAGCCGTGGTCGTGGACGACGACGGAAACATACTGCCTCCGGGAGAGGTAGGGGAGCTCGCGGTATACGGGCCACAGGTTATGAAGGGCTACTGGATGATGGAGCGCGAAACGGAGAAGGTTCTGATTAACGGCTGGCTTCTCACGGGCGACATGGCAAAGATGGATGAGGAGGGATACTTCTACATAGTTGACAGGAAGAAGGACCTGATCATCGCCGGAGGTTACAACATATATCCGAGGGAGGTTGAGGAGGTGCTTTACGAGCATCCGGCTGTCAGCGAGGCTGCCGTCATCGGTGTGCCCGATCCTTACAGGGGGGAGAGCGTGAAGGCCTTCATACAGCTGAAGCCAGAGTACAAGGGGAAGGTGACGGAGCAGGATATAGTAAACTTCTGCAAGGAGAGGCTTGCCCCCTACAAGGTTCCGAAGTTTGTGGAGTTCAGGGATGAGCTGCCGAAGACGCTTGTTGGCAAGATCCTGAGGAGGGCTCTGAAGGAGGAGGAGTTGAAGAAGAGAGGGGGATAAACAAATTAATTTTCTTCTTTTGTTTCACTCCCATTTTTCCAAATCCCAGACAGAAAATTTTTAAGTTTCAATTGTCTTAGTAATGGCATGAACAAATTAAATTACCGAAATGTTGAGATAACCTGGCTGAAGCATGCAGGCTTCAGGCTGAAGGGTTCAAAGATCGTTTACATCGACCCCTACGAAGTTCCGGCCGGAGAGGAAAAGGCCGATCTCATCCTTGTTACCCACGATCACTTCGATCACCTCGACCCGAAATCCATAAAAAACCTAGCAAAAAGCGACACAGTGGTTGTGCATCCAAAAGCATGCTCCGTAAAGGGATTTGAAAGCTTTCCAATGACCGAGAACCAGACCGCCAATTTAAAGGGGATTGAAGTAACTGCCGTGCCTGCGTATAATGTCGACAAGCCTTTCCACAAGCGCGGCGTCCTCGGCTACATCGTGAACCTTGACGGCGTCAGAGTGTACCACGCCGGGGATACTGACAGAATTCCGGAAATGAAGAAGATCGCCGTTGACGTGGCATTGCTTCCCGCTGGGGGCACGTATACCATGGATCTGGATGAGGCTATAAAGGCCGCACAGGATATCAGGGCCGAAGTTTACATCCCGATGCACTACGGGGCGATACCCAACACAAAGGCGGATCCGAGGGAGTTCAAGGCAAAGGTCCCGAAAGCCGTGATCCTTGAGCCGCTACTGCGATAGCTCCCTCTGAAGCTCGGCCACAACGACATTGAACCCCAGAGCGCATTTATCCGGAGCTTCCCCTATAATCCTGCCCACAACGACCATTTCACCTTCTTTCAGCTCCACTGGGTGGCAAAGATTGAACATGCTACATTCATAGTGATCGCAGACCCTTTCCTCGTACCTCATCTTCGCCCCTTCAGCCAGATTTGAATCCACAAGGGCTATGATTGGGAGCTCGACAACTTCAACCGCAATAACACCGTCCTCGTGAAGAGCACACTCCTGAACGGTGCCATCCCTGAGCCCCACGATCTTGTACTTTGCACCTTCTCTGAGCCTTAAGCATGCTTTTTTTATCTTGCAGTTATCGCATTCAGGCTTTGCACCAAGGAAAATGAATTCAACCCCTATTTTAGCCCAGCTTTTTCCGCATAAGGTAATGATCTTGTTAACTTCACCGTTCATCAGCATCACCAATTTTTTTGGTCATCTCTAAATATTTTAAGCTTTGCTATGGAAAAAATCGACAATGTATTTAAATTGATCTCCAGTTCCATTACATGGATCAAAAGAGGCTCGTGCTAATCGCATCGACCATTGCATCATTCCTGACGCCGTTCATGGGTTCCTCGGTAAATCTTGCCCTTCCCAGTATCGAGAGAGAATTCGAGATCGACGCCATATTTCTGGCATGGATTACGACTGCATTTTTGCTATCGACTGCAATGTTTCTCGTTCCAATGGGTAGGCTGGCAGACATTAAGGGAAGAAAAAGCTTTTTCGTTTTTGGCCTTCTGGTATTTGCCCTGTCATCTCTGCTATGCTCTCTTTCCTTTTCTGGAGCTTCTCTTGTCTTTTTCAGATTCATGCAAGGCATAGGTTCGGCGATGATTGCAAGCACAGGAGTTGCAATGCTCACGTCCGCCTATCCGCTGCAGGAGAGGGGAAAAGTTCTGGGAATCAACACCTCCGCAGTTTACGTCGGCCTGTCTCTGGGCCCGATCCTTGGAGGTTTCATAACGCAAAACTTCGGCTGGAGGATTCTTTTTCTCTTTCCCATATTCTTAGCCCTCCCGGCAATTTTTGCAATCCTAAAAGTCAGGCAGGAGTGGGCTGAAGCCAAGGGGGAGAAGTTTGACCTGGCTGGTTCCCTGATGTACTCCACATCCCTCTTCATGCTGATATACGGATTTTCTCACCTTCCAGAAACCCCCGGATTTCTGCTCGTCTTCGCAGGTGTTCTGGCCTTGCTTGCATTCGCCTTCTTGGAAACAAGAACCGAAAATCCCGTTCTAAACGTGAGGATGTTCCGAAAAAACGTTGTTTTCGGAATGTCGAATCTCGCAGCACTGCTGAACTACTCGGCAACTTTTGCCGTTGCATTTCTGATGAGCTTATACCTGCAGTACGTTAAAAAACTGAGTCCGCAGAACTCGGGACTGGTCCTTCTGGCCCAGCCCGTGATCATGGCACTTTTTTCCCCGATCTCCGGTTCTCTTTCGGACAGAATTGAACCGAGAATTGTCGCCTCAATCGGTATGGCGATAACAGCCCTTGCTCTGTTTTTCTTCTCAATGCTCACCGAAAAAACCCCGCTGGAGTACATCTTGGGAAATCTCATCCTCATAGGTTTTGGCTTCGGTCTTTTCTCATCCCCAAACACGAACGCGGTCATGAGCTCTGTTGACAGAAAATTCTACGGAATAGCCTCAGCAACGCTTGCAACCATGCGCGTAATCGGCCAGGCCCTCAGCATGGGGATTGTAACCCTGATCTTTGCCCTTCTGATCGGAAAATCCAGGATTCCGGAAGTTATGCCCGACTTCATCGTCGCTGTAAAGCTTTCCTTCATGATCTCCGCTGTACTCTGCGTAATCGGCGTGTTTGCTTCACTTGCAAGGGGAAATGTGCGCAAAAACTAGTGGTGGGCGCGCCTCGGGTCGATCCGCTGTTTCCGCAGTCCTGGGCAATGCGCTCCTCCTCCCCGTACCCCCAGAAGCGCCGGTCGTTCGGAGTAGGCTTGCTCCCTTCCGGGCCTCAGCCGGTGCCTCCGACGAATACGGCGAACCCCTCCTCCAAGAAGCCCGCCGTAACCGCCGACCCTCCAGGACGAGGACTCTACGGAAACGCATTGCCCAGCAAACTGCGGGCATGCGGACCTTCCCTCGGCTTCGGCTCCCGCATATCGACGGTTTCGGGTTACAGGGGACGCCGAATCCCCCAGCCTAGCCCACCAATATAGAGTTTCCGAGAGGTTATATAAGCTTTTGTCGAAAATTCTCCGAAATCAAAGCATTATCGATCTCAGATATGTCCTCTGGAATTCCCTTTCGACAGAAAGCTCGACGTATTCAACCTTTCTTGCTACATTCTCTATCTCCTCTCTAGGAGGCGGTCAGATCCCTGATCAGTGAGCCCAAGATTACATATTGCCCCGTCCCCACATTGTATATGATATGCAAGCCTCCCAAAATCGGCTAGAAGCTTGTTTACGTCATAACATGCCAATTTAAAGGCCTTATAAACCTGAAAAAGAATTTTAGAGCGTCTCTGAATCTGGTAGAGAGAATCGAAAATGGCTGGAAAATTGTTGAGAAAAGCAGAAAGAGCTCAGAGAGAACTTCAAAGAAATACTTTAATCTTTAATTAGTCTATTTCCCCCTCTAAGTGCGCTACCTCGAAATATCACTGTGAGCAAAAGAACGAAGAGAGTTATCAAACCTGAGAAGGGATCTCTAATTAAAGACGTTCCGAATTTCTCGATGAACCTTTTCAGCAATATCCCCCACTCTTGCATTAAGCTCTGGCGGAATCTCGCCTATACTGTAGGGATCCCTGACGCCTATTCCAAGGACCAAAATTCTTTCGGGTAGAGGCAGATTTAAAGCCTTAATAAGCTCTATCGCCTCAGGTAAGCCAGCGTAATGCGGAGATTTTGGAGAGAAAGCGGCAAAGGACTTCAAATCCTCGATTAGTTTCACCTCGCCGTATTCGCCGATTATGCTGTCCACGATCATCACGGAATCCTTTCCGGCGATGTAGTCTATTAGCGAATAACCAATTCTCTCGAGAATCTCAACCTCAAAGCCCTCTGCTTCAAGCCTTCCCTTTAGGATTTCACCAACAAGCAGGCCGATCCTGTCCTCTGCGTAGAGGGAATTCCCTAAAAATAAAATCAAAGGCATAAATAAAAATTAATGAATAACTCTCAGAAGCTCCCCGCTTTCGCTGTAGATGTATATCGGCACAGGCACCGAGCCCGGCAGCGAGTGCGTTCCGCATGCATTGCATGGATCGTAAGCTCTGAAAGCCATCTCCACCATGTTAAGAAGTCCGTCGTTAACCACTCCGCCCTTTATCAGGCTTCTGGCAGCCTTGTCTATCGAAAGCGTAATTCTTCCGATGTTGTGCTGGGTGGCAACCAGCAGATTTGCCCTCCTTATAACTCCTCTCTCGTCAGTCTCGTAATGGTGAATCAGCGTTCCCCTGGGCGCCTCGACGACGCCTATTCCAACGCTGGGCGTTGCGGTAGGTACATTTCTGACGTTCTGATCGAGGATATCTGGGTCGTTTGCAAGCTCCTTGATGCGCTCAGCAGCCTGAATCATCTCAATTACTCTCGCCCAGTGCATCGCCAAGGTGTAGTGCGCGGGCTTTCCGAGCATTTCATACATCTCCTCGTAAGCTTCTTGAGCCAGCGGTGTGGCCATGCCGTCTGCAGCATTAAGCCTTGCCAGCGGTGCCACGGAGTATATTCCGCTCTGCTCCCCGTCAACAAACCCCTTCCAGCCTATTTTCTTCAGATATGGGAAGTCCATGTAGGTCCACGGCTCGACGTGCTCTGCAATGTGCTCCGTGTATTCGTGAACGTCGAATTTCGCGAATTCCTTTCCGTTCGGATCCACAACCCTGATCATTCCGTCGTAGAAGTTCACCCTGTTCTTGCTGTCCACCAGCCCCATGTAGTAGGTGCGATGCGTGTAAGCCTCGCTTGTTATCAGATCGAGATACTTCTTGTTGCTTAGAACTATGTCCTTGAAAACCTTAAGCGTGAACTGGGCGAATTCGACCGCCTGATCTCCCAGAACCTTCAGCTCTTTCACTATTTCCTCATTCAAAGGCTTTGAAATTCCTCCTGGAACTCCAAAGACGGGATGAATAACCTTTCCGCCGATCTTCTCCATCATCTGCCTTACACTCTTCCTCATCCCTATTACTTTGAGCCCGACCTCCTGCCCGACCTTCTTGATAACCCCGACGACGTTCCTTTCCTCCTTTGGAGCGTCTGGCCCGACAATAAAATCAGGACCGCCAAGGATGTAGACGTGCAGAGCGTGATCTTCGAGCATGAAGAGGTTGTAGAAGAGCTCCCTTATCTTCTTCGCTGCAACAGGTGGGTCTACTTTGTAGAGATCGTCAAGAGCCTTTGTGGAGGCCATGTGATGCGCGGTCGGGCAGACACCGCAGATCCTCGAAGTTATCTGGGGCATGTCTTCCGCATGCCTCCCCTCTGCGAATTTCTCGAAACCCCTAAGCTCGGGAATCTGGAAGAAAGCCCTTACACAGTCTCCATTGTCGTTGAGCACTATTATTATCTTTCCGTGACCTTCAAGGCGGGTTATTGGGTCGATAACGATCTCCTTCGTCATAGTTCGGTCACCTCCTTTATCCGCTTGGGCTTCTTCAGCCCGGCCTTATGTCCGAGCTTTGAAGCTGCCAAGGAATACCTGTAGATAACTCCAACCCAATCCGGAACCTTTCCGTAGGCCTCCTTTATCTCCTTCTCCTCAAGCGGCGAGTAGTTGAGGATGCTTCCGAAGGTAGAGATTGCCTTTCCTCCGTAATCCACTATGCCATCGAGCATTCCGAAGCAACCCGTGCACGGCATGTTGGCCTGAGGACACAGAGATTTGCAGCCCCCTCTCGTAACAGGCCCCATGCAGAGGAATCCCTGGGCAAGAAGGCACTCGTTTGGTTTTGGAGCGGCCTTGTCGGGTCTCTTGAACTCCTTAACAAGGACTTTTTCTGGCTTGGTATCGTTAAGCGGGCATTCGTCGCACACCGATCTCTGCGATGCCCCCAAAACGGAACCTTTTGGCGGCAGATTGCCGCTGAGCAGGGCCTGAAGGGCGTTCCAGAAAACATCTGGAGTTGGAGGACAGCCGGGGATGTAGTAGTCTACCTCGATAACTTTGTCAAGCGGCAAAAGCACAGGTAATGGCTCAGTTAGCTCGATTTCGGCCTTTATCCCGGCTTCTGGGATGTTCACGATCGTCTTCTTTGTTGGCATCACTTCTTTCGGGTTCTCCACCGTGGGAACTTCCATGTACTTTCTTTCAAGGACCTCATCGAGGTCGTATAGGTTTGCAAGCCCGGGAATTCCTCCCCAGGCCGAGCATGCGCCGTATGCAATGACTATCTTGGACTTCCTACGGAGCAGCTTTACCATCTCCTCATGCTCCTTCAGCCTTATTCCGCCGTTTATCAGCGCAACGGTTATCGACCCATCAGGAAGCTTTTCAACGTCTTCCCTCTTGAAATCCATTGCCACGGGGCAGAATACTATGTCCACGGCCTCGAAAACCTTCAGAAGTCTTT
>Ga0207433_10013518_pt1 | contig 11980 bp, 10 predicted proteins | sample YelNatPaOPGAMG01_FD_187559 | JGI IMG/M metagenome (GOLD analysis project Ga0207433, IMG submission 187559) | Hot spring thermophilic microbial communities from Obsidian Pool, Yellowstone National Park, USA - OP-RAMG-01 (SPAdes) (version 3) | ecosystem: Environmental > Aquatic > Thermal springs...
ACTACTGGCTTCTGGACGGAGTAAAAACAACCCAAAACCCAATAACAATCAATATGAATGCAAACCACACGTTGGAAGCACACTTTATTGATAATATTCCACCAGAAATAAGCGAACCATGGCAAGATCCACCTGCAAACAACGTTCAGCCCCTCCAAAATGTCACAGTATGGGTTAATGTTACAGATTATGGAACCGGAATAAAAAATGTAACATTATGGTATAGCATAAACAACGGAACAACTTGGACTATTCAAAATATGACGGAGCTTCCAATACCATCAGGCATATGGATAACATACAAGGCAACAATAAAAGGCTATGAAAACTGCACATGGATAACATACAAAATAGTAGCCTACGACAACGCTGGAAACAACGCAACAAAAGACAACAACGGATACGGCTACAAATACCACGTCATACCAGAATTCAGAACAACCACAATTCTATCACTGTTCATGCTAACCACTTTAATTGTAACCATTCTCTTGAAGAAAAAGATAAAACCGAAATCCCAACTTCACTAAATTTTTCCATGCACTTTTTCTGTTATTAAGCTTAGTTTTTCAGCATATTGCACGCGCGAATCAGACTTATAAGTTTTAAAAGTTTCATAGCTATTTTAGAACGAGAGGTAAAAATTGAACACGCTGATGGTGCCAGTCCAGTTTGAAATCGATAATGCTAAGGCTATAAATATCGCAAGAATTCTGGTGGACTTAATTGGGCAGAGGCATTGGCTTGTTTCTATGCCTGAATACCAGTTGCCCAGAAATCTTCAAGCTGGCACTCGTGAACATGCTCTTTATTTGACCTTTGTTATTTCGATTGATTATATGACTGATGCTGAGAAGCTCTGGCGGAAAGCCAGAGGCGCATATGAGCTTTATCCTGAAAGGTTTACGCCTGAAAAGGTTTTAGCTGTCAGTGAAAGAACATTAGAGGTTTTTGTGAGAAGGCTTGGCGCAAGGTTCGGCTCTTCTGCAGCCAAAACTTGGAAGAGGATATCTCAGGTTCTCATGGAAAAATATGTGGGAGATCCGAGAAACATTACCGCCCAGCCACTAACGATTGAGGAGATAAAAAAGAGGCTTCAGGAATTCCCCTATTTACGAGGAGCCAAACTTGCGAACTTCTATATCCGAGCCATGGGAGAAACAGGCCTATTCAAAGTTAAAGACTTGGACGAGCTTGACGTCCCAGTTGATAAGCAGATAGCCCGCTTCACGATCTACACAGGCGTCTTAAAGCTTAAAAGCGGCAAGTTTCAAGGATGCGCCAACGACGACCCATTAAGAAGTCTAATACAAGAAGCTTGGAGAAATGCAGCTAAAACCATTGGAACAGCTCCTTGGAAGCTTGACGAACCCATGTGGAACATAGGCTCAAAATTGTGCGCTTACAGAAAATGTAAACAATGCCCTGTGGAAAGCCTATGCAACAAAACCAAAGGGATAACATTCAAAGAAAACATGGTTATCTGGAATGTATCAATATGAAGACTCATTTGCTTACCAAATCGCGTTCTAAAATTTTAAGAAACTCATTAAACTCATCATCAGTAAGATCGGTTAATCGCCTTTCCAAGAACCTCCCTGACTTAACCTCATCCGGGTTTATGTTTTGTGGCAGTAGATTCAAACGTTTTAAATCGTTAATAAATCCTTTCCGTGCTTCTTCAGTGGGATACTTCTTAGCCTCGATTAAACCGAAATAAGCATAAAGTGTTCCGTCTAACAAAATAGTTAAAGCTTTTCCACCTGTGCTCTGGACCGATAAAGAGAATTGGGGATCCCTCGAGACGGATTCAGCGAAAATGTGCTTTTCAAGAGCAAAATTAAGGATTTCAGACAGCCTCGTCTTCAGCTTTTCATCTGATACATTATCTATTTGCTCTCTTATGAGTTCAGCTGTCCAACGTTTGACCCTTTTTGACGACCCAATAACCATACTTTCCGGGATCAATAATACACGCGCCACGTATTTGTTTTCACCATCTCTGAAATAGCTGAAAGTTACAGCATTTATGTCAACGCCATATTGCGATAAATAATTGAGCACCCTTTCAGTTTGGGCATCAAGTTCAGATGCAACTATTAACATCTTATGAGAGTTGTTCAAAATTTCAGGAAGCGGTTTTTCAAATTTCTGTTGAAATGCTTCCTCGAGAGTTATTCCCTTTTTCTGAAGATATTCGTTTGCAATTTCCAAAATATCTTTAGAAGTAAGATCATCAACCCAAGAGGCATATTCAAGGATTTGGGCTATAACGTCACGAGGGGCTTTATCCTTCTTTAGCTCTATAATTACTGTATTGCCATCTCCGTCAAGGCATAAAAGGTCGATATACTTATTGAAAACCGTTGGGACTTCTCGCCCAATAACCAGTAAATCATTTGAAATAAGCGAGATATCCCCTTCCAACCAATCATGTAACTTCTTTTCCTGTTCAACTGAATCTCTTTCCAACTCATTAAAACCTTTACCCGTGATTTTCCACAGATGAATCTGTTTTGACAACGCAATCACCTAAAAGAGATTAAACCCTGAATAATTTAAAATTTTGTCATTAAGGTTGTTTAGTCATAGGTTCAAGTTTCAACATCTTTGATTTTATCCGAACGATTATCTTTGCTTCAGTAATCTGGGATACTTGTTATTGAATAATTCAAGCTTATCACTCAGGATGGACTCGACACACTCGTTTATTATTGGTGAAAGCCAAATGGGGCCACTATAGCCTTTGCTTTCAAAAATTTTGACATTAGTGCATCCTTTCCAGAAATTGGTTTGTTTAACGAAATTAGTGTAGTCTTGGCTTCCAAAAACATACACCCATCGAGGATTAAACTTCGAAATAATGGCATCTAAAAATGTAGGGAGCACGTTATTCCACATCTTTGCAGTGTAAGGTATGTTGCTTTGATACGCTATGTTTCTGTTAAACGTTGCCTGGTATTTTCTGGCAGCCTCTAAGGCGTGAATTACGCCATATCCTCCTGATAGAAAAAACCATTCAACATCGTTGCTTGAAAGCAGTGCTGACTTCAATCGATAGTAATTTTTATTCTTTAACTCTCGATAAGCGTTTCCCGCCCTCACGTATAAATCGAAAGCGTAAGTTGTCCTTGATCCAACATTGGCTCGAGGATCTTGGAAAACGCGTTCTCTAATATTGTTAAGGCGCATAATGAGGCTTTCATCATCTAAGTAGTATGACGGCTGCACAACTTTGAAGCCTTCTAATATTGGAACCGAGTCATCCTTTCGCGCTGAACAAGAAGTGATTATCAGAACTTTCATGCAAAGCCTCTAAGCAGCTTAAAATAACTTAGTTCATTTTAACTTTTAGAACTCATTCGGCGTCTATGGATACCTTTTAACTTCACTTTCACTCAAAAATGAAAACCTCTAATATTTAACTATGAACCTTCTCCGTTATTAGGCTTAGTTTTTCTGCGTATTGTAGGAATGCTATGCGTAGGGTTTCGCTTTCGCTCTGCCCAAGCTTATAGCATATTTTGTCAAGAAGCTCTTTTTGCTGTTTGCTCAAAACAACCCGGACAATGTGCTTCTTTGCCACCCTTCAACCATCCAGCTGCATAACACAGTTTATTTCGGAATTCTACCTCAAATTTTAATGTTTCGCCTATAATTGCCTTTTTAAAGCGATGTTAGAGGCCTTATCGTGCCTTCAGAAAAGGCTTATCCGTAATGTATCTTTCGGCACTCCCACCATGATAGGTTTGGCACTGAAATTGAGGGGTGTGCTTGTTTTATTACCTAAAAACCGGTGAAAAACAACATTTTCCAGCATTTTATAGTTCCAAAAACCATAATAAAACTTAACATGTAAAAACTTCGGAAAACCGCCTATATAGCGAACAATATGTTTCGAGGCGTATTTTGCCATTCTGTTGTCCAATCAAACTTATTTGAGCTTCTAACCATATTTAATATTGTTTTTCCGTTTATGCCCTCTCTGAATTGTATAAGCAAGGTTTTAGGCTTGGTTCATAAGCGCAGTTTCGACAAGTTTCAGCGCCGAACTATTCGAAACATAATTTTCAAAAACGCCTACATAGACAAATATAAGGGCGAGATCATATCAAGAGTTTCAAGACTCGACGTTTTATGCCTACTAAACTGTGAAGGCTTCAACGTTTCACTTATTCCAGACGTTGAAAAGGGCGAGGTTCTAATAGACAGCAGAGGAAAAGGAAGCCTACAAACGCCACATAAAGAGGTAGAAGGGAGGGTAGGCCGAAAATAAGCCTAAAGAAGGCTAACTTCATATAATACAAGAAGCCCTTAAAAATAATCTTCTTCACCTTAACATCAACAGTTAATATTTCACGCCTAAAAACAGCAACAGTAAATGTCTCGAAAAAACTGAGATGAGTTCAATAAAAACGCGAGAAATGATCTGAAGCTACACGTGCATTAAGATGATAATGAAGAAGCCAAAACAACATTCCGTTAACGTCTCTTAAGAGAAAGCAAATTCTTGAATGCATATTTTTCGATGTAGTTTAATAGCAATTTATGTGCACAATTTTCATTATTTACCTAACATGAGGATTTTTTAGTAACTTATTTATATTTGTTAGAAGGCTTTGAGGTTATAGAGAACAAATGTTGAAGAAGGCGTTTATTAGAGTTATAGTAATTACTTTTGTTTCAACTGTCCTTCTTGTTGGAATGAATTTTGATGCAGCAAAAGCAGTGAATTATGATGCTTTAGGTACTACTGTTGGTGGATACATTTCTGAAAATACTACATGGACATTAGAGAGGAGTCCCTACATCGTTTTCAGCGACATTATAGTTGAGAAGGGAGTTGTTCTAACAATAGAGGCTGGGGTTCTTGTTAAATTTAATAATGGGACAAATTTGGTTGTTGATGGAACATTATTGGTAAAAGGGACGAAAGAGCTTCCAATAATATTTACCTCTTCTTCCACATCACCGAAGCCTGGTGATTGGGGACGTATCTATCTTCGCGGTAAAACCACGGATCCCAAAAATGAAATCACTTATGCTACAATTCAGTACGCGACCTTTGGGCTTTTCAGCGAGTATCGCTCTTTTGAATTATATAATTCAAATGTTACTAATTGTTGTAATAATGGAATAAGTGTGATCAACAGTGATGACCAACAAGCATCGATTATTATTGTTGGCTGCATTATTTCTGAGAACAATGGTTCCGGGATAGGATTATTCGGTGGAGGCTTCAATATAACTGGTAATATCATCGCATATAATGGAAATTATGGCATAGATCTTGACGTTGCTGGTCCAGGGGTCATTGCCGATAACAAGATAACATTTAATCAGCGAAGTGGAGTGCACATAAGTAATTGTATGATTTATAGGGGAAGACTGGAAGTAATCAACAATATTGCCATGGGTAATGATGTTGGTATCCAAACAGAATTCATTTTAACAGACCCCTTTCTTGCCCCGTTAATTGTAGGTAACATAATACAAAATAACTCTATAGGCATTCTTATAGGCGGAGGATTCTTTAGAGGTGGTTCTGCAATAATTACTCGTAATGATATTATAGAAAATAACGTTGGTGTTTTGTCAGATTATGATAGTGCTTACGTAGAAATAAGGGGTAACAAAATATATGAAAACGCTGAATACGATTTGGTCCATAAATCCAAAGCTGACATAAATGCCACCTATAACTGGTGGGGAACAACTAACGAGACATTAATTGCACATCGCATTTACGATTATTATGATGATTGGAATTATGGAAAAGTCTTGTTTAAGCCATATATCATTCCCCCCAAAGCTGATTTTACCATTCAAACTGCTAATTCTTATGTGCATGTACCCATAATATTCGATGCGTCAGCAAGCGTTGCATCCTATGGGTCCATTACAAGCTACACGTGGAACTTTGGCGACGGCAATGTTACTACTATAACATCTCCAATTATACAGCATGTCTACACTATTCCACGAACCTATAATGTCACCTTGATTATTTTGGATGAACTCGGGCTAACAAATAGCACGTTTAAAACTTTGTTTGTCCTTCAAGACAATGTGGTCCCATTTTCTTTTGACGACTATGACGGTTTATGGCATAATGTGGATTTCCTTATTAAGTTGACAGCGGTGGATTATGAGAGCGGAGTTGCAGAAACTTACTATCGAATTAACAATGGTCCTGTTAAAGCTGTAAGTACAGATGGACATCCACTTATCACAACAGAGGGCGCGAATAACACACTGGAATATTGGAGTGTTGATAAGGCTGGAAATGAGGAGAACCCACATAAACTATTAACTGGAATCAAGCTCGACAAGACTTCTCCGGAGATTGGAACTCTACTTCGCATACCAGAAGGTGATGTTAAACCAAACCAAACAGCGAAGATCTTGGTAAATGCCACAGATTCATTAAGCGGAATCAAGAACGTTACTTTGTTATATAGCCTAAACATCAGCACCATATGGATAGACTTGCCAATGACTTTTAACTCAACCATAAGACTTTATGAAGCAGCAATTCAAGTTCAACATGCAAATGTTCTGGTGGAATATAAAATTATAGCATACGACAACGCTGGAAACATCAAAGTTGAAGATAACAACGGACAATACTACACCTACACGGTCATACCAGAATTCCCATCGACACCAATTCTCGCATTACTCATGCTGACCGCTTTAACTGTAATCACTCTTTTAAAGGTCAAAAGGATAAGTTAACTATCTAATCCTTCCAGTCAACTGTATTCTGTTGTCATCTTAAAAGCTTGAAATGACCAATTGTTGCTTTACACTAAAAATAAAGGGGGATTTGGGGGTATTGTGCGCTCATTCTGTACCTGCCTTATCTATTAGGAAGTATCTTTTGCCTGTTTGTGTGTCCCATGCGATGGCTACGCAAAAGTCCAGCTTTGTGTCTACCACCGTGGTAATTAATCGCAACTCATCATCGTAGTGGTGTATTATTATTGTCCTTCCGCATTGGCGCATGTAAGTGGCTTCTTTTATGCCGTAATCTTTGTCTGGTGTTATGAACTGGAAGAATTTGTGGGCTAAATTGATTTTGAGGATTGTGCCTCTTCCATAAGTGTCCTCGAATATGTGGTTCCAAGAGAATAATGTTACGTTAATTGCTTGTGTGGCTTCTGCGTTTTGGACGTTGTCGATGCTGTAGTATTCGATTGTATAGGTTCCATCCGCTAAGGATGTTAAGTAAAATGGTCCTGTATATGCAATCCAGCCGCTGTCGTATGTGGAGTTGTTGATTCTATAGTTGGTTATGTTTATGCCTGCTCCAGCATCTTCAGCCTCAAGAATGAAAAGCGTATCAGGCGTGACATAGGTTATGCAAGAAACGTATTTTGGTTCACTTATGATTAACGTTGTTACCGGTGGGGTGTTGTCGAGGATGACGGTTGTCGTTTTTGTTGGCTCAACGTTCCCTACATTGTCTATGCTATAGTAGTTTATCGAGTATTCGCCATCAGGAAGCCCACTAAGATAGAAGGGTATCGAGTATTCAACCCAACCCGTATCATATGGGCTGTTGTAGATGCGGTAGAAAGATGAAGCAACACCTGTTCCGCCCGGATTATCTTCAGCGGTTAACGTAAATGGCGCAGCGACGGATACGTATATGTTACCAATAGAATCAACATAATGTGGTTTACCAATTGTGAGATTTGTCGTTGGTGGGATATTATCGGCTGACTCCAGGACTGTAATTATTGCAAAATCAGTGTCTTGTAGACCTTCATTATCAGTTACTCGTAACATAGCGTAATAGATTCCAGGAGTTTCATAAACATGAGTTGTTATTCCAGTTGTATAAGAGCTCCATTCGTAAATGCCATCGCCCTCTGTATCCCATTCATATAACATTATTGTGCCATCAGGATCGTAAGAGCTTGATCCATCCAGAACCACAGTCTCACCTTGGTAAACTGTTTGGTCAGGACCAGCTTCAGCCACGGGGTTTTTCGCTATCACATTTATTGCCTCTAAAATTGTATTTGCAACCTCTTCTGCACTTTCTGCAGTAAAGGTTCTGCCTCCGGTTTGCTCAGCAATTTCTTCAAATAAAGTAACAGCTCCTCCAACTTGTATTGTGTATATATGAACAGGGTCTGCCTTTTCTGCTGCATCTACAACGGTACTTAAAGTGTATCCTGTGAAAGGTTCGGGATCGTGGGGTGGAGCATCACCCATTAGTATTATTACTTTTGTTGCTTTGTCCCTACCTCTCCACCCTCCTAAAGTTGTAGCCTCAATTGAATGTATCAATGCGGAATAGACTGATTCTTCCCAGTCAGCTCCTCCTCCAACACTTAAGGATTGAATAGCTGCAATTATAGATGGCTTATCTCTCGAAAATGGTAAAACGTCATGAAATGGATAATCCCCTGGATTACCATAAGGATCCACGGGAAAATCCTTGTAGTCCACCACAGCTATTCTATAGTCAGATATCTTTGCATCGATCTCTTCAACAATAGCTGATGCTGCTGCTTTAACGTTATCAATATCGTCCCACATGCTCCCGGTCGTGTCAATAGTAAAGATCAAGTCTAAACCAAGTGCACTCAGCAAATTTGGATTTAATGCTGGTTTAGAAGCGGTAAAACCTGCATCTATGTCACCTTCTGTGTAATTCTCCGGAAGCGCACCGTAGGGGTATCTCTTTGTAAAATTTCTTACAAATACATGCCTGCGTTCATCTTCTTTGCCAATGTTATTCCAGACCCAAACCTCATATCCTAAACTTTCATCCAAAGTATAGTAGTACTGGAAGAGTTTAAAGCCAGAGCCGTTGCGCGCTGTTATTAGCCATGTAAGATAATAGGATCCAAATGTAACTTTTCTTCCTTCTGATGTCGTGAAGGTGAGATCCCATTTTACTTTACCTATCTTTCTTACGTTTTCCTCATAAGAAGGATACTTTGACTTCAGTTCCTCTTTAATTTCATTCCATTTCAAATCTTCGTTTTTACCTTTTTTATGAGCACCCCAGTCCATCCCAGTAACATCTTTCCAATTTCTCTCAACATTCATTTGGTTAACAGCGAACCAAACTGTTTTTTTTGAAAAATCTTCCAATGTAGCATTTTTTGACGAATAAAAAGTGCGATTATGCCATTGTAATGTACTTTTAAGGGTTTCCGTGTAATTCAATTTCTTGATGGTTGGCCAATTATGCCAATTGTCTGGTTCACCCCCTCGATCTATTTGAAATGGGCCAATTCCTGTCGAAAACCGAAACTTCTCTTTTACCGTTTCATTTTTGTGATTAAATACATCTAATCCAAGATTTCCTTGGCTGTGAGCTGTGTAGCCACCCAATCCGCCTTCGCCCCACGCAATAGTAGCTATCCAAGCCTTATATTGATCCAAAGTAATGTTCCAAATACTTCTAAAATAATCATCAGCATATTGATCTATTAAATCTAATAGATGTTCATCTAATGTTGCGAATATTTTTGACGGTTTTACTTCAAAACTATAAATGTTGGATATCAAACCGCCAGGATTTTCCACTAATATGCTCCAACTGCCAGCGTCAGTAAGACCAACCAAGATGTATATCTTATTAGGGCTTATATATTCGGTGCGTTCAGGTGGGATACGGTAATGACTCGAGCCAATACTTAGGTTAACCGACGATTCCTGTGTGAATCCGCTACCAATTATAGAAAGCCATTGCTTATAAGGTGACTGTTTAGGTTCAGCCGGCTCAATATAGTTTATTGTGGGAGTAGGAACACTATCAGCGTTAACGATATAAGGCATATCGACAAAAACTATTGAAAATATCAGCAATGCTTCGAATATTAGGCAACAATTTCTCTTCATTTTCCCCATCCCTTCTAAGCAAACTAAAAACTACTCCTAAAGTTGGCTTAAAATTTATGGAAAAATCCTCTATAACAATGTAGTGGTAATTATCTTATGTATATGGAAACATCATGTCCTTTTTTGGCAAAATGCGAAATTGGGCGCAAATTAGGCACATTTTAAACTTTTTGAAGAATTTCGGCGGGAATTTCCTCGGCATATATTTCTTCTTTAACTTCAAAAGTTTTTCCGTTTATTTTCAGTAGCCCAAAATTTAAGCCGTAATGGCTTAGTATATTTTTGAAGGTTTCCAGTAAACTGCTCCCTAACTGATATTTGTTCATTTCCAGTAGCGCAATTGAGCATTTAAATTTTTTAACATCCATTCCGATCCTTTGTTTTAACAGATCGAGTTTCTTTTGGAAAATCCATTTATAACAGGCGAGTTGTCCCAGGGCAAAGCTGAACTGTTCTATTGTGCAGTATCGCTTACATTCAATTATCCATACAGTGTTGTCCTTATAGCCTATAACGTCCAGTTCAAAATATTTCTGCCCTATATCCTCTATTTGAAATCTTTCTTTTTTGCCAAGTATTTGATAGCCTTGCTGCTTAAGGAAGTCTTCAATTTTACGATACATTTGCTCCTCCTTAATGTGTTGAGTTTGTCCCATCCTTTCACCTATCGAATGAAAGTTGCACGGTGACTTTTTATAATTAACGTTTTCAGTGGCGGTGTGTGCGATTATAACGTTAAACTCTTTTAAAAATTTCAGTTAATGGGAATACTTGTCTTAGTCACGCTCTCCGAATTCACTCTTAATGTGGAAGTGAAATGGTAAGGATTTCTATGTTTTTGTTTTTGTAGCGTTTTCTTATTTCGTTAACATATTTTTCGTTTTCTACGCTCATCCGCCTCCCCAATTTAGCCATAACAGGTATCTTTGCTTTAATGCTTCATCTTTGAGGAGCTTTTTTATATCATCCTCGACGGATGTTGATGTCTTTCTATTGACTTTATAGGGACCTACGTTAAACTTTATCTCGATACCTATCACCGGCGCCAAGGAACTGAAACTTATGGTTTCGCAAGGTGGTAGAATGAAGATATCATGTTGTGGAAAATCTTTAGCACGCGGTCTTTCGGTGTGAACCAGTAGGGTTTTTGAATCCCTATTTAGTTTGTCGTCGCCTAATCTTTCGCCGCTTTTTACAAGGGGTGATAGTTTCTTAATTCTCTCGTCATTGATTAAGAGGCTACACAGATAGCACTGAACATCCCTTTCACTCAAGAAATAGGCTGGATTTTCCTCGAATATCTTACGAAGCTTTTTTATATTACACTCAACAGCCTCTTCTAAATCCTCAATCGTTCCATTCAAACTTTACACCCCATAAATTGGCTTTTATGAATAGTTTTTAAAAGTTTGATGTTATTAGGTAAGTGTGTTGTGGTTTTATTTCCATTTTATGAATACGTGGCAATACATACTTTAGTGGCCATATTTGTGCCACATATGGGGTGTCGTCTTCGTCTTTTCTGCATTCTCCTATGGCTATCCATTTGTCGCCAAGTTTTACCGCTACGTTGCCTAATATGCAGTCTGGAGCCATGAAGTTCATTATTATTTGCCAACCCTTCTCGATGAGGTGTATTAGAAGTTCGTGGACGGGTTCTGGGTATGCTGGGTCGGCATGAATTATGTCCTCAAAGACTACGAGCTCGACGTCGGGTTTTGGAATATATGGCTCATTTAGATATCTGCAGGCTTCCGTCCAAAAGCCAAAATGGTTCCTCCAGAAAACGTCAATCAAGTCGTTATAAAAGCGCTCCAGCTCCCGCTGATAAAAGCTTAAATTGGAAACTTGGGTTTCAGCCTCCATGGCGGCACCAACAAAATGCTTTCAGGGAGTTTAATAAATTCATTATCTACAATCCTGCATGAGTCTGACAGGCTGAAAAAGCTTCAGTTTTGCTTAAAAATGTAAATTATGCACCCTTTTTGCTTTTTCGCCAATTTTCGTTAAAATTTAGAGAGAAATCGAAGCAAAGCGAAGCTGCTCATATTTTAAATATTCCGCTTACGCCTTTTTTATGAGGCAGTGCTAATGTTGGAGGGAAAAAAGCAAG
>Ga0207433_10013528_pt1 | contig 11973 bp, 8 predicted proteins | sample YelNatPaOPGAMG01_FD_187559 | JGI IMG/M metagenome (GOLD analysis project Ga0207433, IMG submission 187559) | Hot spring thermophilic microbial communities from Obsidian Pool, Yellowstone National Park, USA - OP-RAMG-01 (SPAdes) (version 3) | ecosystem: Environmental > Aquatic > Thermal springs >...
AGATTGTGGGGATAAATGGTGGCGGTGGAATCAGGCGTAGGTTGGAAGAGATGGGGATATTCCCGGGCAGAAAGATAAAACTGATATCAAATTCCGCTGGTCCGCTTATGCTTGGAATTGGTGATAACCGCATAGCGGTTGGCAGAGGGATAGCCTTTAAAATCATAGTCCGATAAAGGAGGAATGGAAAATGAAAGGAGAAATTAAAGAGGCGCAGAAAGAGATCACAGTCGCTTTAATTGGCAATCCCAATGTTGGTAAATCAGCTACATTCAATGCATTAACGGGTGGAAATGCCAGAGTAGCTAATTGGCCGGGCGTTACAGTTGAGAAGAAAGAGGGAAGCTTTACATTTGGCGATACGAAAGTAAATGTGGTTGATCTGCCAGGAGCGTATAGCTTGAGCCCTTATTCCATAGATGAACGCATCGCCCGTGATTTCATCCTCAACGAGAAGCCAGATATCGTCGTATGCATAGTTGATTCCACCAACTTGTCGAGAAACCTTTATCTTTTCCTATCCTTAAAGGAGCTGGGAGCGAGAACTATCCTTGCCCTGAATATGGTTGACCTTATTGAGGGGAAATATTCAATTGATGAAAAGTTAATGGAGGAATTGTTGAGAACACCTGTTGTAAAAACAATCGCTACAAGAGGCGAAGGGATTGACGAACTTAAGAGGAAGATAATTGATTATGCTAGGGAAGAAGCAGAACCTCTATCCATAAGTTATGGTGATGAAGTAGAACAGGCACTGGAGAGAATAATTAACGATTTAGCAAGAGTCAATCTCCCTTACAACAGGCGCTTTATCGCCCTAAAGCTACTTGAGGGTGACCCTTCAATTGTGGATGAATTAAGAAGGATTGGGCAGGAAGAATTGATAGAGAAAGCTCATTTAGAGGCTAGCCACTTGGAAACCGTTCTCGGTTCGGATATAGAAACCTATTTAATAGAGAGAAGGTACGGATTTATAGAAGGTATAGTTAAGCGCTGCGTGAAAAGAATAACCACCTTGGAGGAAAGGTTGACCATCTCCGACAGAATAGACCGAGTCGTCACTAACAAGTATTTAGGCATTCCCATCTTCGCTTTAGCGATGCTCATCGCTTTCAAGCTCTCATTTGCCGTTGGTGGATTCTTTGCCGAATATATTGACCAGTTCTTTGGATGGCTGGGGGATTCCCTTGCCTCCTACTTGAAACATTTTCCACTTCTTTCCTCATTCGTTAAAGACGGTCTCATTTCGGGCGTCGGGACGGTAATAACTTTCCTTCCTAACATCTTCTTCCTGTTTCTTTTCCTCTCATTCCTTGAAGATATAGGCTATATGGCGAGAGCCGCGTTCGTAATGGATAGAATAATGTATGCTATCGGGCTCCCTGGAAGAGCATTCATTCCGATGCTCTTGGGATTTGGTTGTAATGTTCCCGCCGTTATGGCAACAAGGGTTATCCCTGATAACAGGGAAAGACTCATCACAATTCTCATCAATCCCTTTATGTCCTGCTCTGCACGATTGCCAATTTATGTCCTCTTCGCCTCCGCTTTCTTCGCCTCCCATCATCCCTCCCTGGTCATTTTCTCCCTTTACATACTCGGCATCTTAGTGGCTATAGGAAGCGCCAAACTCTTCCGCCAATTCATACCCTCCCTAAGGGGGAAAGTTTCACCTCTTATTATGGAACTTCCACCCTATAGAATGCCGACCTGGAAGGGGGTAATCATTCACAGCTGGATGCGAAGCAAGCTATTTATCAAAAAAGCGGGAACCATTATTTTGCTCGGGGTGATATTTATCTGGCTCCTCGCAAGCTTGCCTTCCGGCGCGCCCTACGCGAGCTCCGAAACACTTGCTGGCAGATTAGGACACCTCATCGCTCCCTTGCTCAAGCCAGCGGGCTTCGGATTTTGGCAAGCTGGCGTTGCTCTCCTTATGGGCGTAATAGCCAAGGAGACGGTGGTTGGAACTTTGGGAACCCTTTTCGGCAGTGAGGAAAAACTAACCTCCATCTTGCCAAATTTCTTCACCCCGCTCTCTGCTTACGCCTTTATGATAATGAGTCTTCTTTACATTCCCTGCATTGCAACGATTGGAGCAATTTATAGGGAAACAAGCTCCTTCCGCTGGACGCTTTTTTCCTTTATGTGGAGCCTCTTCGTTGGCTGGTCGACCTCCGTCTTATTTTATCAAATAGGGAGGTTGTTATTACTGTGATAAGCCGGAGAATATCTCGCCTTCTCTTCATACTTTCTTTCATTCCTTTTGCTTTCCCCCAAGGAGAGCTGAAGCTAAACTTCTATGGAACAATTAAAACATATTGGGTAATGGGAAAGGGGAATTATTCCTCACCCTATCCCTCAAACACAGCCTCTCCACTGGACAAAAGCACCAGCTTTTATTCCTATCCCGGCACAACCACCATCGGCTTCTCACTTCAAAAAGGGGAAACAACAACTGATGTGGAAATAGATTTCGAGGGCGATGGCTATAGTCCCTTATTGCTAAAAGCTTGCCTTACCCAACCTTTGAAGGATAATCTACAAATTGTTATCGGAAGGGCAGACCCAGTTGGGGAACTTAACAGCTTTTCCGATAACTATGTCAAGATGCCAGGTTTCAATCCCGCTCAAGCCTGGGGAGTAGACCAAATAAGGTTTGAGATAACAAAGAATAAATCCGGGTGCCAAATTAACCAAGCTTTCGCAATAGGCAACTTGATGGAGTTCTTTTATGGCGACGACGAGCCCGTTGAGATAAGAGCGAAGAACCCCGCTTTATCTTATAAACTTTCCATTGAATTCGCCTCTTCACTGAGACTCTACACATTTTATGAATCTCAGAGAGTGAATTTATCTGATGGCAATAACTTTGAGGAAGCTACGCCTCGGGTTTTCGGGGCTGGTTTCCAAATGCCCTTGAAATCGCTCCAAATCCAAGGCGAAATCGTTAAAGGGAAAGGGACAACCTTTTATGCAGGGCTTGTAGGGACGGATAGTGATATAAAAATCCCCTCTGCATTTAAAGACATACATACTCCTCGTTGCTTCAAAGTCTGGAATCTTGAAATGAGTTCTCCGCTTAACAAAAAATCCGAAATTTATGCAGGATTCGCGAGGACAATCTTCTCTGGGGCAATAGGGGAAAGTGAAATAGAAAAAGGGGAAGGTTATTTTCTCGGGATAGCTTACCAGCTTAGCAATTCAACGATTTTGAAGTTAGAATACGACAGCTTTAGAACGGGATTTATCTATTCCACAGGTTCACTCAACTGGGCTAAAGCTCATCAGTGGTTTCTCTCTACCGAATATAGTTTCTAATCCCCATTTCTTACCGATAAAGCTTTCTTGGGAAGAGGTCTGTAAATATCGGTTGATATCAGCTCGCTTCTTTTCTCGCTTCCAAAATCTATCACCCTATAGGTTTTCGCTATTATCGTTCCATCCCCCTTCCTCACCACATCGCTGTAAATTTTGATGCTTTCAAAATCCCTACTCCCAAAGATTCTGAATATCATCCTTCCTCCCTTAACCTCCCCTTGGATATAAACTGGCGAATCCTTTTCGTTCTTGAAAATCAAATCTATGTATCCATAAACTACAGTGGCATCCCTGCCGGGAGAAACATATTTAACTGGTCTCGCATGATGTTCCCGTCTAACAACCTTTAATCCCGCCAGCAAAACCGCATTATAAAGCGTCGTTGATACCTGACATACTCCCCCTCCCACCCCAGGCACAAGCTCCCCTCTTACCATAACGGGCGCAATCTTGTATCCTCGCTCGCTTACCCTCGGACCAACCTTCTCATTGAAGCTGAAACTCTCTCCCGGACTGATAAGGGTCCCATCTATCGCTGAAACTGCCTTTTTGATGTTCTCTCTCCTGCCTGCCGATGAACCAGCAATGGAAGTGGAGAACTCACTTAAAAGCTCCATCCCTTCCAAATCCTCTTCCCTTACTTTCGGCAAAAGCTCCTTCATCGGGAGCTCTATATAGCCCCCTCCACCTTTGGCTAACATTGTTAAAAGCTTCTCCTCGTCAACCGCATAACCGCTCTCAGCTGGAATTATATCCACTACCCTCCCTCCCTCAACTATGGGGCGAGCATCCCTTGCTGGTTTATTCGTTGATTTTCTTAAAAAGGCAAGAAAATTCTCCCATCTTCTCTTGTCCTTCACCTTTATTTCAGCCTCTACATCAATTCCCTTCCATAAGCAAATCCAAGCCTCTCTGAAAGCGGATGTCCATCCTCTCCTCCCGATTTCATATGCCCTCCTGAGAACCTCCTCAATATCTACTCCCAACCCAACTTCTTTCATACTGAATTCCCTCTCCCCATTCAACCACCTCAACTTGAATTTAATACCCTTTTCCATATTCTCCAAATAACCCTTAGCTCCCTCCAATGAAAGCCCACCGATATTTACCCCTCTAACTCGGACATTGGGGAAAATGAGATTATGAATATAGAAATGGGAAAGAAAACCGAAACTATAAGAGGAAAAGGAAAAACCTATGATGAGAAGAGTGAAGACTATTTTCAGCCAAATTTCCTTACTTTCCCTCAATCCTCCAAATCGTTCCCTCCGGATGGTCCTCCAAAAGCACTCCCAATCGCCCCAACTCGCTCCTTATCTCATCAGCCAACTGGAACAATTTCTGCTTTCTCAACTTGTCCCTCACTCTCACGAGCAAATCTATCAACTCCTCCGCATCCCCTTTCTCGCTCTTCGCCTGCCCCTCTATACCCAATACCTCTTTGAACTCCCGCAAAATAGCCTTGATCTTAACGAGATGGGGAAGTAAGCACACAGGTGGATTTGGCAAGAAGGGGTCAACAATCCTTCCCACCTCCCTAAGGAGGGAAAAATAAGTAGCGATAGCCTTGGGGGTGTTGAAATCATCCTCCAGAGCGGAGTAGAATTCCCTTCTATATTCCTCTAAATCGGGAATCTCAACATCAACTTCCCTATAATTAGCCTCCCCCCTCATCGCTATCCTCAGCTTATCCTCCACCTCGCTTGCCCTCTCAAGAGCTCGCTCCATCTCCTTCACCTTCTCCCCATCGAAATCTATTGGGGACCTATAATGGGAGGAAAGAAGGTACAATCTCAAAGCCTGAGGGGAGAAAAGCTTCAACGCCTCCCTGACGATGAAGACATTCCCCGTGGATTTGGCCATCTTCTCTCCTTTTAAATTAACTGGTGCCCAATGTATCCAGTAGCGGGCGAATATCTGACCAGTGAATGCTTCTGATTGGGCTATCTCGTTTTCGTGATGGGGAAATATCAAATCCTGTCCACCGGCGTGGATATCAAGAGGCACGCCTAAATACTTAATTGACATAACGGAACACTCTATATGCCAGCCCGGTCTTCCTTTCCCCCAAGGGCTTTCCCAGAAAGGCTCGCCTTCCTTCGCCGATTTCCAGAGGGCGAAATCCTGCGGCGCTCTCTTTCTCTCATCAACCTCTATCCTCGCACCAGCCAGCATCTCCTCAACGGAACGCTTTGACAATTTCCCATACTCGGGAAACTTCTCAACCGAGAAATATACATCCCCATCAACCACATAAGCATATCCTTTCCTTATCAAAGCCTCAACAACCTCTATTATCTCCTTTATATGCTCCGTCGCACGGGGATTGAAATCGGCGGGGATGATTCCCATCGCTGATTCGTCCTCAAGATAGGCTGTTATGAAGTATTCAGCCAATCTCTGCGTAGATACCCCCTCCCTATTAGCCCGCGCGATTATCTTGTCATCTATATCCGTGAAATTCTGCACATAAATTACCTCATACCCTTCCTTTTTCAGGAAACGCCTGATGACATCAAAGAGAACCGCACCCCTTATATGCCCTATATGAGCGTAGCTCTGAACGGTCAAACCACAGGAATAAATGCGAACCTTACCTTCCTGTTGAGGAACGAATTCCTCTATCCTATCGGTGAGGGTGTTGTGGATGAAGATGGGCATTCGTCTTATAGAGCTTCCCTTATTATAGCCGTCAGCTTGGTTGCATCGCTTTCCGCAACCGCGGAAAGGAGGGCTTCCTCATCTATTTTTGCGAGAATCTCTCGCATCTTGTGGAGATTTTTCAGCGATTCCTCCGTTGCTTTTTTCGGGTCCTCCCTATATGGGAAGAGGTCAAAGCTATACCATCCATTGAACCCCAGATAATCCAGCCAGAAGAGCAGTTCCAGCTGTTCTATGAAATGAACCGAGCCGAAGACGAGGTCATCGTCAAATCGTTTCCAAGCATCGTTTAGATGGAGATGGAAGAGGCGTCCTCGCTTAAGAGCGAGGGATGCGGAGGCGGCGAGATTCTCACCACCCATTAAAGCGTGTCCGAGGTCTATGTTTATTCCCAAATTCTTAGCTCCCACCGCCTCAATTATGCTGAGAGATGTCCCTATGCTGTCAACGAAGGACTTGCAGCGAGGCTCGTAGGGCTTGTATTCAAGGCAAAATGTATGATTTGGCTTTGAAGAGGTTATCTCCTTTAAAGAGTCAATCAACCAATCCCAAACCTCAGCGTAATTCGTTTGGAAGGGATAGTCAAATCCATCGGGACCGAGCCACATAATCGTCATATTGCAACCCGCTTTCTCCGCCATCTCCGCCGCCCCCTTGACCAAATCTATCGCCTTTCTGCGGATTTCGGGGTTGGGGTTGGTGAGTGAGCCGAAGCGAAAATCTGTATATCCGTGAAGATGGGGTCCGACATTGGCGACCTTGAGGTTCAAATCCTTCATTATCGCCAATATCTTCTCCATATTATTCTCGTTGAGCTCGCTTGGGTAATGGAACTCAACTCCCTCCAAGCCCTCAATGCTTGCGATGAGTTCCAGCCTCTTCTCCAAAGGGATATCCTCTCTATAGCCATCCTTCTTGAATCTATCTCCACAAGCGCCGAAATACCAAATTCCACAAGCGAAACGAGGATTAGTTCTGAGTTTCATCTTTACCCTCCTATCTTCTCATATAAAGAGTGGCAACGACGATGGAAATGGCGAAGAAGATTATAGCTGCCCACATAGTGAGCTTGTCCAGCCATTCCTCATAACCGGGCTTGAGTTTAAAGGGAGTGGTTACCTTCCCTCCTATAGTTCCGGAAATTCCCGCCTCACGCTTTGTAGTTTGAATAGCCACTAAAAAAATTAGAACAATAGCCGCTAATACTTGGAGAATGTTTACCAATGTTAGCATACAATTTCACCTCATTACTATTTTGTCTTACTTTTCCACAAATGTCAAATAAAAAACTTTCCGTTTTAGGTTTATACTTTTTCCATTAGATTCTCTTCTGATATTAATGTTTTTAGAGGAGATTGTTTCACCGCTTCTCTCCTTGCAATGACAGCCAATCTTTGTCATTGCGAGGCTTCCCAAAGGGAAGCCTCGCAATCTTGCCTTTTTATAGACGGTAGTCAGTCATTGCTGGCATTGGTAAAGGTTTTGGAAACGGAGATGGGATAAAGAGTAGAAATAGCGAAAATGTGTATAAAATTAAATCCTCTTCTAATTGAAGGGGAAGAAAAGATGTATTCTGTATGTCAAAAATGATTTTTATAATTTGGAGCTATTTGGATGGTCCCAGAGGAGTGGAGTAGACAAATACCTTATCAAAAACCAATACCCATAGATGCGAGGGCTTCCCAAGGGAGCCCGTGGCAATCTCAAAAAAGTAAGAAGCCTTGGAAATATCGCTTTCAAACCCTCTTCAATTGTGAGAAACGAGATTGCCACGCCTGACCGCTTTAGCGGTGAGGCTCGCAATGACAGGAAGGATGAGCCTTCACAGTGAATTGGACTGGCAATGCGAGCCCGCCTTCGGCGGGCTCGCAATCTCGTCTTTAGACCCCACAAACTCTGTCATTGCCAGGGCCCTCCGTAGGAAAGCCCTGGCAATCTCGCCTCTCTCAGGATTTCAGAAACTAAAAATAAAAATTTGGTAGCGTTTGATTTATTGCGGATATAGTTACGCCGAATATTTCACTGCGCATAATTCCCCAAAATCACCCTTATTCTAAAATTTTTTTCTCAAAAAAAAGTTATCAAATATATATTTTCGCTTAACATCAAATTTCATTATATCTCTTAGCGAATCCCCCATAAATTATTCTTGATGTAGAGCATAAATCGTAAATCCGCATTTTTTGAAACGCTACCAAAATTTTTTAACCAAACAAATTTTGAACTTTTTCAAGAAAATCTCGTCTTATATTTTTGGATAGGCAAGCGGTTTTTCTCGCTTGTTCCCTTGCTCGGCTGAAGGGGGAGCCACGCTAAAGCGTGGCTCCCCCTAATTTTTATTTCCTCAATACCCGCAAATCAAATATCCCTCCTGCCGTCCTCCCTGCCTCAGCCTGAAATCTCACCTCCACCCTCTCCTTCCCCTTCGTTAATTCCTCCGGTATCTCATATATCACATAAAAGAACCTCCCTGGCTTATTCCTGTTCAATTCCTGCTTCGCTATCACAACCCCATCAATGAAAATATCAAAAACCCTCCCTCCCGCATCGCTTCCCCAATACTTCACCGCCAGCTGATTCCCCCTATCCGGCTGAACCTTCATCTCATAAGAGAACCATCCTCCATCCACTGAATGACGCCAGTGTTCAGAGCCAAATGCACCCGCTCCCGTCTTCTCGCCCTTCAAATTATGCTCCTTCTCCGATTTCTCTTCCCCTATCAAAACCCTATCAATCGTTCGGGCTTCAATATCTTTAATCAATTCCTGCTCTGCCTTTATCTCCTTCTCTCTTTCCTCCCATTCCGAGGGAGTGAGGAAATCCCAATATACTGTGTAGCGCCTATCGTGGAGAAGATAGAGGGGATAAAGCTCAACATCCCTTGGCTTTCCCACTCCAACGGTTCGGAAGTGAAGGGGCTTTCCTTCAATTGGCTTCAGCCATTCTTCTATTGGCTTGTCTTGCGTTATGAGGGCAGGAACGATTGGCTCGGGCTCTTGGGGCGAGCCCAAATCTCCAGCGAGGACAATCGGTCCATAAAGGATGGCTCGCCTATTCGGATTATCGGGCAGAGCCTCCATATGCAAGTTCATAGTAAGACGGAGCTCAACCACATCCCCTTTCTCCCAAACCCTTCTAATCGCGATGTAGCTTCCCGGCATAGCGCTGATGGGATATTCCTTTCCGTTTATTTTAATCTCGGGAGCTCTTTTCAGCCAGCCGGGGGCGCGGAGATATAGGGTCAGCTCAATTGGCTTTGAGGGAGAGAAGAGGAGGCGGACGGTTTCCTCCTCGGGGAATTTAGTTTCCAAGCGAAACGTGAGATTCTTTTCCTTCCAGCTGAGCTCGGAGGGGATGAAGAGGTTGACGAAGAGGGCATCATCGCTATGGAAATAGATGAACTCTCCATAGCGAGTGTGGTTCTCCATTCCCGTTCCCACACAGCACCAGAAGGAATCAAAGGGGGTGGAATAGACCTTGAAGGCGCCCGGACGGAGGGGGAGATAATAAATCATCATACCGGATTTCGGATGTTGAGAGGCGAGGATGTGATTGTAAAGGGCTCTTTCGTAGTAATCAGCCTTCTCGGCGGAGGGTTGCCAGCTGAAGAGATGCTTCGTGAGCTTGAGCTGGTTATAGGTTTTGCAGGTTTCCGCAGTGGTATCGCTTAGGCGGTCGCTTAATTGGTCGGGAGGTCCGAATACCTCTCCGGATGTGAACCCTCCCACGACATAGGAATGGTGCTGAACGACCCTATCCCAGAAGAATTCCGAGATGATGCGATATTTATTCTCACCAGTGAGTTCATAAAGCCTCGCCACACCTATGACCTTAGGGATTTGCGTGTTGCCGTGGAGACCGGGCAGGCAATCTATTCCCTTTAAGAGTGGGTCCATAACAGCTTTATGGTAGAAGCGTTTGGCGAGGGCGAGATATCTTTCGTCTTTTGTCCTATCATATAGTTCGGCGAGGGATTCAACCATTCCACCGTGTTCATTTGAGAGCATCTCCTGGACTTGCTCTTCATTGAGGTTTTTCAGGGTAGCCTCAACCCAATCGGCGAGCTTGCAGGCTACTTTGAGTGCCTTCTCGTTTCCGCAGTAGCGATGGGCATCCAAAAGACCGGCAAAGAGCTTGTGGATTACATACCAGGGCGCCCAGAAATGGAGGTAGGGCTCAAGGTTCCCCTTTGAGAGCTCCTCAAACATCTCCTTGCCCTCGGGGATAGCGGATACATAGCCATCGCCGTGCGCGTTTTGGCATTCCTCCAATTCATCAACGATATAAGCGACCCTTTGGCGGAATCTCTCATCTCCCGTATCGGCGAACATCATAGAGCAGGCGGAGAGATAATGTCCGAGGGTATGACCCGCAACTTGAGTTGTTTCCCATCCGCCGTATTTGGGAGCTTTGGGTTTGAGCCCGGCTTCCTCCCGGAAGCCGGCGAGGAGGCGGTCGGGCTCGAGGCTTAAGAGATATTCACCATCCAATTGCATAGCCCTTTTGAATGGGCTATCAAGGAGCTTGACAGCCTCAAGTGGGAAAGGTTGAGCGGGCGGGATGAAGCCATCAGAGGGGAAAGCGGAATGGAGGAAAGTCATAAGCATCACCATCTTTATGATTTTGTAAAGTAGTGAAGATGTTTTCATTTTATTGAATTTTAATTCAGAGCAAATAGGGAAGCAATTATAAAAATGTGAAAGCACCCAAAAGAGAGGGGGAGGCTTTAAAGCCTCCCCCTCTATGCGGTTCCTGGTTAGCTTGGATGGCTACTGTTTCAGTGACGAGGTTGAGGTGGAGCTCATTGATATACTGCCCGTGCGGCCGGACTCAAGGTCCTTGAAACTCGCCGTTAGAGTCGTTTTATTCTCCGATTTAACTATTCCCTTGTCCAAAGCAAGCCAGACCGTAATCGTGGAAGAGAGATTCCAGGAGGTTACCTGCACATTTTGGGGTGGAGTTTCCAGCTTAACATTTGTGTACTTGTAGACCACCTTGTAGCAAGTGAAGGTGCCGGCGGGGACAGTTATCGTCTCCTTAGCAACCAAATTCGCCATCAAATCGGCAGAAAAGACCGCATTCTCCACATCTTCTTCTATATGGGCAACCTTCCAAGAAGTTTCACCGGCTTTGAAGAGGAGCCAAGGCTCGGGATAAGCTTGAATTGGACCCCAATCGGAGTTCACTTTTTCCTGCCAACCCCACATTTTAACCTCGCCATTTTCATTAGTGTAGAAGTCCCGCGTCCAATCTTCCCAGTTGCCCGAATATGTCTGGTCAGAAACGACCGAACCGTCCATTTTCTCCACTTCATGGCTGTTCCAGTTGCCTTGCCCGTGGGTTTCTTCTATCGCAGCGGTGATGTTTGCTGGGAAGGGGTCGCCGGTGTGAGTGCCGATTATCGTGTTAATATCCGTTCCTGTGTTGGTTTCGTCTCTTATACTTTCATATGTATGTGTTTCGGCTCTTTTTAGAGGAGAGAACTTGGGAAGAGGGATATCGAGGGACAAGGGACCTGCCTGGAGCTTCCTCTTAGCCAAACCAAGGGTGAATGCTCCTGTTATTTTCATATAGGCATGCTGAGTTTCGCTCCCGTCATATGTGAGAGTTTGCCCCTGTGTCAAAGGGAATAGACGAGCGACATCGCCGGCTTGAGGAGGGGTTACACCAGGGCCTCCCCCGCCTCCGCCGCAGCCACTGAGCAGAGCCAGGATAACCGCTATGCCTATGCCTATCCATATCTTCTTCATTTTTTTTTGTTTCACCTCCTTTCTTTTAGGGATTCCCTAACTATCAAAGAATAAGAGGAAACCCCCCTATCCTAAAATAGTTAGATATAAAAATTATACAGATATTCAAAAATTTTTGCAAGCACTTTTTTTAAAGTTAACCGCAAATTTTTTACAGACTCGCCACAGGCAAGCGAAGCGCTCTCTTCCCCTCTCTGCCATTGCGAGACCTACCGCTCTGTGGTAGGTTGTGGCAATCTAA
>Ga0207433_10013529_pt1 | contig 11973 bp, 7 predicted proteins | sample YelNatPaOPGAMG01_FD_187559 | JGI IMG/M metagenome (GOLD analysis project Ga0207433, IMG submission 187559) | Hot spring thermophilic microbial communities from Obsidian Pool, Yellowstone National Park, USA - OP-RAMG-01 (SPAdes) (version 3) | ecosystem: Environmental > Aquatic > Thermal springs >...
CTTATGCGCCTCTGTGGTCGCCAGGATGAAGACCACATGCGCGGGGGGCTCCTCGATGGTTTTCAAGAGGGAGTCAAAAGCTTTGGCGGAGAGATCGTGCACTTCGTCGATGATATACACTTTGAATCGCGCTTCCACAGGGTAGTATCTTGCATTTTCGATGATCTTCTCTCGAACATCATCGATTCCCGTTTCAGACGCCGCATCCATCTCAATAACGTCCATGGCGGAGCCGTCGCGAATTCTCATGCACATGTCGCACATCCCGCAAGGGGTTGGGGTGGGTTTGTCAGAGGCTTGGCAATTCAACGCCCGTGCGAACAGGCGCGCGGTGGATGTTTTGCCGCACCCTCTGGGACCGCAAAAGAGATAGGCGTGTGCGATGCGCCCTAAGCGAATGGCGTTCTGCAGCACCGTGATGATATGCCGTTGACCCACCACCTCTTCAAAGGATTGCGAGCGATATTTGCGATAGAGGGCGACGTATGCCATGAATGAGTTCGTCTCGTTTGCTTACGGAGAGGAAGGCGTTCGCCATTCGTCGGAAAACGCCGCATTTGAAATGTTCATGCGCCAATTGATTTGGATGATCGTGCACCCCGCTTTTGTTATATCTCTTTCTGGAAGCATTCGCCGACGACTCCGGTCAGGTGTTTCCGCGGCACTCGGGAAGTCACCCTTAGTGCTGCTACCTTCCGGTCCTGACACGGTTCAGATGCTTGCCGATGCGCGGAGCCTGTCCATCAACATCGCCTGCATGTGTTGAACCAAAAAGAGCGTATATCGAGAGCGGGGAGTTCAACCCCGTTATAGCGGATTACGGGTACAGGGCACCGCTGGCTCCCCGTCTAGCACGATCTATCTATAATACACCAAAAGAACCATGAGGCGCAAATGTCATCGGGCGTTATCAAACTTCCGTATGATTCTTATGTTCCCGAGAGCCATCTGATAGTTGAATATCTCCTGCTTGCACAGCCAGTAATATTCAAAACCCCATCCCCCATCGCCGCGATTCCCGAATCCTCGATGCAGTGTGGGTTCGATATCGTTGCTCATGTTCTGATCCCACTGATCCGGCGGCTCGAACTCATTCCATTGGCAAATGAAAACAAATCGCGGTTTCGCTTGCTCCACTTTTCTCCATTGATTTCGAAAGGTCACGCCGTAATCGTGTCCGTCCGCGTCCGGCGATTCGTAATTCCCGCTTGCCGGATTGGGGATATTTCCGGGATAGCCGAAAACCGCCGTCATCGCTTCCGGTTTGCCCTTGTAATAGGTCACTTGAGGGTCTCGGTCATACCACGACCAGTACCCGTATTTCGCCCCATGCACCGTTTCGAGCCAGGCGTTCACGTAGCGTATGGTGAAACGCGGGTCATTCCATGTCGGTGGCTTGCTGAAAGTGGGACCGCCCATGTAAACATCCAGCAAAGGTTTGCCCAAATAGGTGATGAACAGTTTTCGATACTCTGGATTTTGCATGTAATGAGAGTAAATGTAATCCACCTCTTTCATGAAATTGGGCGTTCCCCATTTCCCTCCGTCCGGTCCCACCAACAGGACGATTTTTGGGTGTTGCTTCATTTTGAGGTAAAGATCGCATAGCATGTTGGTGGAGTCTCTCATCTCCTGAGCCACCGGCGAGGGCCAGGGACCGTTGAGGTTGTTGCTCCAATCTAGTTGAACGAAGTTAATTCCCAGATCATTCATCCAGAGCGTCTGCTGTCGCAGCACCCTTTCGTCAAGGGAGGTGTATTGACCAAGTATCGGGGTCGCCTCCTGATGCCCCCATTGCGCGTAGCCGGGACCGAACCACGTCTCCAAGTCCATTCCAATCTGATGGTTTGGATCGTTAATGATATTGAAGATTCTCGGAGTCACCTTGATCGGAACGGATAGGGAGCTTATCGATCCCGCTGTCACCTTCACTTCATGCGTTCCGGGTTCAGGCATGGGCAGTACGAAGTGCGCCACACCGAAATCGTTCGTGACATAGGGACCGCACCACTCCTTTCCGTCCAGATAGGATTGCAGGGTCACGTGAGGCGCGCGTTTGCCTGCGGAATCGGTTGCGATGGCGGTATATGCCACGATCTCGCCCTCCGGCACGGTCGTGTTCGAGGCACGGAGAGAGATGACCGCAGGGGTGACGGTAGGGGCGGCGACGGTGTCCGCATGTGAGAGGATGGGGATGCACAACGCGAAGAGGCAACCAAAAATAATCCATCCGTATTTCATAGGGTTTTTCTCCTTTTATTTCAAGGCGTTCAACGATATATCGCCTTGAGAACGATGATGATGCATTCTGGTGCGTCGGGACCTGCATGAACTGCGCGGATATTGCATGATACCCATAATTTCACTCTGAAAACGCTCTCTTTCTTTCACATGTTTTTCGAGTGAGTGGATCAACCGAGTTTCGGAGTGAAAGATGCTTGGTGCAATGCGAGGGAACCTTGACGAACGAGATCGCGACACGCTAAGTTTGAAATGGGGAAGAGGCGTTATTCGGTTATATCCATGAGACTGAAAGGTATAACAAAACAATAAAAAATGAAAAACCTGATGTAAACAAACGGGTTGCTCATTTTTTTTATCAGGAAGTGGGGGAAATCCTCCGATCGTTCATCCGGGATGAGCCGCGTTCACCCATCGCGGCGGATTGATGATGTCTCTCTTAGAATATAACTTTTCATAGAGATAGTCAAAGAGCGTAATGGAAAAATGATAATCAGTTTTTAAGAGATTGAATACCTTGGGGATAACTTCGACTGAGACCAAAACTGAATCAAAAGCATAAATTGCGCCGTGTTCATGGAGTAAAAGCGATATGGAAAAAAACAGAGGAATAGGTGATAAAATATATTTCGTTTGAAGCGAAAATTATTCGTGCGCGGGGATCGCCCCGCATCTCATTGTCGAAAGGATTTGCGTAACAGGAGCATGGAAGGGATACAATCTGAAATCGCTCAATTCGAGCGAATTTGGGGGCTGGCGCTTCCTGAATCTTTCATCAAACTCTATCATCAGACGGAGACGCCGGAGATAGATGATTGTCATTTTGAAACGCTTGAAGAAATCAATGCGGGTTCACTGAGATGGAAGGGCATGCTGCCCCATTTCATTCCATTCGCCGATGACGCTGATGGGAACGTCTTCGGTTTATACAGAAATCAGGCGTCCGATAAGACCTATATCCTTCAGTACCAGGAGGAAGGCGGGGGGTACATCCCGATATCCTCGGGCGGCCGGCTCTTTCTGGAACGACAAAAATTAATGGAGATATACAATACCCAGGACGAGGATAACATCGAATCCGCACCGCATAACGAGAGAGAGCTGCATGAACAGTTATTGACTCTGGATCCGCTCAGCCCGGAAGTATTGCTCTATATTGGAGCCTCTCATCTCGCCGACAGGAAATACGATCTCGCTCGCAAACTGTTTCAACGCGCCGTGGATTCCGCCCCATGGTTCGCAGATACGCATGGCATGATGGCTTTACTGAACCAAATTCGAGGAAATGAGCCCCTGGCGGTGGAATCATGGATGAAAGCCATCAAATGCCCGATTTTCCTATCCTCCAGCCTTGTCAACTACTATCACGCCGGATTGAAGATGCCGGAGATGGAGATGATCGAATGGTCCTCCGAACGGTTGCTCTCCCAAACGGTTGTTGAGATTGATCCTGTCGTCAAATCCGTCGCGAGTTGCCTGTTCAATACATCGGCGCGCATAGAACTCGCCTCCGAACTGCGAAAATGGAACCAAATCGAATGTGAAGAGAAGGAACTGCTGAACGCCCTGGCCTTGGCGGTGGACGACGCCGAGATCAATACGGCTTACGATACCCTGATTGAATTCTACGAAAGAGTCGGCAATCGTGCGATGCTTCAACGTTGCGTTGAGGATCGAAACCTTTAAATTGATGGTTTTGGACGGTCATTCCGTTCGTTTGCGGTAAATGATTCCCGCCGAAAGCAGGGACGCCATCAGGCAAGTGAGGTACAAGCCAAACCGATAGCTCATTGGCAAATACGCCATCCTGACAATATGCCGCCCCGGAGGCACAACGACGGCGCGTAGAATGGCGTCCGCAGTGAGTATGGGAACGGGTTTTCCGTCCAGCCACGCCCTCCATCCGGGGAACGCTATCTCGGAGAGCATGAGCAGATCTTTCCCCTGTGTGTTGACCTCCACCGTCATATGCTGGGGAGAGAATTGCAATACGTCGGCGGTAGCGGATTTTACATCCGGGTCCAAGCCGGACAACGGTTTTTCCAACATGGCGACGCCCTTCAGGTCAAATTTCGTATCGCCGATGTGGTTTGCAACATCCTGAATGGTGTTCACCTGAATAGCCTTTCCCGCGACCCAAGCCTGTCCGAATGCATCCATGTTCTTCCATACCGTCAGTTCCGCATCCAACACATCCTTGAATTGAGGGGAGGGGAGCCTCACCTCCGGCACCGTGGTGACATATCGCACGTTCATGAGATTGAAGAAGGGGCTCGTCACGTTCGGTACGTGCAGAGTGTTTGGGTCGGAGTAATTAAATCCCGGCTGCATTTGATCGCTAATCGCCAGCAGCAGAGAATGATAACGTTTCGTGTGAAGTGAATCGGCGCCCTGCACCTCCCGCAGATTACAGACTGCATTGTAATTTGGCACGATCATGCTATGGATGCCTTTGTCTTTTCCATCCCCCGGGTTTTCGAGGGAGACGATCCTATTAGGATAGGCTCGGCTGAGATAATTGGTCACCTCAGTGGGAAAACCGAGCATTTTTGGGTTAGTGGCGGGATTGAAACCGATCCCCCAAGCGAAAAGGTCCGCCAAGCAGATGAATGAGACCAGGTAAGGCGCGGCGGTTGATAAGAGCTTGGAGTCGCTGGATCGCTTAAGATTTTGTTTGTCACGCCTCCGACTTTTTTCAATCTCCTCTGATGGTTGTGAGACTCCCCAGTGCATCCAAAGCGCCAGTGACATGAAGAGGAAAACCAGCGTGAACCGTTTTAGGTTGTTCAGTTCATATCCTATCCAATGACTCGAAAAAAGTTTGGGGTGTAGCAAGCCCAGCCCCGGGAACGCCGCAAGACCCGCAAGCAGGGTGACAAGACACGCTGCCACGCTGATCCTCGCGAGCGATTTGTCCGGTTTGCGCAACGCCTCCATTCCCCACCCCGCCATCGCCGCCATCCCAAAGCTGAAGAGGCAAAGAGCCCTTGCTGTGGCGTTGAATTGCTGATAACCGGGCAAAGCGTAAAAGAAGAGTGCGCAGAGCGGAGTGCCAAGCCCGAGAAGCAGACCGATCAGGGCGATAATTGAGAACGGGGAAAGATTCGCCCAGGCATCGACCACTTTTTTTCTATTGGCGGCATAGTAGACGAAGGCGATGAGGGCGAGTATAAACGCTGGGATTCCGAGATAGAAGCAGTATTCTATGAAATCGAATTTGCCGATGTAGGGATGCCCGGAAGCGATCACTCCCTGCGAATTGACGCTGATGTAATCCTTCGGGTTGCCGAAAACGTTCGGAAGAAAAAGGGTTAGAAGGTTTTCCGGAGGCAGCCTGAGGCTAATGGATTCGGAGTATTTTTGATGGGACTCCCTGAAGTTCATTTTGCTCATTTCGAATATGGGAATCGTCGTGCACGCGGAAAAGAGTAGACCGAAGGCGAACGCGCCTATCAGCCAAGGGGCAAGCGTTTTCAACGACTTCAAGGATCTCAGAATGGCGTACACTGCGAAAGCCAGCATGCAGTAAAATCCGAATTGCAGGTGACCTGCGAGCATAATCAGCGTTATCCCCGATCCGGAACCCAACACCGCCCATCTCCCATCGCGCCGTTGTAGAGCGATTTCCCAGCACCATAGGAGTGCGGGGAGCCAGCACAACGTTGCGGTTGGGGTTTGGAACTCCGTCCATACGATCTGCAATCCGCAAAACATCCAGATGAGCGCCGCTGTGACGGAGGATAGGGAATGAAGCCCCAAGGTCCTCAACAAACCGTAAAGGAAAAGACCGGTCAGGAACGTTTGCAGCAGAGTGACAAGATTGATACCTAGGGGCAAGGGAAAGAGGTAGAGCAGAATGTTCAACGGGTATAGAACCGCGCTTTGATCGTTGGCGAGGAGTACGTTCCCTCCCAATTCATCGGGATTCCAAAGCGGAATCCTCCCCCGCCGCAGTTGTTCCCTGGCGTAATACCGCCAAGAGTAATACTCGAAGATCGGCCCGTGCATCTGATTTTGAGCGAAATGGAATTCCGGAAAGCGTTCGGCAGCCCCCATTCCCCATGGACGCATCAACAGAACAATATCTGCGGGAAGGAGCGTCTTACCCTGAAAAACCGCCGGGTAATAATAGAGTAAAGTGGCAAGTAACAGGGTGAGCGCGCACAACAGGTCCGCGCGCTTTCGATTATTCATGGATGATATACCTCAATCTCCAATATCACGGCTGGGGGACCACAGGAATCATGTGAGTTCAATAATCGTTTTCCGCCCAGAGAAACGGACTACTCCATGGAGCTAAATTCGCTTCCGTGACTCTCATCTCGCTTTTTGCCTCGACCTCTTCCACCTCGGCGTCTGCGACGTTTGTGTTTAATGGCGGGGTCGGGAGCGTCCTCTTCCGCATCCTCGCTTGGAGCCAATTCATTCGGATAGGGGTCGTCCTGCATCTCCTCCGGATCGGTGTCCGGAGCTATTTCACCTATCTCCTCCGCAAGATCCTCCTCCAGCCATTTTTTCTCCTTTTCGGTGAGGCTCAGCACATTTAGAATGTCGGATTCGCCGGGTATTGCCGTGAGGGATTCCGTGACGTGAATCGAAGTCGTCCTTACGGCGGAGAGGAAGGGCGTCCTGGGTTCCTCGGAAACGGCGGAATGCGCTTTTTCGGGAAGGTCGGTGTTCGCGAAACCCAGCTTTTTAATCTCCTGCGTGGCGCCGTGATAGAATATGTATGTCGTCTTGCCCTTTAGGAAAGCTGTGTATTCGTTCACATCCTTGGCGACCAGACGATTTTCGACCAGATCATACACGGAGGAAATCGCGGGGAAACGCAAAGTGCGCCTTCCATCGTGCTGGGTATGAATCGATATCCATCCGTTTCCGGCGGTAAGGATGTCATCCTGGTCGGAGTAGAGGTTCACTCCCGCGAATCGACATAAGCCAAGCAGCAGTTCACGCGTCAGGAACGGTTCCCCGCAAAAAACGGAATTCCAGCCATCCATTTTTCTCACCGCCAGAGATGGTAATCCGGATTGCTGGTACTCCGCAAGGACTACGACGCCTTTCTCCTCCACCGCATAGAATGAGGGGTTTATTCTTTCTCTCTCGCCGAATGTTTTTCCCGCAAGGTTTTGTGTGATGGGATGATTGGCGTTAATGATTTTCGATCCGCTTTCCGATCCCCATGACTGGTGTCGCAACGGGATGTCTGTGACTTCGTTCGCTCTTTCCTCTTGTGCGCTTTTCTCTTCGAAAATTCCGGGTGCATACATCCACACCAGAGTTTTTCCTCCATTTTTGATCTTTTCACGGATCGCATTTCGGTGTTCCGCCGGCAGACGGTAGGGTGTGAGAAAGATATACAGTTTCGCATCAACGGGGAAGTATCTCGCCATCACATCGCTTTGGAGATAGTATCCCACGGAGGCTCCGCATCTTTGGAAAAGATCACGATGGCCTTGGAGGATTTTAGCGAGGAAAGCATCATTGCGTTTGATGTGCAGGAGACTGCGTTCATCCAGCAATACGACCATCTCGGGTGAGAAATGTGGGGAGCGATGTTCCGCCGAGGCGATGCGTTGAACGTAAAATGATAAATATTCCCAGATGTCATCACTATCCAACCATCCTTCGCCCCAAAGGTCCATCCAACTTACGCCGGTGTTGTGGATGAGCGACTTTGCGAGAAGTCTGAGGTGCGCCTGCTTAGTGGCGAAGTGGCTTTCCATGCGGGGATTGTAGTCATCATCATCGGAATGAGCCGCGAGATGCGTCTTCGTGTCATCCTCCGAAATCCATAGTTTTCCGTGGGCGGACGGCGAATCCATTGGGATCGGCACGGAACCGGCGCCGCCCACGAAACGATCCTTGTAGGAAAGCGGTCCGGAGATGATGTCGATCGAGGGCGCGGCAAGGATTTTCCCCAGCGCCAAATGTCCGGAGAAGGTGTGATTAAACTCCCAGGTGTACCCGTAGCATACCGACACGAGGCAGGTCTCCTCCGAGGCTTGCTTCACCACCTTGGAGAGGGAAATAAGCCGTTCCGCAGTTATATCCGAGGTGTATTCGAGGAAATCAACCCAGCGTTTCTCCTTGCGTATCTCGAAAAACGTATTGTCGCCCTGGGTGGCGGTGGGCATTGGGGGAATCTCGACTGTGTAAAACTGCACTTGACCATCGTACCAGGCGGCTCTCAGAGAGGGCTCGCTGTTTTTGTATTTGGCCTTAAGCCAAGCCCGGAACGCTTCGCGGTTTGCAAAGGAGTAATCATATCCCTTTTCCGACGGATGGAACCATTCCCCTCGTTCCAAGTGGAAGCCAATGATTCGATTGGCGTAATTGGAGCGGCGGATATGAGTGACGACGGAGGAAAGAGAGGCTTCCGCTTCGGACCAGAACCGATCGGAAGCCAGGGATGGATCGCCTGTTGAACCATCCGCATAGTGGATAACCTCATTGGGATACTGTTTTCTCCAACCCGGAGCCGGAACGAAAACAATTCTGGGGATAACGAACCCATTCGTATCCGCATCCAGCAATATGTGTAGTCTCTCATCCAGTGTCTCGTAAATGGAACTGTCCGGCGGAAGAGGGCATGGCAGTTCGATAAGCGTGGAATGGATATGAACGCCGGTTTTGGCCGCTTTCCGTATCTCCGAAGCGACGAGCCTGTTCCCCTTTTCCCCTTCGCAGTTTCCAAAGAAAATCAAAGGGGGATAGTTCACTCCGTCAATTGCCAGGTGAACGACCCCTTGCCGCACCACCAGACGCGCACCTTTAACGGGAGCCTCCTCTTCGATCTTGCGTGTTTTGGCGCTTGAGCGTTTGGAGCGAGAGGTGCGAGTGGATTTGGGCTTTGGTTTTGTGGGCTCCTCGGTGACAATCGGCGCGGTTTCCATCGAACTCGCCTCCGCCTCGGACGGTGGGAGCAGTATTGTTTGCTCCGTGGATGCCTGTACAGGCTCCGCCTGCATGGGCTCGAGGTTTTCCGTACCCTCGACCTCGGTTTTTTTCTTGGATCCTCGTCTTGAGGGACGTCGACGAACGTTTTTCCTAGTTGTCGAGGGTTCCGGGAGGGTGGCGGCTTCGTTTTCCAGTTTCTCGTCGTCAAGTGTCTCTTGGGGCTCTTCAATCCGTAGAGAATCGTCGGTTTCCTTGTTCAAGCTCTCTACGGTCTCGACCTCTTGAATCTGCGTTTTCCTGCCCTTTTCGCCACCGCTGCGTTTGGCGGTTTTCCGTACAGAAGAGTCCACCGCCACAGGCTCCGCTACGTCCGATTCCACCGTCTCCATGGTTGGGGTGGCTTGCTTGCGCCGGCGGGAGGGTCTGGGTCTTGTAACGGATACAACCGGAGGCGTTTCGATCTTCTCCTGCGCATCGGGTTCCGGTGCGACGGGTGATTGGGCGTCTGTTGCGGAAGCATCCGCGGACGCATCGCCGATTGGTTTCGTGGTTTCCACGGTGGTTGGTTCCGAAGCGGGTTTTTTCCTGGAACGTGAGGAGATTGTGCGTTTGCGCGTTGGTTTTGCCGGGGGGGATTCAAGGGTTTCCACGAGGTTCGTTTCGCGGTCGCTGTTGTCCTTCGAAGGCTCCGCAGGTTGAGCGGCGAAGTCCGTCGAGGACTGATCATCAATCATTCGTTTGTCTCCTGTTAATTTTTAAAATGCGCGCGGGCATCCGATCATATTCGGGCTCAAGCGACGCAACATTTTTCCGAAGCGCAGCAAAGGGTTCTCTTCGCATCATGGTGGCGCATCGATCTTATTCAAAGCCTTGTAATTGCAAATATCGGAACAGACTAAAAATGTACGAATTAAGCCTCATTTTCCGGTTTTGCAATTATCTCAGTCGCGTATCGCACCCGATTAAGGGGTATCTATCCATTGATCGAGGGCGCGTTACTAACGAATATAATCCTAATAAAAATCATCTTAGCTATTATACACTTTGCATTACCTTGCGTCAAACAAGCTTGGCGTTTTTTCGAGCCTTGGCGGCATGGAAAAATTATTGTCTTATAAAGCTTATCGGCGATACTTCCTCACCCCCGAACAGGGCACGCCAGTACTGGACGGTCACTCTTTCCGGCAAATAGGGTCCACGACCGTCCCTTGGATACCCGTATCCTCCTGGAGCCTATTTTCAACTTGCCACCCTTAACGATATCGAGGTCAGTGTAATGTTTGGTGTGATTCAGTTGATTGTATGGAGAAGACTATGATGCCATCTATTGAATTCATATTTCCCCGCCCGTCGTGATTTGACTTGGTGAGAATCGGTGTGCTATACTTTCCTTAACTTAGATCATAGTAGGTTCCTCAAAGATGTCCGAATCTGCACAGAGTGCTGTGGCGAAACACGTATCATTTGAACGTGAGCGCGGTGTTCACGAAGTTCACTTGCGCCAGGACGTGGCTCATATCGTCGTCATGGTGTCCGGCTCCGAAAGCGAGCGAATGGAGAAGATACTGCGTGTTTTTCACGTGCTTGCGGACAATCAAATCCCCATTTTTTTCATAAAGCTTCATCGCTCCGTCGTTACTTTCGCGGTGGAAGGGGAATATCTCGACGCCACGGAAAGCGCATTGCGCCCCCTCGGATGGGAGATGGTTGTGCGATGCGGCTTGGCATTGGTCTCCATTCAAGCAAGCAGCATGCGCGATCTCACGGGAAGCATCGTGACCATCGCCGACGCTTTTCAGGAGGTTGGGGCGAGGCTGTACGGTGTGAGCGATTCGCATACGTCCATTCAATGCCTGATAGACGCGGAACATTCCCGGGAGGCTCTTGAGAAGCTCAAGCAGATTTTCCATTTGGAGGCGGAGAATGCCTAGGGTATTCGTTCAAAAGTTCGGAGGCACCTCCGTGGATAGTCCGGAGCATCGTCTGCTCGCCGCCCGGAAGGTGATAGCCGCCAAAAAAGCGGGTTACGATCCGGTGGTCGTGGTGTCCGCGATAGGCAGGAAGGGTGCGCCTTACGCCACGGACACGCTGGTTGGCGAGTTGAAAAGCATTGATCCGTCGTTTTCGCCCAACCCTCGTGAGATGGACATGATGATGGCTTGCGGAGAACTGATATCCACCGCAGTCATGGCGACCACTCTGCAATCCATGGGATATCCCGCGATTGCGTTATCCGGCGGGCAGGCGGGAATATTTACGGATGATCAGTATGGCAACGCGAGAATCGTGCAAATCTCGCCGGATGCGATTTTACACGCCATTGAAAAAGGGGAGATTCCGGTGGTGTGCGGATTTCAAGGGGTGGTGAAGTCCGGCAAGGACGAAGAGCATGGCGGAGTCACCACTTTGGGGCGAGGAGGCAGCGACACCACCGCTTCCGCCCTCGGCGCCGCATTGAACGCGATGGGGGTTGAGATTTACACGGATGTGGACGGTGTGAAAACCGCCGATCCGAGTATGGTGTCCAACGCGAGAACCCTTGACATATGCAGCTATGAGGAAGTGGCGGAGTTGGCGCATTTGGGCGCAAAGGTTGTGCATCCCCGTGCGGCGGAGATAGCGATGGATTACAACATTCCGCTTTGGGTGAAATCCACATTCAGCGATCATCCCGGCACGCGTATTGTGTCGGATAGTGAGATTCCCAGCGATCTTCGCAAGCGAATTACCGGTGTGGCGCATACCGGAAAAATAGTGTTTCTTCGTTTGGAAATCGAGAACGAGGCTCATAAATCTTACGTAGAACGTGAAGTGTATCGCCTGATGGCGCGC
>Ga0207433_10013535_pt1 | contig 11969 bp, 9 predicted proteins | sample YelNatPaOPGAMG01_FD_187559 | JGI IMG/M metagenome (GOLD analysis project Ga0207433, IMG submission 187559) | Hot spring thermophilic microbial communities from Obsidian Pool, Yellowstone National Park, USA - OP-RAMG-01 (SPAdes) (version 3) | ecosystem: Environmental > Aquatic > Thermal springs >...
CATTAGAACTGTACTTGGCCCACACCCCTCCCTGGCCAGACCAGATGCCTATTAAATCATCTATCCCATCCCCATCTATATCTCCAGCCGTAATAAGCTCCGCAGGAGTGGCCAGCTTAACCCAGCCACCAGTCTCTGAGTCCCGATAATACACCCCCTGCCCATCCCACGTGCCCACTAAATCGTCCTTTATTACCGGGGCGTGCCAGCAGGCGATGTGGAAGCTCGCTAGACCACCAGCGTAAGTAAAATCGCCTCCCACATATAAATCATTCTTAATCGCTTTCATTGACTGAACAGCGCCATCCATCCCTGAACCCAGAGCATGCCAGCTCGTACCGTCCCATCTAGCGATATACCATACATAATTTCCCCCGGCCATTCTAAAAGGCCCCCCAACATATAAATCCTTTCCCATCACTTCCATGCAATAAACATAGTTGTTCATTCCAGAACTGAGAGCGTTCCACTTTTCGCCGTCCCATCTTGCTATATAATTTACATTTACCCCGCCCGCCTCAGTAAAAGCGCCTGCGGCATATAAATCTGTGCCAATTACCTTAATGTCCCACACATAGCCATTCATCCCGAGCCCCAGTGGCTGCCAGCTGGTTCCATCCCATAGAGCTATATAATTTACTGGAATACCACCAGCCTCAGTAAATGAGCCTCCCACATATAAATTTCTTTCAACTACAGCCAGAGCGTCAACACTACTATTCACCCCCAAACTCAGCGCATACCAGTTTGTCCCATCCCAGCGCGCTATATGATTTGCGGGAACGCCACCCGCTTCAGTAAACCAACCTCCTACAAATAAATCGCTGCCTGCAACTTCTAAAACATTAACCCAGCTATTTACTCCTGACCCCAAGCTGTGCCACTGTACGCCATCCCAACGAGCTATGTAGTTCGCGGGAAATCCTCCTGCCTCAGTAAACCAACCGCCTACATATAAATCCGTTCCTATTACAGCTAAGGCATGAACTTGGTCATTCACCCCAGCACCCAGAGGAAACCACCTGGAACCATCCCAACGTGCTATATTGTTTACATTAACTCCGCCTGCCTGAGTAAAAGAGCCTCCGACATATAAGTTGTTGCCAATTAAAGCAAGAGCATAAACAGTCCCGTTTATTCCTAAACCTAACATATCTCCCGTGCCAACTCTGTTCCAACTTGTTCCATCCCACATTCCTATAAAGATTGCGGTAGTTCCACCAGATGTGGTAAAATTCCCGCCAGCGTATAAATCCGTTCCCATTACAGCCAGCGCCCAAACACTTCTATCCATCCCAGAACCCAGAGCATGCCAGCTAGTCCCGTCCCACCGGGCTATCCTGTTTACAGTCACACCGCCGGCTTTGGTAAAATACCCGCCAGCATATAAATCCGTTCCCAGCACAGCAAGCACATAAACATCGTTATCCATCCCAGAACCCAGAGCATGCCAGCTCGTCCCGTCCCAGCGCGCTATGTTGTTTACAGTCGCACCACCGGCTGTGGTAAAATACCCGCCAGCGTATAAATCCGTTCCCATTACAGCCAGCGCCCAAACATAGCCATTGATTCCTGAACCCAGAGCATGCCAGCTCGTCCCGTCCCAGCGCGCTATGTTGTTTACAGTCGCACCACCGGCTGTGGTAAAATACCCGCCAGCGTATAAATCCGTTCCCATTACAGCCAGCGCCCAAACACTTCTATCCATCCCAGAACCCAGAGCATGCCAGCTCGTCCCGTCCCACCGGGCTATCCTGTTTACAGCCACACCGCCGGCTATGGTAAAATTCCCGCCAGCGTACAAATCCGTTCCCATTACAGCCAGCGCATAAACTTCGTTATCCATCCCTGAACCCAGATTATGCCAGCTCGTACCGTCCCAGCGCGCTATGTTGTTTACACCCACACCGCCGGCTGTGGTAAAATTCCCGCCAGCGTACAAATCCGTTCCCATTACAGCCAGCGCATAAACTTCGTTATCCATCCCAGAACCCAGAGCATGCCAGCTCGTACCGTCCCACCGGGCTATGTAATTCGCAGAAACTCCACCCGCCTGGGTAAAAGATCCACCAACATACAAGTCTGACCCCAGTACCGCTAGAGCATAAACCTCCCCATTTAAATCACCAAGGAAGAATCTTCCATCCCAATAACCCTCTGTAGTGCCAGATGCTGCTGGCAATAGCTGATCCTGGGTAATTTCAGAAGCCGGAATAAAACGTGGCGGCTTCCCCGGCTCGGATATCATTCTAAAACCATGCACATCATAACTTCCGCTTTTCCCACCACCCAGCCTGACCGTTCCGTCTGGATTCAATATCTCCGCTACCGACCTCAGCTTCGCTGGCTTCTTTATACCATCATCACTAAAACATGGCTGAATAAGCATAATCATTAAAAGAATTAGGTAGATTATAAAACACCTTTTCCTCATATTAACCCTCCTTTACTGATGATAATGTCTGCAGTTTATTATTAGAATAAACAAGACTCAAATTCACGGGTAACTTAAGAATGTTAATTAGACGCCAATCTTTGAAAACTTTCGCTCTTCTCTTGGAAAGCAGACTCATGTTATTATCACAAAACTCAGAAATAAGTAAGTTATCAACACTAAGAAACGAGCAATCTGAATTTCTCCTTCGCTTAAATAGAACCCAAGACATTTTCTTTATTAAAAGCACACAATTAGCCTCTTCTTTTCCATACACGTCATGGACCCCGATGACGTCTAAAAAATTATAAAAACAATGGTTTATCTTTTGTCAAGAAATTTTTTCTTTTGGGTTTGACCATAATATCAAATTAAGAAAACAAGACGCGAGAAATTACCATTTAAGCATGATAGACATTAGCATCTTTGTGACAAAATTAGTAATATGAGGATTCGTTCAGGGTTCTCAATTGCTAGGGTATAAAAATTTTCGCGCTTTAATTTCTTAGGAAGCGGCTCGTATGCTAGTGCATAAAAAAGTTCGCGATTTGATCTAGGAGGATGAGCCATCTTATATCTCCCTTTAAAGACTTTAAGCTTAAGAAAGGAGGTTTTTACTTACGATGGATCAAATAGATTATAAGGCATTGCTGGAGAAAATGTTAACAGGGTTTTTACTGGAGGATGATCCGCTGAAGGCGATGCTGGAGTGGCTGACAGAGGAACTGATGCGGGTGGAGGCAGAAACTAAAGTAGGGGCTTCTAAAGGCAAACACAGCCAGGAAAGGACGACCCATTTTTCAGGCTACCGGGTAAGGAGACTGCACACTCGGTTGGGGACACTATATCTGATGGTAACCAAGGTAAGGAAGGGTGGTTACATACCGTTTTTTGTGGCAGAGAAGAAGAGGAGCGAGGTGGCGCTAATGAGCCTGGTGCAGGAGGCGTTTATCAATGGGGTATCGACGAGGAAGGTAAAGCGGCTGGCTAAGAGCCTGGGGAGAGAGGGCATCTCGGCCTCGCAGGTGTCGGAGATAACTAAGGGGTTGGATGAGCGGGTGGAGGAGTTTCGGACCAGAGGACTTCGGGAGGAAAATCCGTTTTTATGGATAGATGCCGTATATGAGAAGGGGCTGGTGGAAGGGAAAGTGGAGTCGGTGGCGGTGATGGTGGCCTACGGGGTGGATATGGAAGGACAGAGAGAAATGTTAGCGGTGGAGCCGATGTGGGCGGAGAGCGAAGACACCTGGCGGGAGTTTATGAAGGGGGTTGAAGAGAAGGGGGGTAAAGCGAGTGCGGCTAGTAATCTCAGATGCTCAATTAAACACCTAACTACCAATTTCTACGCCTTCCTTAATTGAAGAAAAGTCTCAAAATATCATTTCATCTTCAACCGGATTTAAAGAGCCTGAATGTAAAAATTTAAGGAAATAATCATATAACTCCATTAAAAAGGGAACCGGATCAGCCAACCTAAAATCATCTGATCCACCTTTATAAGAAGACTTGAGAATATGAGTTAAATAATCCAATTTCTGTCCTAAAGGCGATTTGCTTTTTATTAAGTTTATTAAACTGATTATCTCTCCCAGAACCCAATGGGCAGAGACCCCTGTTTTAACCAAGTTCTCATCAATAAACACGCTCTCATTTAATGCTAATTTATACAACATATAAGGATAGTCGACACCAGAATATATCGATAAAATTAAGCCTCCCCAAAACCGGGGGTTGGCTTCAATAATTTTGTATTGTTTAGTTTTCGCATCAAAAATTAAGTCAAATTGTATAACACCATTCCAACCGAGGCTGTCTGCTACAGACCGACATTGTTTTACCGCCGCCGGGGCTTGAATGCTGACTCTAAAGACGGACGTGCCAAACCGGTTCATTTCTTTGCATCTTAGATAAGCTTCGGCTGTAGCGGCCAGTAAACGACCGCGGTCATAGATCATGCAAACACCAATTACATGGGTCCCCAGATATTCCTGGATAATAGGATACTTCTCTGGACTGAGCGAAAATTTATAAATCAATTCGTTATATTTTTTTAACAAATCGTCTTTATTATAAACTATAAAAACACCTTTCCCCGAATTGCTTCTTCTGGTTTTGCATACTACCGGATAATCAATTTTTTCGGCAAGTCCAGTAACTTCTTCAAACGAACTTGGGGCCCAGGTTTCAGCACAAGGCGCACCAACCTGTTGGCAAAATTTAATTATTTCAAACTTATCGTTTGCTATCTTCAAGGAATCCAGGCTGGCATGGACAAATTTCACCTCCTTGGGTAAGACATCTTCGTGCTCAGCTAATGTAATAATATCTTCAAGAACTGGCATCAACACTTTAATATCCAGATAGCGAATTATATCGGCCAGAGCCTGGACGTAGCCCTTAGGTTCCTTATAAAAATTAGGCACAAGATGAAACGACCTGGTCCAACGAGAATAACGGCTCATAGCATGCTTTGAGTTATCGACGACATGAACCGCTATACCTCGGCGTCCCAACGACTCAACGATGTTGTAAGCAGTCCTAACCCAGCCATTAGTAACCAATACAGAAGCCTTATCTGGTATTTTATTTTTCATACCGGTATTTCTTCGGCCTAATATAGAAGCCTATCATGCTGGCGATTCTTGCAACAGCCAAGCTCATGAAAATAATTTTTATAAATTTGTTAATCCTAAGATTGGGATAATAAACCTTATCTCCAGGATAAATGAAAACCTTTTTTAACACTTCCATATCCGTTGAGCGAAATAAATATTCAAGACTTTTGGCCTTATAAGCTCCTCGTCGAAACGGCGGCTGAAGCTGCCCATAAGATGATCTGTCACGGATTATTCTTAATTTTGAATACAAGCTGCCTTGATTAGGGACATCCAAATAAATTACTCCGCCTGTCTCAAGGAACTCTTCGAGCTTTTTAATAAAAGTAACGGGTTTAGGTACAAGGTGTAACACAGCTTTTAAATGTATAAAATCAAATTTTTCGTCTAATTTTAAGCTTTCTAAATTCGCCACCATAGCTCGTAACCCTTGGGTACGGGCAAATTCAATATTCTGATGGTCAAGGTCTATCCCAAAATTTCTTAAACCAAGGGTCTCGGCTGCCTTAAGATAAAGCCCGTTGCCACAGCCAACGTCAAAAAAGGAAGATGGACGCCGGTTAATTAATTTTTCCACAATTTCTATTTTTCGCCTTAGTGAAAAAAGAACTGGGTCAAGATATTGACCATAGTTTTCTGTGTATTCTCGGGTCCAGGGATAATCAGAAAAGTCTATCCTGGCCTCTTCCGGAGAATGAATAAATTGAAAAGAACAGAGGGGGCAGGAAAGGAACAGATAGTCCTTAATGTTTCTTGTAATTATTTTAGGTTTCAGGCAACCGCACAGAGGGCATTCCACATTATGAACAAAATTACTGTCATTGCCTTGTTTAAAATATGTTATTTTCATTGACTTTTTTGTATGAAACTTACACCCGTATAAAACATTTTCATAAATCAGAATAATCTATCTTTTAATTTAGATAAATTTTTTTATTTATGAATTTTATTCTAACCCAAAATGATTTATTATACTTTGATTATTTTTTACAGCGTCAAAAAGGACTTCCGCCATTCTCCTACTTTCCCTGCCCATAACCGGAATTAAATCTGGATTATTTATAAATTCCTCCATAGCTTCGGCCAAAGCCCTTACATTTCCCACTGGTACTAGAAAGCCATTTAATCCATGTTTTACCGTTTCCCGACATCCAGGGGCATCAGTGGTAATAATCGGGCGTCCCATTGCCATTGCTTCTTGAGTGCTCCGCGGAAAACCTTCGCGATATGAAGGCAACACAAAAACACTACTTTGAGCAAGCCACGGACGGACATCAGGAACATCTCCAGGCCAAGTCAGAAGGCCCTTTAATTGGAGTTTTTTTATATCATCTGGTGTCAAACTGCCAGGGTTTTCATCATATCCACCCAGCATTATGAATTTAACCTGAGGATGCTTTTCTTTAATTATCCTGGCAGCTTCTACGTACTCTAAAACTCCTTTTTCTTTTAACAAACGGCCAACAAAAATAAAGGTTATAGGCTCTAATAAAGGAGTAGCTATTTTCCATTCATTCAAATCTACACCAGTAGCAGGAATTATTTTGCATTTATTTCTTGGCAAAATTCTTAAATCCACGAATTCCATTAGGTCTTCTTTATTCAAAAAAAATACCATGTCTACAAAAAGAAACGAGATACGATAAAGAAAAACTAGAATTGATTTCGTTAGTTTATAGGAGACGGTGTGGGCTTTGCTACCTTTTATAAAATAATAACCTATCCCAGTTATTTCAGCGAAACGTTTAGGTATCTTAGTTAAAGCTGCACTTAACATCCCATATATGTTTGGTTTATGGGTATAGGTAAATATCAAATCAGGCTTTAAATTTCTAAATATTTTTACAAGCGAAACAATCGTTATGATATCTTTAATCGGATTTATTCTTGCTCTAGACAAATAGTATTTAATTGGAACCGCACCGAGATCCATAACAGACCTTTCAAGCTCCATAGTAAAATCTGGTGCGAGTACATATACTTTACAGCCCCTCCGAATAAGGTTACTTATAAGTGTGCCTCGAAAATTAATCAATGAATTAGCAAAACTGCTAACTATACAAATTTTTGCCTTATACATTTTAGCTTATAATAAATATTATTAACTAATCTCTTTTGAAGTTTCAGATAATTTTAGATAATTAAAAATAGCTAAAGAAGCGACCTGAAGATTTCAATCAACTTGGGTGCCGTAACCTGAAGGCAATATTTTTCTTCAACAATTTTACGGCCCCAAAACCCCATTCTTCTTCTCAAATCGATAGATTCCAACAACCGGTGGAAACTCCGCAGCCAATCATCTTCGGATGATGCCCAAAACCCATTATAACCATTTCTAACAATACTTAAATTTGACCCAACCGGTGAAGCGACTACCGGGCGGCCACAAGCCATGTATTGAATTAGCTTATAGCCACACTTACCTTTTTCCCAGTGCCCATCAGATAAAGGCATAATACCGACATCAATTTCCCTTAAATATTTTGATTCTTTTTCTTCCTCCCATCTTATTTTTTCAATTGGCACCCCTGGAAATTCAATTCCTTCATCCCCTATTACCACCAGAACGGCGTTCTTTTTAGAACAGAATTTTCTTAATGGCTCTCTTATAAGTGATAAATAATGAGACGAAGAGGGTGAGCCAATCCAGCCTATCTTGAAAACGTCCCGATTAAACTTATCTGAATACTCATATTTATTTAAATCAATTACTGAAGGTAAAAGTTCAACTCTCTTAGCTCGTGAACTCACGGCTCTTTCAGCCAAATAATCACTACCAACAACAACTAAAGTAGCCAGCCGCATAATTATGTCTATTTTATTTTTTAAGAATATTTTTATGGCCTTATTTCTATTCATATCATAGTTATGAAATATGGAATCATCATAATCTACCACAAACGGCTTTTTAGATATTGCTATATATCTTTCTGCAAAAGCTGGTAACATAGGAAATACTTCTTTTTCTATCCATAATAAGTCATATTTTGGCGCTTTAACTAAAGTAATTAGCCTCTGAATATACGCTCTTAGAATAGTGTGATAATTCCTGGCTTTATTCTGGTAAAAATATTCTAAATATTCATTGTCTAACAAACTTTGTAAATCAATAATAAAACCAGCTTTTTTCAAATAAGGTATGTACTGAATCGTCCTAATTCGGCTACTTGCTCCGCGGTCACCATATCTGGTTAAAGCTAATATCTTCATTTGAGTATTATTATCTTTTTTGCTAATTTCCAAAGGTTTTTCCAAATAAGCCCAAAGCCTTTTAAAGTAATCATCAAATTATCATTCCGATTATTTAATAAAGCCCACCCAATTCTGGTCAGCAACTCAATGGTCACAGTAGCAAATAAAATTAAAATAGCAGATAGAAAGTTAAAATGCTTAAAGCTATATAATATGCGGCTCTCTAGGTTATAATATAATCGTAAATCTTTTATTTTTTCTGAGCTACCACCTCCTTTATGAAATGCCCTGGCAGAAGATAAATAATAAGAATATAGGCCTAATTTATAGGCCCTATATGAGAAATCAACTTCTTCGTAATAGACAAAAAATCTTTCATCGAACCCCCCAAGCAAATCAAATAGCTTCCGTCTTACTAAAAAAAAGGCTCCTATTACTTGATCAACCCTTCTGCTCCCTTTATGATCCCATTCGTTCATTGTGTTACTCTTAAATAATCCAGGAAGCAATCTATCCAATCCCATTATTTTGATCATAAAATAATAGAGGTTCGGAAAACGAGCGCATGTTCTAATTATTTCATTTTTTTCATTAATCAATTGAATTCCCACTATTCCAATGTTCTTATTATCATCTTTCTCAAGAAAGTTAATCGCCTTATTAATGGAGAAGGGGAAAATAATAATATCAGGATTAAGAAAGAGAATATAATCTGCGCTGCCAATTCTCGCCCCCTGATTGCAGGCAGCTGCAAACCCAAGGTTGCGAGCGTTTTTTATTAAATAAATAGGCAATTTAACTGCCTCAGCTGCTTTAAAAGAGCCATCAGTAGAAGCATTATCAACAACTATAACATTTTCAATAAGATAATCCGCCGATATATTTGCAATAATGGACTGAAGACAATAATATAAGTCCCGCCCCGAATTCCAATTGACAATCACTATATCTAATGATTTCACAATAAATAAATACTTTTTATGATGATTCTAATTTTATTATCTTTGTTTTAAAAAAGCATTTTGGGAAAATATAAATAAAAAACAAAAATATAAAAGCCTGAAGCCAATAGCTTAGAGCAGTTATAAAGGCTTCATTTAAGCTGCTTACCAAAATTGAAGGCACAATCATACCATATAGGAATACATATGATGGACTCTTTTGAAAATATGCTTTGACAAATATTAATGAACACAAAAACCCAACTAATAGCATGCAAATAATAATTCCAGCAATACCGTAGTCAAGAAAATATGAAAAGTATATTGTATAAACATTTGTTTCAGCTGGAGTGTAAGTAATGATTGGAATATATCGGGGCACATAATAAGATGATAAGCCCAATCTATTAAGAAGGGCAATAAAGAACCTAAAGGTTACTATTCTTGGACCTGAGTAAAAGTCCGAATTATTAACCACATTATCAAAAGCAACAAGCCCACCCAAGGAATAAACCATTATAGAGTTAAAGATACTTCTTAAATTCTCATAAGGCGAGAACAAGAGACTGCCAACCTTTTCCAATAAAACTCCGGGGATAGAAAATATTAAAAATATAATGATGAAAATTAATAAGATAGATCTAAAATTAATTCTTTTTCTCATGATAATTTCTTGACCAAATATCATAAATAATAGAAAAAAAGCACCTGTTCTTGCCATGCTAAACAGATCATATGCCAAAGATATAACAATAAAAATAATAGCTCTAATTTTCCCGGTGTTTTTAATCCTATATTCCAAAAAAGAAATTGCAGCGCCAAACCTTACAAATCCTACCATATATGACCATAAGCCTAATCTGACATCACCGTAAACCGTTTCATACCTTATAGCCGACCAAATATTCTCAAAGCCTGAATATGAGGCTATCTCTGTTAATCGACTATAGTAAAATGGAAATGCGATTATTGCTATTAACAGAGTTAGGTTAATAAAATAATTTTTATACTCTCTCATGCTTTTATTGTGATCATTCTCGATCTTTACACTGGACATCCCCCTTTTTATAAATATTGCAATCGCTATAAATCCACCAATACTAAAAGCTAAGGTTCCTAAAAAATATATTATTAATGTCTCTAAAGTAATCGAGTAAAACATGCTTCCTGCCAAAAATAACGCTAATAGCAGGCCCGTCCATAAGATTGAAAAAATAACTGGCGGATATAAATAAGTCTTTCCAATCTTATAATTATAAAAAGCCAAAAGGCCAATCAGAAAAGAAAATAAAACTGTAAGCAATTGTAAATCTCAGTCGTTAAAATTATTATTTAAACATAAAATTCTCATAGCTGATATTCCAATGGATGCAATTTAATCTTAATGCATTCAACGAGTTAAAGCCGATAATATTAATGAAATAATCCAGTCAGGAAGCTGAATTTTAAAGGTCTTTAAAGCCTTATGACAGCTAAGTGCAGAAAATAAAGGCCGTTTCGCCAATGTCTTAAAATCAGAAGTTTTCGCCCTTAGGATTGTAATGTTATTCTGGTCTTCTATTGAAAAATTAAATCTTATGATCGCCGAAGCCCATTCATAACGACTACAATAACCCGAGCCTGCGCAATGATATAATCCACCCTTATCTTTAAAAAATGCCCTTATATCTCTTATACCCATAGCTATTATGTTTGCTGTAATTTCGGCTAGGGCTCTGGCCCAGGTTGGGTTGCTAATTTGATCATCCACTACCCTAATTTCATTACCTTTTTTAGCCCATTCTAATACTTTAGTAACAAAGTTATTTCCTCTCATGCTATAAACCCAGGCAGTTCTCAGAATTAAATGAATAGCACCGCTTTCTTGAATTGCCCTTTCTCCTTCAAGCTTTGTCTTACCATATTGGTTTATAGGATTTGGCTCATCTTCTTCCGTATAAGGAACGCCTTTTTTCCCATCAAAGACATAATCAGTAGAATAATGGATTAAAACAGCATCGTGTTTTTTACACCAGTTAGCTACTTCACCAGGTGTTATAGCGTTGACTAATTGAGCCTTTCCTGGTTCTTCCTCAGCTTTGTCAACATTAGTATAGGCAGCGGCGTTTACAATTAAATCCGGTTTAATTTCATCCAATATTTTTACAACATCTTTCGGCTTTTCAAAATCAACTTCAGGATAATCAAGAGCAAATAACTCTCCAAGGCATAATAAAGTCCTATTTAATTCCCAGCCAACCTGGCCGTTCTTTCCAAAAAGTAATATTTTCATAGATTATTTTCCGATTAAATTAAGTAAATATTGGCCATATCCGTTTGTAGCCATCGAAACCGCAAGCTTCTCTAGTTGGCGCTCATCTATATATCCCATCCGATAAGCAACTTCTTCGGGGCAGCAGATCATCAATCCCTGCCTTTCTTCTACAGTTTGGACAAAACTTGCAGCTTGCAAGAGAGATTCATGTGTTCCTGCGTCAAGCCAAGCTACACCTCTCCCTAACGGAATCACCTTGAGTTTTTCTTTTTCAAGATAAATTTTATTCAAGTCGGTAATTTCAAGTTCACCCCTTGCAGAAGGCTCAACCATATGGGCATATTCAACCACTTTTTCATCATAAAAATAAATACCAGGAACAGCAAAATTTGATTTAGGATTTTTAGGCTTTTCTTCGATTGAAATTGCTTTGCCAGCCTGGTCAAATTCTACCACTCCATATCGCTCTGGATCTTTTACTGGATAAGCAAAGATTACAGCCCCGTCTTGAATGGAAGCAGCCTGTTTTAAAG
>Ga0207433_10013540_pt1 | contig 11966 bp, 6 predicted proteins | sample YelNatPaOPGAMG01_FD_187559 | JGI IMG/M metagenome (GOLD analysis project Ga0207433, IMG submission 187559) | Hot spring thermophilic microbial communities from Obsidian Pool, Yellowstone National Park, USA - OP-RAMG-01 (SPAdes) (version 3) | ecosystem: Environmental > Aquatic > Thermal springs >...
GCCTGAAATTCTGTTCTTGTAAATAAAAACCTTTAATAATTCGAATTTTTTAGTCTAACGCTATATATTATTGGAACAAAATTTGCTACATTAAAATTGAAAAATTAAACACGGCGGCAGTAAAAATATATGCGTTTCATAATCAAACTTATAATCTGGTTTCTGGCATGTGTTTCGGTTTTCCATGTTAAAGCCGCCCTGTATATTAACGAGGTCTTATTTAACCCACCGGGCACAGACTCGCCAAATGAATATATTGAATTGCGCGGAACCCCAAACTACGTCCTACCAAACGGAACCTACTTCGTGTGTGTCGAAGGCGATTCAAATGGAAATCCCGGGATAATCCAAAATATTTTCGATTTATCAGGCGTTCGCGTTGGCGGCAACGGATTCATTGTTTTGCTTCAGAAAAATTCGCCATATTCTGTCGCCGACGGCGCAACGGTGCTGATTAATACAGGTTCAGGCAGCGGTTGGGGAAGCGGCAACACAAGCAGCATTAGACATTACGGCGAAAACTCGCAAACTGAAATCGAAAATCCCTCCGTAACATTCTTTTTAATCTGTACTACCAATAAACCAAATATCGGAGACGATATCGACACAAACAATGACGGCTTACCTGAACCTGATATTTTTGGCAGTTGGACTGTCCTTGATTCAATTGGAATCCTTGACTCAAGCGGGGCTGGCGACATCGGTTATGGCTTAATCAATTACCGCGCAAACTCGGATGCAACGGTTAAAACTGGACGAGCCGTAGAAATCAACTTCACTCCGTCCTATGTCGGCAGAATAGGTAATACCACGAATTCTACTGAACTCGACTGGGTAGTCAGCGACAACCTCATCGGCTCTCCGCCTGTCTTGGCTCTTGGGCCACCCGGATCTACGCTTCCCACTGGCTTTGGTATGTATCCTCTCAATAGCATTGGCGCGCCTAATTTTAATGACTTACCTATACCGGGAGTCATTCTGACCCCGCCTACAAATCCCGATCTGCAGGAATCCGGTGGCACTAATAGCTACACATTGAGATTTAACACCTTCCCCTCTGGTGAAGTCGTTGTAAAAATAACCACTGACGGTCAGACTCTTGTTAGCGTTGACACCGGCAACTCCTTTGCCACTACTGCGCTTATAACATTCACAAATACAAATTCAGTCGTTGTAATTGTAAAGGCAGTAGACGATAATATCGTTGAGGGCGGAACACATAAATCCACAATAACCCATACGATCATTCAAACCTATGATTACGGATACTCGACAAACACAATTATCCCGGATATCACATTCAACATCAAGGACAACGAATATTTGCTTTTGAACGAAATTAAGGCAAATCCACCCGGCGAAGACGCTCCTTTTGAATTTGTCGAAATTCAAGGGAGTCCGGACGCTGTTTTAACAAATACTTACTTTGTCGCAATCAACGGAAGCAGCAAGAAAAACCCCGGAACTTTAGACCTTGTGATACCATTAAACGGAATCAAAATCGGGAGAAACGGTCTGGTGGTATTGTTGGCGCAACAATCCCCATACAGACCTTCACCTGACACAACAACGGTTTATTTCCCAACATTCACAAACGCCGGCGGTATTCTTCCAAACAATGCCGTATCGTTCATGCTTATATACTCGGAAACACCATTAATTCAGGGCAAAGACCTTGATGACAATGATAATGGCACGCTTGAAGACCTGCCTAAAAGCGCTTGGATTTTTGACGCAATTGGCTGGACATCGGGAAATCTCGGCGACATTGTTTATGGCGGCGCATCAATATCGCTGCCAACAGGGACACCAGATGCTGCAGTCCGTTTTCCGGATAACAAAAACCGGATTAGCGCCAGCGCATGGTTTTATGGACAACTTTTTCAGAATGGCAGCGACACACTTGAATTCGACGAACGATTTGTTAGCACTAACTTTCCATCAGGGGCAACTTTAACTCCCGGAAGTCTCAACCAGTCATTGATAACAATTAGTTACATAGCCCCGATTTCCGGTGTCATCGGCGACCCTACAAATCCTGAAGTTACATTTCGTATTACAAATTACGCCTCACCTACGCAAGCCATTTCAGTATCTGTCTCAGCAAACAACCCGTGCGTTGTTTCACAAACAAACATTTTTATAACTAAAATTTCAAATCAGGATTACAAAATGAAAATCGAACCAACCGGCATCGGTTATTCGGTAATTACAATAACCGCTACAGACGGGATTCTAACTGCATATCGTTCTTTCTATTATGCAGCGTCGGAAATGGGACGTCCGGGAGGTTATTTCCTTACAGGTGCTTCAGATGCCTCTGCGGCAATTGCAATCGACAGCGACTGGATGTTTGTTGGCGACGATGAAAATGAAGTAATCCGTATCTACCCACGAAAAAGGTCAGGTCCGCCCATAGCAGAATTTGACATGACACCATATCTTGGTCTTACAGATTTTGAAGGTGAAAGACCAAGAGAGGTTGATATAGAAGCAGCATACAGAATCGGAAACCGTATCTACTGGGTCGGCGCTCATTCAAATTCAAATATCGGCGAGGGCAGAACAAATCGCGCAAGAATCTTTGTTACAGACATCATAGGTAGTGGCACAAACTGTTCTCTTGTGTATGTCGGCAGATACGATTACTTAAAAACCGACCTTGTCAACTGGGATAATAATAACGGTCACGGAAAAGGCGCAGGTTATTACAATCTTGCTTATAGCGCGCAGGACGAAATTAACCCTAAAACCCCGTGGGGCTTTAACATCGAGGGAGTCGCCCCTGTCCCTGATAATCCACAGGCTGCGTTCATTGCCTTACGGGCGCCTATTGTCCCGCCCACAAACCGCGTTTATGCCCTCATAGTTCCTGTATTGAATTTTACAAACATTGCTGGGAGTGGCGCTCCGCCGGGCTCAGCCATTTTTGGTCAACCGATTGAACTCGACCTTTTCGGACGCGGCATCCGCGATATTGTCGGAAATTCAAACGGCTATATAATTATTGCCGGCACACCTTATAACTCCCCCGGAGCATATCCACATGATTTTAAGATTTACACATGGTCTGGGCGTCCGGATTCCCCGCCCCAGGAACGAAGCGCCGATTTGTCAGGGCTAATCCCCGAAGGCATTGTTGAACTCCCGCCGCAACCATGGGATGAAAATACCGAAATTCAAGTTGTGAGCGACTGCGGAACAAAAGTCTATTATGGAGATGGCGTCCCTGCAAAACTGCTCCCAATTCCCGCTTTCAAAAAATTCAGAGTAGATACTGTAAAACTCGGTAAAATTGTTAAAACGGCGCCGATAATTACTAATTTCCACATTGAAAACGGACAGGCAAATTTACTCTGGCGTTCAATCAAAGACGACTCGTATCTGATTCAATACAAAGACTCCCTAACAGATTTAAACTGGATTACAATCCCAACGCCCGTCAGAGCATCAGGAACATGGACATCATTTACCGACTCTGGAATAACTAACAAAACAAGGTTCTACCGCCTTCTTGTCCAACCGTGACGATTCCATGCGCTATGGATAATCCACAAAAATTCTTCCGCTTTGGACAATAGAATTATCGTCCATTAAGCCAATTAGCCACATCCACAGCGCTGTATGTAATAATAATGTCCGCCCCTGCCCTCTTAATGGCAAGCAGGCTTTCAATGGTAACAGCCTTTTCGTCAATCCACCCCTTTTCTGCAGCGGCTTTGACCATCGAAAACTCAGCACTCACAGCATACGCCGCTGTCGGATAACCGAAAGTGGTCTTTACACGATAAATGATGTCAAGACACGATAGCGCTGGCTTGACCATGACAATGTCTGCCCCTTCCTGTATATCGAGAGCGACTTCCCTCAAAGCCTCATTTGCATTTGCGGGATCCATCTGGTAACTCCGACGATCGCCAAATTGCGGAGCGGATTCAGCTGCCTGCCTGAAAGGACCATAAAAAGCCGATGCAAACTTTGCTGCATAAGCCATGATTGGCATATTTTTGAAGCCATTGGAATCAAGAGCCTCTCTAATGGCGCGGACGCGTCCATCCATCATATCGCTCGGTGCCACAATATCAGCCCCTGCCCGTGCATGACTTACCGCAGTCTTTGCAAGCAATTCCAACGTGCTATCGTTTTCAATTTCATAACTGCTTCCGCACTTTCTTACTATTCCGCAATGTCCGTGACTTGTGTATTCGCACAGGCAAACATCGGTTATTACAAGCACCTGTGGGATTTCTTTCTTAACCAGCCTGACCGCTTTTTGAATAATGCCATCATCAGCATACGCCTCGCTTGCAACTTCATCTTTTTTCTCCGGAATGCCGAATAACAAAATCGCCCTAATCCCCGCTTCGTAAGCCTTTTTTACCTCTTTTATCAGTTCGTCTGCGGAGAGTTGGAAGTTGCCCGGCATTGCTGAAATCGGAATCCTTGTATTTGAACCATGCCTTACAAAATATGGCATCACAAGTTGCTGCGGGTTAAGCCATGTTTCCCGCGTAAGTTGCCGCATTACTTCGCTCTGCCGCAACCTGCGCGGTCTGTATGCAGAAAATCTGCCAATAATATCCGGACTCATACCTTAAAAAATTACCACTTTAGAACCCAATTACAAGATTTAGAACTTAAATAAACCACAGAGAACACAAGGTAATTAATTTTTTAAAGTCGATAGGAGGAACAAAGAATTTAACCACAGAGAACACAGAGAGACAGAAATAAAATTTAACAGGATTGTTAAGAAATTAAAAACTAAATTAAAAAACCACAGAGGACACAGAGAACACAGAGAAAAAAAGAAATTTAAAATTAATATGATAGGTATGATTTTTGTCGTTTCTCAAATCCTGAAAGTCCTAACAATCATGTTGAAACAATTTATTAAAATCCTGTTTATCCTAATTATCCCCTTAATTAATTTATTCCCTCTCTGTGTTCTCTGTGTCCTCTGTGGTTAATTTTTAAATTCTCATTTTCTCTTTAAAAATTAAATTATCTGTGTCCTCTGTGGTTTCAATTCTTCTTTATAAATTAAATTAATTACTCTGTGTCCTCTGTGGTTGAAAAATTTAAACTATAGGCATTTTCTGTCTGTGGGACTAACATGTCCTACTTTACAACTGGCCAGCCTTGGTCATCCCATTCAATTTCATTAATCATCAGTGTAGGCCTTCCATTGTTCTCCCTGTCATAATAATGATAACTGCAATACTTCTTACCACCGGCTTCTGTAATTGCGATATGTCCCGGTCCAATCCTTCTGCCACGCGTTCCAAAAAACAGCGTCCCACCGCCATTGCGCATATCTTTCCCATCCTTGTCAAGATAAGGTCCTGTAACCTTTTCGCTTCGTCCCACGCGTATCTCATAAGTGCTGTTTATTCCCCTACAACATAATCCCCAGTTCACAAAAAGATAATAATACTTTCCGTGTTTATACAGATAAGGCGCTTCTATGTCATTTTTATGCGCAGAAGCCAGCGAATAAACTGGCGATTTTTCCGATATCCGCTTGCCTGTAGATTTGTCAAGTTCAATTAACTTTATTCCCGACCACCATGAACCAAAAACAAGCCATAGTTTATCACCGTCAGGCAGAACAGCCGGATCAATAGCGTTGAAATTATTTGTGGGAAATGACTCTATCACCGCTCCCCTGTCTTCCCATTTAAATTCTGGACTGGACGGATTCAGAGTTTTATTGACCGCAAGTCCAATTGCTGACCTATTTTTGCCAAAGGACGACACGCTGTAATACAGATACCAGCAGTCATTTACCTTTACCAAATCCGGTGCCCATAGGGAGCCGTTGAAATTGCTGACGACATTATTCCACCACCCCAACCTTGTATTGAACACCGGTTTAGTCTCATTCCATGTTCTTAAATCCTCGGATGTCTTCACCTTAATCCCGCGACCTGTGTAAAAGACGTAATACTTGCCATCTTCAAACACGATTGTCGAAGGATCGTGCGCAGTTAGAAAACCTGCAAGCTCAAGTCCGTAACTCCAGCCGCTGAGTAAACTCAAAGCCGTTACTAGCAAAACTTTGCCTGATATTTTCAATCCGCGGAAATACTATCTTTATTTTGCATTCTTTTCCGCTGCCTTGTTTTTGACTAAATCCGCCGTAGCCTGTTGTTTGAATAGATTGAATGCTTCCTCCCATTTATCCGCAAGTTCCTTCACCTTTTTAGGATATTTCGACGCTAAATTCTTCGTCTCCGACCTATCGTTTTTCAGATTATACAATTCCCACGGTTTTTCATGGTCACGAACAAGCTTCCAGTCTCCCACACGTATTGCCTTATTCCCCTCATGGAACCACCACAGATAATCATGTTTAACAGTGTTATCCTTCTTAAAGGCAGGGACGAGACTTCTTCCCGGACACGGAGGCGCATCCGGATGAAACGCCGTTTTTGCGTCCACTCCGGCAAGCTCGAGAACTGTAGGAACAATATCAATTACATGCGACAGATTTTTCCTAAATTCGCCATTAGCCTTTAAACCGTTTTGCCAGTAGACAATGAACGGACTTGCAATCCCGCCTTCATGAACCCATGACTTGTGCAATCTAAATGGTGTATTCGCTGCGCTTGACCAGCCCGGACCAATCGAAAGAAATGTCCTGCCCGAACCCGGAGGGGCTGTTTTATCATGGCCATCACCCCTTACTATCATTTCTGCACTCGCCCCGTTGTCCGAAAGGAAAAATATAACTGTATTTTCAAAAGCGCCCATAGATTTTATCTTTTCAAGAACTCTCCCAATCTCTATATCCATTCTGTGGATCATTGCTGCATGAACCGCCATTTTGATTGCCTGAAAATCCTTTTGTTCTGCCGATAAATTCTTCCAAGGCACAGCCCTGCTGCATTCCCCTTCCCCAAAAATCTGGATTAATTTTGGCTCAGGCAAGTTCCATGACGGGATTACATCAGGTTCCAGCGGTGGGAGGTCGCATTTTAAAATCCCGAGTTTCTTGATTCTCTGGTAACGTTCTTCGCGGATAGCATCCCATCCCACTTTGTAGCGGTCTTTATATACATCAATATCCTGCTGTGGCGCCTGTACCGGGAAATGCGGAGAGGTGAACGCAAGATAGCAGAAAAACGGCTTGTCTGAATATTTCTGCTGATGTTCATCAAGGAATTTAATCATGTAATCAGCCATCGCAGTCGCAGTGTAATAATTCTCATTAGTCCCCACAGGCGGCAACCTTACATCATCAAGGGCATGATTTTTGGGATAAAAATGACGGTCGTGGTCGTTGAGCAAATATGAATGGTCAAATCCTGCTGCGAGGACAGGTCCGTCAATGTGCCATTTGCCAGAGTGGTAAGACCTGTAACCGGCTTGCTTCAGCATCTCCGGCAGCATCCGTGCCCAATAGGGACGTTTGCCCGGCACACCAGATTGGACTCCGGGTATAGTATCGCGTCTTATTTGCTGGGCATAATAACCTGTCAGCAGCGAGCCTCGCGTTGGCCAGCAACGAGAAGTGCTGTAAAATTGCGTAAATCTTAACCCATCATAACCAAGCCTGTCGAGGTTCGGCGTCCGAATTTCCCCGCCATAACAACCAATATCCGAAAAACCAAGGTCGTCAGCAACTATGAGGAGAATATTCGGTTTTTTCTGTATATTCGGTTTATCCTTAGCATCCTGTTTGCTTTGCGCGCCGGATACTACGCTTACAACCAACAGTCCTGCAATAACTGCAGCTATTATTTTAATCTGTATTGGTGTTTTCATAACTATCTAAATTTTATTTATGGGATTGGAATATCTGCATTCTTTGCTTCTCTGATTGCAGTGTCAGAAATGTATGCAGGTCTTCCGTAAGAAACCGCCTGAATTTCTCCGGACTTAACCACAGCCTGAAATACCAGCGGCGGGTTTAACTGACGCCCCCTATCCTCTTTTACAATTACGTTCGGAAAAACTTTTACCCAGACAATCTTCTCAGGACTTCCCTTCAGCGGCGTTGTTACCACAAGTTTCTCCGGTTCCATACGGTAATATTTTGCCGATGACGGCTGTGGCTGAATTTCCAGCGTTATCGGCGTATCAGATACAGCCGATGGGACAATCCTGAACATTATCATAGCCGGTTTTTTAGGCGTGGGAAGGTTCGTTGCGCGTGCAACAAGATTTGTGGCAAGTTCAAGTGATAGTCTCAACTGCTCTTCGGCATAAGACGCTTCTAAATAACTTTTTGGATATTTGCCATTTACTTTTACAATTTCAAATTCATCAAGGAGCTGACTATTTAAATCGTAACAACGACCGATAATATTTGTTCGTGTCGCTTCGAATACGAGGAAATGGTTTGTCCGCGCATACGAAGCAAGCGCCGGATGCGCCATAGATGTTGCCAACGGCGCTCCGCCACCGCCTGTGGTAATATGCGTAATCGGATGCGCATTTGTCGGATTTGATGGCATTAGCGGTTTAAAACGCTCGTAGATGTGCGAGTGACCGGCAATAACCATGTCAACTTTTGTCCGGTGAAACAACGGCAGGTAATAACGATGTCCCCAGCCGGAAATATGTCCCCCCACATTAAACATAGGGATATGTACCATCACAATCTTCCACGGTGCTTGGGTAGCCTGCAAAACTCGTTCAGAGAATTTATATTGTTCATCCGTCGCTTTCTCAAAATGATAATCAAGGGCAAGCACAAATACAGGACCATCCTCAAATGCATAATAAATTTCCTTTTCAGGCAATTTAAAATAATTGTAATAATTCTCCGATTTTTCCTCGTGGTTTCCGATCACAGGAAATAGCGGTATCTCATCAATCACATTATCAAGCGGCTGGAAAAATTCCCTCCACCAGACCTCATAACGCGAACCGCGAGATACAAGGTCACCCGTGTGCAAAATAAAATCCGGATTAAACTTCTTAAATTGGGAAACAATCCGTTTGTGAATATCTGGATTAGTGCGTGTGTCGCCATAAGCAATGAAAGTAATCTTTTCCGGATCTTGATTGAAAGTTCTGAACTTTTTAGGTGGCGTTTTAATACCTCCAAACTCTACCGAATAAGAGTAAACCGTACCCGGTCTTAAACCCGTTATAGTTGCTTCGTAAATATAGAAATTTGTTCGCGATGTTATCCTCAATATTGAACTCCCTGTCGCACTATCTACCCGCCTTCCCCCTCTGATGTTTACAGTAAGTGCGCCGGCATTCAGATTTGTTCCAGCACTGTAATAAATAACCGCAGGTTTGTTAATGGGCGATTCCCACATTATTGTCATCGTATTAGTTCCTGGCGCTTGAAGATAAGGTCCCTTTGAAATTACCTTTCTGTCAATTTGCGCGTTGAGCAGAAACGAAAAAAAGAATAAAACCACAAGTGCATGCTTAAAAGCACCCGATCCAACGCTGGACTTATTAAATTTCATGAAACAAAATTTAAACATTTATCAGGATTGTCAAGGAAATGTTGCAAAATAAATAACCGACATTTCCATACCTGCGCCTGAAATCATGAATTCTTGGTTTAAGTCAAGGCTCAATAAACAACACCTGCATATTGTCCCCCATGCAGATTTATTTTGAATATCCGCGCTTTTAAATATACAATCCATCTAAAATTCATGACGATGATGAACAATCAACCAATATCAAGAAGCGGAAGATTTTCCAAAGGTTTGGCAAAAGAAACTGCTGAATTTACAGAGTCAATCTCGTTCGATTGGCGACTGTGGAAGCACGATATTATGGGCTCGATGGCTCATGCCATCATGCTCAATAAAATCGGCATTCTGACCAAAGACGAACTTGAAGATATCCTTAAAAATCTCGAGGCAATCGGAAATGAAATTGAAGCCGGAAAATTCACATGGAACCCTGACCTCGAAGATGTTCACATGAACATCGAGGCTGAACTTACCAAACGTTGTTCCGCAGGCGCAAAATTGCATACTGCCCGCTCAAGAAACGACCAAGTCAGCCTTGACATGCGCCTGTGGCTGCGGGATGAAATAGTTGACCTTTGCATCGAAATTCGACAGTTGCAAAAAACACTTGTCGAAATATCCGAAAAAAATCTCCATGTAATAATCCCCGGATACACTCACCTTCAACGGGCTCAACCAGTTCTTGTGGCTCATCATCTTCTTGCTTACGTTGAGATGCTCGATCGCGACTACGATAGGCTCTGCGATTGTTTCTACCGAACCAATGTATGTCCGCTCGGCGCAGGCGCAATAGCAGGCACGACTCTACCGATTGACCGCGAACTGACCGCAAGGTTGCTCGGATTTGTGGACTCAAATAATCGTCCACGCCTTACAGGAAATTCGATGGACGCAGTCTCCGACCGTGATTTCATACTCGAGTTCTGCTCCGCAGCTGCAATCCTCGCCGTCCATCTTTCTCGCTTTGCAGAAGACCTTATCCTGTGGTCAACAGCCGAATTTAACTTCATTCGTCTTCCGGACGAATTCACAACCGGCTCATCACTCATGCCGCAAAAGAAAAATCCAGACGTTGCCGAGCTCATCAGAGGTAAATCAGCAAGAGTAATCGGGAACCTTACTGCGCTTTTAACATTGCTGAAAGGTCTGCCAATGACTTACAACCGCGACCTTCAGGAAGACAAAGAACGGCTGTTCGATACCGCCGATACTGTCAGATCGTGCGTGCGGATTTTGTCTGCCATGATGAAAGATGCCGTTTTCAATGAATCTGAATGCAGACACGCTGCAAGCGACCCGCTTTTGTTAGCCACAGACCTTGCGGATTACCTCGTCAGGAAAGGTATGCCGTTCAGAAAGGCTCATCACATCGTCGGTTCTCTCGTAGGTCTGGCAGAGAAAAAAGGAAAGCCGCTCAATGAATTATCGCTGGAGGATTTCAAATCGGTTTGCCCAGAAATTGGAGAGGATGTGTATGAGATTTTTGACCTCGAAAAGGCGTTGAATCGCCGCGACATACCCGGTGCTCCTGCGCTTCGTCAGGTTAAAAAACAACTGGCGTGCTGGAAAAAAATCGTAAACGAGTAAGCATCGTCGTCCTGAATGGAAAGGGATAAACATCTTAACTATGACAGCCATTTAGATTCTATCCTGAAGGGCGTTTCGCGCTCGTTTTATTTGACCCTGCGGTTTCTACCGTCTGCTGTGCGGCATCAGATTAGTATTGCCTATCTTATCGCCCGGGCAGCAGATACCGTTGCGGATACAAACATCGTGCCGGTAGAACACAGAATTCAGGCGCTTAAATCAATCCGCAATTCCACACTCACCGAGTCTGCAGAAGCAGATTTTTTACTTCCGTTTATCACTGATAATGGAGCAGCAGACTTTTCCTCGGACGAAATGTCGTTGCTTAAAAACTTCGCAAAAGTGATGGCCGTTTACAGACATTTTCCACCGCAGGACAGAGAACTAATTAAAAAGGTCATAGCCGATATCACAACCGGTCAGGAACTGGACTTACTGCGGTTTTCCGCCGCTTCCATAAACAACATCGTCCCATTATCCGATGAGGATGAACTCGATAAATACACATTTTACGTCGCAGGAACAGTCGGCGAATTTTGGACACGGATGTGTTTCCTGCACATCTTAAATGAACAAAAGTTACCGAAAAATGAAATGGTAAGTTCCGGCATTCGCTACGGCAAGGGACTTCAGTTAATTAACATCCTGCGCGACCTTCCGTTCGATTTAAGAAAAGGCAGATGTTATATCCCAAGCCGCAGCCTGAACGCATTTAACCTACAACCATCCGACCTTCTCGATATTAAAAACGAAGAAAAATTTAGACCTGTTTATAACCGTTATCTGAAACTTGCTATTGGACATCTGGAATGCGGCAAAAACTACATTTTCAATATTCCAAAGCGATATTTCCGCCTCCGTTTTGTAACCGCGCTCCCCTTGTTGATTGGAATTAAAACACTGGAGAAATTGCTCGACGGCAAAATC
>Ga0207433_10013543_pt1 | contig 11964 bp, 6 predicted proteins | sample YelNatPaOPGAMG01_FD_187559 | JGI IMG/M metagenome (GOLD analysis project Ga0207433, IMG submission 187559) | Hot spring thermophilic microbial communities from Obsidian Pool, Yellowstone National Park, USA - OP-RAMG-01 (SPAdes) (version 3) | ecosystem: Environmental > Aquatic > Thermal springs >...
CCATTTTGCAAGGGCAAAATGTTCGTTATCAACTATCCGGTGATCATATCGTGATCTCAAAAGCAACCCAAACAACGAACGTAACTGAGCCAAAGCAGGAAAATGTTGCTCCCTCAGGAGAAATGCGCAAAATCACGGGAAAAGTGACTGACGAAAAAGGAAACCCTTTACCGGGTGTAACCGTGGTGATTCAAGGAACTACCAAAGGGACAATTTCTGATGCAAATGGAAATTATACGTTGCAAAATGTATCGCCCAATGAAACGTTGGAATTTTCATTCGTGGGGATGCAAAAAAGTATGGCTAAAGTGGGGAATCATTCCGTAATTAATGTTACGATGACAGAATCCACTACCGGATTGAATGAAGTAGTTGTGGTAGGATATGGTTCGCAAAAGATTGGAGATGTTACCAGCTCTGTTTCTGAAATAAAAGCAGATAAATTTACTCAAGGAAGTGTTATTGATGCTGGTCAATTAATTGAAGGGAAAGTACCTGGACTAATAATAATATCTCCAACGGGCGATCCAACCAGTACCACACAAATTTTATTGAGAGGTCAAACAACACTTATGGGTGCCAATCAGAATCCTTTGGTTTTAATTGATGGAGTCCCTGGTGACATGAAAACAATTGCACCTCAGGATATTAAATCAATTTCTGTTTTAAAAGATGGTTCGGCTGCTGCTATTTACGGTACGAGAGCAAATAATGGTGTCATATTAATAACTACTCAGCAAGCTAGTGGAGGTAAAAGTACAATAGATTACAGCAGTTACATTAGTACGCAAACAATTGCAAGGCACTTAGATTTATCCACAGCTAAGGATTTTCGGCAGCAAATATCTGAGGGGTATAGAAATAAAAATGAAGATAATGGAAGTTCTACAGACTGGCTTAAAGAAATCTCCCAAACTCCATTGATTCAATCACAGAACCTAGTTTTTCGAGGTGGTACCGTTGAATCAAATTATTTAATTAACTTGAATGACAATACTACTCCAGGTATATTTAAAAAATCGTATAATAATACATTTTCTGGAAGAGCTGATTTTAACCAGAGGATGTTTGATGACAAGGTAAAAATTAATTTAGGTCTTTTTAGCTCATCAAATCAGCACAACGGGTTTAATGGTTACATTTACAGACAATCAATGATCCAGAATCCAACTTCTCCAGTGAAGAATCCTGATGGTACATGGTTTCAAGAAATCAACAAATTTGAGTATGACAATCCTGTATCAGATTTAATGGAAAGTAATGGACAAACAAATGAGACCAATTCAAGATATCAAGGATCTGTTATATATACACCAATAACAGGCTTAAATTTAAAAAGTCTCTTTTCTTACTCAAAATGGAATCAAAATGTAGGATATTCAGAAACGAAACAAAACGTTTCTACTTTGCGTGATGGGAAAAATGGATATGCTTCAATTGGAGCTTCTCAAACAATTGACAGAATGGCTGAACTTACAGCTACCTATTCAAAGTCTTTTGGTAATCACAATTTTGTACTACTTGGAGGGTATAGTTATGAGGATAATGATTACCTAACTTACAATATGACAAACTGGGATTACCCAACAGATATTTTTGGATATAGTAATATTGGGTTAGGGCAAGCTATAAATTTAGGTCTTGATACGAGCCCAGAATACAGTTATCAGTCAAAAACAAATCTAATTGGTTTTTTTGGAAGGTTGACATATAATTATGATGACAAGTATTTATTTATGGCAAGTGTACGCCGTGAGGCTGCAAGTCAACTCTATGGTACAAAAAATCCATGGGGAACTTTTCCTGCAGCTTCAATAGGCTGGCGTTTGACTAAGGAATCTTTCATGAAAAATCAAAAGCTCTTTAATGATATTAAATTGAGAGCTGGTTATGGTGTAACAGGTTCACAACCTTCATCTCTTTTCTTGGGGGTAGGTCAAATGGGATATAGCGATTTTATTTATTCAAATGGAGGATGGGTACAGACTTTAATTCCTTCTCAAAATGCAAATCCTAATTTAAAATGGGAGCAAAAACAAGAAACTGATATAGGGGTAGACTTTAGTATGTTAAATAATCGTATAAGCGGTAGTTTTGATTATTATAATAGAACAATTAATGGATTATTATTTGACTACTCAGTACCCAGTCCCCCCAATCTATACAATATAACCGAGGCAAATGTAGGAAAGATGCAAAACAAAGGGATAGAAATTGGTCTAAATTTTATTCCAATTACTACTTCCAATTTTGAGTGGAATTCTAGTGTTACATTCTCGACAAATAGTAATAAACTACTCAGCTTATCAAATGCTCTTTATACTTCATCCACGAATTATATAGAAATAGGGAATACCGGCCCCCCAGTTCAAACGTTTACACATTTATTAAGAGTGGGTGGAAGCGTGGGAGACTTTTATGGATTTAAAGTTATTGGGATAGGTAATGATCCTAGCGATAAAGCCAATTATGGACAATGGATTTACGAAGGAAGTGATGGAAAGCCTGTAAAGTATTCTGATTTTACTCATTCATTTGGTGATAAAAGAGTCATTGGCAATGGACTTCCGAAATATTATTTAGGGTGGACTAATTCTTTCAGATATAAAAATTGGGATTTTAGTATTACTCAAAGAGGTGCATTCAAATTTCAAATTGCAAATATGGCTCGAATGATGTATGAAAATCCAACATATACACAATACAATCTTCTCAAGTCTGCTTTTAATAAAGTATTCGGAAAGACCTTATTGCAATCTCCTCAGGAATTTAATAGCTATTATATTGAAAATGGGGATTATTGGAAAATAGATAACATTACTTTGGGTTATACTATTTATAATACCGGCAACAAATATATTAAGTCGATAAAAATATATGGCTCTGTATTAAATGCTTTTGTTATAACTGGGTACAAAGGCATTGACCCTGAAGTAAGCTTAAGAAATGGAACTGTGTCAGCTCAGCAAGGGATTAATGTGATACCAACAAGTGGGTTAGATCCAGGAATTGATCAACGGGATACTTACCCAACTACACGAACATTTACTCTTGGCATAAATGTGTCTTTTTGAATTTAATAATTAACAAAATATGAAAAATATATATTTAACAACATATGGCAGAATTATTATTTTTGCTATATTGGTAATTTCAACTGTTTCATGTACCAAGCTTGATGATACTAGCTATAATTCTATTCTATCGAGTAAATTTACGCCTTCAAGCTCTGACTTAGCAGCTCTGACTGGTGCTGCTTATGTAAATTGGCGGCATTTGCTTTTACAATGGAACTGCTTATATAGAGCTGAAGAATGTTCAGGTGATGAAGAAGTAATTCCGGAGCGTCCTAATGGCTGGGTTGATGGAGGCGTGTATCGTAGAATTCATGAACACAAATGGACCACTGATGATGATATTGTTCAAAATATTTGGAATAATGCTTATGCTGGAATTACAAATTGTAATAGAGTTATTTATCAGGTTCAATCCGGTAGTATTCCAGTTGCTGCACAAGATACCACATCATTAATTGCAGAAATGAAACTTTTACGAGCTTCTTTTTATTGGGTTTTATGCGATTATTATGGAAATGTTCCTATTATTACCACCTTTAATGTTCCAGCTGGCTTTTTACCCAAGCAAAGCTCAAGAACAGAAGTTTACAATTTTATTGTTCAGGAAATTTTAGACAACGTTTCTAAGGTTAGTGCTGACAATAGCGCACAAACATATGGGAAGTTCAACAAATGGGCTGCTCTTACTTTATTGGCAAAAATGTATTTGAATGCAGATGTTTATACAGGTACACCAGAGTGGGATAAATGTATTGCAGTTTGTGATACAATCGTCAAATCAGGATTATTTATCTTGGAACCTGATCAAAAAAATGTGTTTGCGACTGAAAATCAGAATTCAAAAGAAATCATTTTTGCTTTACCTTTTGATCATAAATATGTAACTGGTTGGAATGACTTTGATATTCACATGGAAACTTTAGAACCCGAAAATCAAGCTACATACAATCTTCAATCTTCACCTTCGGGTGGAATTTGTGCAACTCCTCAGTTTATTAATACGTTTGATCCTAGCGATAGTCGCCTTACAGCCAATTATATTCAAGGACAACAATATAAAGCTAATGGTGACAGTCTTTTTGGTACGCTTGGACTTTATGCAGGTAAACCTTTGAGTTATATAAACTATGTCCCAGGTATTGATTATTCTGAAGAAGTCGACGGGTTTCGTTTAGGTAAATTTGAGATAGCTATGGGATCAGCAGTACAGTTAGATAATGATTTCCCTCTTTTCAGATATGCTGATATCTTAATGATGAAAGCTGAGTGTCTGCTTCGTACTGGAAATGCAGATGAAGCCGCTGCAATTGTTACAGAAGTTAGACAAAGAGATTTTAAATCAAATCCTGCAAAGGCTACAGTTACTGGTGCTGATTTATTAAAAGGAAGCATGTATGATTATGGACTTCGTAATCACTTAGATTCAACTGAAGAAGGCGGGGCTGATATTCAGTATGGACGTTTTCTTGATGAATTAGGATGGGAGTTTAATCAAGAGGGTCGTCGAAGAACAGACATGATTCGGTTTGGAGTATTTACGAAAAAATCTTGGTTATCGCATTCTCCAAATGGAGATTATCGAAATTTAATGCCAATTCCTAGACAGCAAATTGAAAGCAACTCTAATTTGAAGCAAAATCCTGGTTATTGAAATTCTTAAAATATTTATTTATGTCTCCCTTTTCCCTATCAGAAATATGAGGGTAGAGGGAGACATTTATATAAGTTATTCCGAATAAAAATAGATGTTCTGTTAAAGACATATTTCATGAATTTACCCTATTTTCTGTCTTTTATGGTATCATTGATGGTGGGTTTATCTTCTTGCTCTAAAAACATTTCAACTCCAATTACAGAATCAGATTCTACTAAAGTAGTCACAATACCATTCAATATAAATAGCATTGAAGACACGTATGCTGATGTTGCACCTTTTGCTTATTACTCGAAGTGGGGATCATATAATGTACATGATCCTTCTATTCGAAAATTTGGGGACTATTACTATTGTTACAGCACTGATGTAGCTTACGGTATAACAGTTCGGCCAGGCATTCAGATTAGAAAATCAAAAGATTTAGTACAATGGACTTTTGTTGGTTGGGTTTTTGATCAAATTCCTCCGATTGCCGCCAAATTTATTACTGATCGAGGTGGAACACCTTACAATGCTTTATGGGCACCTTTTGTAATGAAAGTCGGCGATGAATATCGTTTGTATTATGCCCTTTCATGTTCTACTCCTCGATTAAGTGTTATTGGGCTAGCAACTTCTACTGATCCTATCTTAGGTTGGAAAGAAAAAGGGATAGTTGTTACCTCAGAAAACAATTCAATTACTCAAACGAATGCCATTGATCCTACTGTCATTGTAGATTCCAGTGGAAATTACTGGATGTTTTATGGTTCAGCTTGGGATGGAATTTACGCATTGCAATTGAATCCGTCAACTGGGTTTCCGTTAACTTCAGGTGACATTGGAGTGCGTGTTGCCAATAGAGGCTTTACAAATGGTAAATATAATGGAAATATTGAAGCTCCTGAAGTAATATATAATCCTAACTTAAAGAAATATTATCTTTTTATTTCATACGATTGGCTACAAACAAAATATAATGTTCGCGTTTGTAGGGCAGATAATCCGCAAGGGCCTTATTATGATTATAATGGCATTGATGCCAATATAGACGTTGATCATGGACCTATGATTATTGCTCCTTATCAATTTACAGGTCATGGTGGCTGGCAGGGTACTGGACATTGTACAGTCTTTGACGATGGAAATGGAACTTATTTTATGGCTAATCAGGCGCGACCAAGTGTAAATAGCTATTATATGGACTTACATGTCCGTAAAATTTTTTGGACTACTGACGGATGGCCTGTCGTTTCTCCCGAATGTTACGCTTGGGAAGACAATTCTACTGTTCCAAAAGATAGTTTACCTGGGACTTGGCAACAAATAATTTTGGGTTATCAAGTTGTTCCTGGTTATGCTAACGAGCAAACTTCACCCGATTTGCAGGTAGCAACCACATTAACGATTGAGGCAAATGGCACATTAAATGGCGATGCAGGTAGTACTTGGACCTATAATGCTCCTTGGCTTCAATTCAATTGGAGCAATGGTTATACTGATAAAGTTTATGTTCAAAAAGGCCATGACTGGGAAAAATTAGGTAGGCCGACAACGTTTATTTTTAGCGGCCTAAATAACAAAGGGACTGCTATTTGGGGCAAAAAAGTATCGAATTAACTTGTTGTCTATTAAAAGATTTTACAATAACCAATATATAGCTGATAATAAAGTTGATAATGAAAAAAACAGTTTGCGTTTTACTTAGTATCGTATTAGGAGTGTTTCCTATATTTTCTCAATCCACAAAAATAATTATCGATGCAGGGCATCCAGGTGCAAGTATTAGCAACCATCTTTATGGTACGTTTTTCGAAGAAATCAATCATGCAGGTGAGGGTGGCTTGTATGGTGAGTTAATAGCTAATCGTGATTTTGAAGGGAATCGATTACCCGAAGGGATGATAAGGAATGGAAACTTTATAATTACTCCAATGGGATGGAAGCATTATTATCCGCAACCTGATAGTCTTGCTAATTGGCAGTTAGTATGCACGAATGGAGCTAAAGCTTCCGCAAAACAAGTGTCAATTAATCCTCTTAATCTTAACAACCCAATGTCAGCTCAAATTAACATAGAGAAGTTGGATAATGGAGAAGTTGGCCTTAAAAACAACGGTTATTGGGGAATTCCTCTCAAGAAAGGAGAAAAATATAACCTAAGTTTCTATGCAAGAGCTAATACAAAGTTTAAGGGGAATCTACGAGTGAGTCTTTTAGATAAGGAAGGAAAAGAGATAGCTGGTAAAGAAATAGCTGGGATTGGAGGTGAATGGAAGAAGTTTTCATGTCAATTAACTTCATCTGAAACTGATTACAATGGCTCCTTGCTTATTAGTGGGCTTTCTGTAGGAACTTTCTGGCTTGATGTTGTGTCTATGTTTCCTGAAAACACATTTTTGAGCAGACCTCAGGGACTTAGGAAAGACTTAGCTAAAAAAGTTGCTGCATTAAAGCCCGGATTCCTTCGATTCCCGGGTGGTTGCATTGTGGAAGGAGCTACCTTAGCCAATCGCGTTCGATGGGAAAATACTATCGGTGACATTGCTAAGCGACCAGGACACTGGGTATTGTGGGATTATCATTCAACAGATGGATTAGGCTTTCAAGAGTTTCTCCAATTTTGTGAGGACATTCATGCTCCGGCAATGTATGTCATTAATGTTGGCATGTCTTGCCAATTTCGTAAATCTGAAATAGTCGATACTACCCAATTACAACCTTACATTCATGAAGTGATGAATGCACTTGAATATGCTCTAGGTCCTGTTACATCAAAATGGGGATCTGAACGAGCAAAAAACGGTCATCCAAAACCATTTAACTTGAAATATGTTGAAATTGGAAATGAAAATTTCGGATCTGTTTATCAACAACATTATAATTATTTTTACAAAGCAATTAAAGCAAAATACCCTCAGATTACGACCATTGCCTGTACTGATCCGGGGATGCGTGAAGCTTTTAAGCATAACGATCTTGCAGGTATAAAAGAGCCAATCCAAACGATAGATGAGCATTTCTATGAAAGCCCCGATTTCTTTTATAAAAATGCAACTCGCTATGACTCGTACGATCGCAAGGGTCCTAAAGTATACGTTGGTGAGTATGCGGTAAAAAAATGGGATAATAGTCTAAAAGGCAATCTGGAAGCTGCATTGGCTGAAGCTGCCTTTAAAACAGGATTCGAACGTAATGCAGATATTGTACGACTGTCTTCATTAGCTCCCACTTTTGTCAATGATCACGATCGAACATGGAATCCTGATCTTATAACTTATAATAATCATCAATCATTTGGGAGTCCATCCTACCAAGTTGAAAAACTTTTTTCTAATAACATCCCAGATAGAGTTTTGCCTGAAATTGTTGAACATTCAGGTTACAAATTAAATACGCCAGAAAAAGGTATTGGAATGGTTGGGTTTTCAAATCCTACCGCTTATTGTCAATATAAAAACATAGTTATACACTTGGGTGATACTACATTTACTGATACACAACTTTTTGACACTGCTACATTAAATAAAAGAAATGCAAATGGTTGGATTGTAGATAGACGAGCTATTAATCTAAATTTTTCACCTCAATTTTTAAAACAAGCTCAAACAATTGGTTGGAAAAACTTTACATTGTCGCTTAAAGCAAAAGCGGATACACTTTATGATATAGATGCATTTTCAATTCTCTTTTATAAAACAGGGGCATCAGCTTATTATCAATGGAACATTGGACAGTGGGGACGATTTAATTGGTTGCAATGGCATGATAAAAAAGGATATGAATCCTACTTTGGTCAACAGCCAGGTCATGTAAAAGCTGGTCATTGGTATAACGTAAAAATTCAGGTAAAAAATGATAGCGTTTTTTGTTGGCTTGATGGTCGTTTAATCCATCAGGTAAAAAAGCCACAAAAAGTAACCCCCGGCATTTTCTCATGTGCCGGAGTTAACACAGACGGAGTGATTATTCTTAAGATAGTAAACCCAACTTCTACAAGTAGATTTATTCCTGTTGATATTCAGCATTCAAAATACAATTATCGAAATGCTCACGTAGAAGTTATATCCGGGAACCCAGAAGATTCTAACAGTTTTGCACAGCCACTCAAGATAGCTCCAACTTCATTGAATATCAAAATACCCGGGAATCTGTTTAAGTATCAATTTGTTCCTTATTCAGTAACAGTGATTCGATTAATTCCACTTCAACATTAAAATTAAAATATAATTTGCTCGATTCAAGATCAGTTTCCTGAACTTATAAATATTTTCTGATGTATAGATACTTAATTATTTTTGTGCTATTTCAAATTACTTGGGGGGCCAATGCTCAATTTAACCAAAACTTCACTCCGCCTTCCTACCCTGATGACTACTCATCAGTTGCAGGTTTAAACCACATCAAAGAGTGGGCAAGTTATAATGCACACGATCCTTCGTGTATTAAAGCAGACGATGGATATTATTATTTATATTCTACTGATGCTATTTATATTCCTCGTGGAATAAAGATGCAAAAACCTTCAATGAAGATTGGAAATATTATGGTGCGCCGTTCTCGTGATTTGGTACATTGGAAATTTTTAGGATGGGCATTTAGCCATATTCCAGTCGATGCAGTTAAGTTTGTAACAAATGCATCAGATGGACGTAAGCCAATGGGCATTTGGGCTCCCTACATTGAAAAGTATAAGGATAAATATCGACTATATTATGCTGTTTCTATTTTCGGAAAAAACACATCATACATTGGTTTAGCAGAATCAAACTCTCCTTTAGGGCCATGGTCTCAGAAAGGATGTGTGGTTAAGACAACAAAAGCAGACACAATGAACGCCATCGATCCAACTGTTTCAACCAATAAAAAAACCGGTCAACAATGGATGATTTATGGCTCATTTTTCGGCGGTATTTATGCGTTAGCACTTAATTCAGCTACAGGACTTTCTAAAACGCCTAATGATTATGGGCATTGTGTTGCACGTCGCGCAGGAGGTGACTCCGCAGTTATCGAAGCTCCAGAAGTAATTTACAATCCTGAGTTTAAAAAATATTATCTATTTGTTTCGTATGATCCTCTTTTCACTACTTATAATGTTCGCGTGGGAAGGGGGGAGAAACCTGAAGGTCCTTATTATGATCTGAATGGTAATAATTTAATTTTACCTATCGATCATACACCTGTTTTAACTTATGCATATCGTTTTTCTGGCCACCCTGGATGGGCTGGAGTGGGACATTGTGGAGTGCTAAACGATCATGGTAATTATTTTATGTTTCATCAAGGTCGGTTAGCTCCAACGAATTTGATGATGGATTTACATGTGAGACGAATTTTCTGGACACCGGATGGTTGGCCTGTTGTTTCACCTGAACGTTATGCTGCAGTACCTCAAACAGTTATTTCAGAAAACGAAATAATAGGAACTTGGGAAACCATTCAACTCAAAGAATTGGATAACAAAGTAAAACTGTGGAAAGGGCAAATTCCTGGAGGTTATTGGAAATACGACACAACACGTTTTGACAACTCAAAAAGAATGATTTTCTTACAAGATGGAAGGATAAAAGATAAATCTTTTTTGCATTGGTCATTGAATAAAAATCTACTAACTCTTTATAACAGTAAGACTCAAATAGCTTATGTTCTTATTGTTTCGAGAGGATGGGATTGGGAACGCAAAAAACTTACGATAGTTTTTACCGGTTTAGGAAAAGATGGTTATTCGTTTTGGGGTAAGAAACTATATTAATAGTTGGATCCATGGATAATAAACAGATAATGGTAGCTGCGTAAAATACTTAATAGTCAAAATTACCTCCAAAGTTCAATTAGTAAATGCGAATTTTGGGGGTTAGCAAAACAGGAAAAATAGGATGAAGATGATGAAATAATTGTTGGTAGGGAGCAGTAACTTTTAGCGAAGCGTGAAGAAAGTTATTCTCCCTGTCAATAATATACCTCCAAAGAGGTATGATTCATTATCCTAAGAAACAAATGCAACAAAAGTAAAAAAGGGAGTCCGAAGGCTCCCTTAGTAAGATTAAATGATTACTTTTGATTTGCAATGAAAAACAAACAATTAACCTCGACACAAAGGTACCAAATGGAGGTGTTATTACAAACAGGTACCCCAATAAAAAAAGTGACACAACTTCTGGAGACAGACAAAAGTACTATTTATAGAGAGATTAAACGCAATAAGAGCAAGCGTTCCTACAGAGCAAAATATGCTCAGCAACTGTGTGAGGAGCGTAAAGAACGTTTTTTGAAAATGCGTAAACTTACCCCTGGTATTGAAAAATTCATTAAAGAAAAAATAACAAAGGAACAATGGTTACCCAAGCAAATCGTAGGATATGCACAGATCAACAATATTCCTATTGTCTCACATGAATCTATTTGCCAAATTATTAGGCTGGATAAAAAAGAGGGTGGTGAGTTATGGACGAATACACGACATAAACTCAAACATAGAAATAAACCTGTGAACGGAAAACAAATAACCATAAAAAATAAGACCTCCATTGAGATGCGCCCCTCTATTGTAGATACCCAAGAACGATATGAAGATTGGGAAATTGATACCATTATCGGAGAAAACCAAAAGGGGGCTATTCTCACTATGACAGAAAGAAAAACAGGCTTCTTAGTGATGGAAAAAATGGAATTCGGCAAACAAGCCCAACCCTTGGCAAAAGCCGTGGTAAGACTACTTTTCCCTTATAAAAATACGGTACACACCATTACATCTGATAATGGAACTGAATTTGCTGAACATGAATTTATTGCCAAAAAACTTAAAACAGCGTATTATTTCGCTCACCCATATTCTTCTTGGGAGAGAGGCCTGATTGAATATACCAATAAACTAATCAGACAATACATTATCAAAGGAACTAACTTTGACTTGTATGATGATAACTTTATTCGACTTGTCCAGAATAAACTAAATCGAAGGCCTCGAGAAAAATTAAACTTCAAGTCACCCTCTAAAATATTTTATTCTGCTTTGAATTAAACTGTCGCATTTGATACTTGAATCTACCTATCTAATTTGATGAAATAAAATCTTTTAATACCTTTGCTTTTGATTCGACTCTCTGAAAAGTTGATCAATAGCCTTACATCTTATTCTTTTTCTTTATGAAAACAATCTCTCTTTTCTCACTGCTGCTTCTTTTGCAACTTGGCTTACCTGTCAGTGCTCAATCTTCTAAATCTACTCAACCCGATAGCTTGAAGTTT
>Ga0207433_10013544_pt1 | contig 11964 bp, 13 predicted proteins | sample YelNatPaOPGAMG01_FD_187559 | JGI IMG/M metagenome (GOLD analysis project Ga0207433, IMG submission 187559) | Hot spring thermophilic microbial communities from Obsidian Pool, Yellowstone National Park, USA - OP-RAMG-01 (SPAdes) (version 3) | ecosystem: Environmental > Aquatic > Thermal springs...
ATCCTTATGAACCTAAACCTTATGAAAGATGGACACTAAAAGGAATGCTTGATTTAGATAATGAATTAAAAGTAGCAGAGGAATTTTGGGATTTTTTAGGAGGCAAGGGAGCTTATTTAGAATTGTTGGATTGTTTTGAAAGAGTAGGAATAGAATTGAGACCAGAAATAGATAAATATTTTTCAAAATTTAAATAAACAAAATTTTGTAATAGAAGAAGTATTTTAAAAATTATTCCTTCCTAAATAATAAGTTATAACATCTATTTTTAAAATTGCCTTGAAAACTGAAATTTATGTAAGAAAATAAAATAAGAGTAAAGTATCCTATCGATCTTCAAACATATAAAAACTAAAAACAGGATGAAGCATATCCTTTTGACTGGAAAGCCTAAAGTAGGAAAGACTACCCTTCTAAAAACAATAATTTCAAAAATAAATTCTTGTGGTGGATTTTATACTGAAGAGATACTTGATGAAAATGAAAAAAGAATAGGCTTTAAAATAAAAACCTTAGAGGGCAAAGAGGGGATTTTGGCTTTAAAAGGACTTAATTCTTCATTCAGGCTCGGTAAATACGGAATAAATTTAAAGGATTTAGAAGAAATTGGTTTAGTCTCTGTAAAAGAAGCACTAAAAAATAAAAAGATAATTGTAATCGATGAGATTGGTAAGATGGAGTTATATTCAGAAAAATTTAAAGATTTAGTTTTAGAGGTCTTAGACTCAGGAAAAATGCTTTTAGGAGTAATCCATCAAGAGAATATAGAATTTTTAAATAAGATAAGGGAAAGAAAAGATGTAGAGATTTTTGAGGTAAATTTAAAAAATCATAATGATATTTTATGCAAAGTATTATCTCTACTAAAACAGGATTATTAATTTTTACTTTTTTATTTTTATCTTTAGAAGTTTTTGCACAAGAAAAAATCTACATTTTGCCTTTAGGAGAAATTGATGAGGAAGTAATTCAATATTTAAAGAATAAAATCCCGCACGTTTTTTCTTTAGAGGTTGAAGTTTGTAGCCCTAAAAAAATTCCCTTAATTAGTTTTAATCCCAAAAGAAGACAGTACCATTCCAGTTTAATTTTAGAGGAATTATCAAAAGAGAAATTAAAAGGATATACCTTAGCAATCTGTGATGTAGATTTGTATGTTGAGGGCTTAAATTTTGTTTTTGGCGAGGCTAATCCTTTAAATAAAATTTGTATAATCAGTTTGACTCGCTTAAGGCAAGAATACTATGGCTTACCTAAAGATAATAATCTATTTTTATTGCGGAGTTTAAAAGAGGCAATCCATGAGTTGGGGCATCTCTTTGGCCTTTCTCATTGTCCTGACCCTAAATGCGTAATGCATTTTTCTAATTGCCTATTAGATACGGATAAAAAGGATTTTAATTTTTGTAATCTTTGTAAAAGAAAACTAAAAGATGTTCATCGATGAGAATAAGATAATTAAAACTCCACATCCGCATATTTTAATTAATACTAAAAAAGAACTCCATGGCTGGTATCCGGGAAAGAGGGAATGTACTTCCGAAAGACTGCTTATTAATCCTTATAATGGTTGCTCGGTAGGTTGTTTTTATTGCTATGCGCGGGCTTTACCCGGATATTTTGAGATTTTTAACCAAAAAAATATTATCTTTGTCTGTAAGGATTTTGATAAGGTAGTAGCCAAGCAACTTGACTCTTTAAAGGTTATAAGTTGCGGATATCTATCCCCGGTAACTGACCCATTTCAAAAATTAGAAAGTATTTATCATTTATCAGAGAAAATAATTGAAGAGTTTGTAAAGAGAAATATCCCTATTGAATTTATTACCAAATGTAGGGTACCGGGAAAAATAATCGATTTGATAAAATCCCAAAAGCATTCTTTTGGTCAGGTTTCTATTTTAACTTTAAATGAAAATTTAAGGAAGATTTTTGCTCCCGGAGGAGCAACTACTGAGGAGCTATTTGAAAATTTAAAAAGATTATCCCAAAATAATATCTTCTGTGTTTTAAGGATTGATCCCATCTTTCCTTATATTACGGATAAAAAAGAGGATTTAGCTAAATTGATAGAAAGAGCGCTTGACTCTGGTGCAAAACATATTGTTGCCAGCATCTTAGATATACCTTTAAGGATAAAAGGATTGGTTTTAAATCGGATAAAAAAGTATTTTGGTTATTCTATTTATCAAAAGTACCTTTCTCTTTATAAAGAAAAAATCGGTTATTTAAATGCGGGAATAACTTATCGAAGAGATATATTTGAATTTTTAAGGGAATTTTGTGATAAAAAGAAAATTACTTTTGCCTTATGTATGGAATATGAGTTAAAGGATGGTGAGATTTTTGGACTTAATCAAGAATTTATGAGTGCGAAGAATTGTGAAGGGATAGATATACCTATATATGTAAGAAAAAATGATAAGTTTGAACCGCTTTATAATTGTTTAGGGAATTGTCTTAATTGTAAAGAAGCTTTATGTGGTATAGAGGATTTAGCCTTAGCAAAGAAAAAGGATACAAAAAAATCATTTAAATTAAAAGATTATAAAAAGTGGTCAGAGGAGATATTTAACCCTTCTTTTATAAAATTATGAGAACAATAAGTAGAGAAGAAGCAAAATTAATTGATGAGAGAGTGGCAAAAGAGTTAGGTTTGTCTACTTTAATCTTAATGGAAAATGCAGGTAGGTCTGTAGCAGAGGAGATAATTAAATTAAAAAAGAAAAGAATTGCTATTTTCTAAGGAATGCTCATAAATGAAGGACCAAAATACTCTGGTAAAATCATAGTTAAGGATTTAGGTTTTCCTTTTAAAAGATAAATTTATGTTAAAAATTGGCTGTTGTGGGTTTCCCCAAGCCCGACAAAATTATTTTAAAAATTTTTCCATAGTAGAAATCCAACAGACCTTTTATCAACTGCCCGAGGAGAAAACCGCCTTAAAATGGAAAAAAGAAGCTCCTTTAGATTTTGAATATACTTTAAAGGTGTGGCAATTGATTACTCATCCGGTAAGCTCTCCTACCTATAGAAAATTAAAGATAAAAATTAAGAATGAAAAAAATTACGGTTTCTTTAAGCCTACGCAGGAGGTATTCTCTGCATGGGAAAAAACTTCTAAAATTGCGGATATCTTAAATACAAAAATAATTGTTTTTCAATGCCCTGCTTCATTTAAGCCGGAAAAGGAAAATATTAAAAATATGAAAAATTTTTTTAAAAAAATAAAAAGAAAAGACTATGTTTTCTGTTGGGAACCCCGGGGAAATTGGGAGGATAAGTTAGTTAAAGAGATTTGCCAAGATTTAGATTTAGTCCATTGTGTGGATCCTTTTAAAAAAAATTCAGTTTTTGGAAAGATAAATTATTTTCGGCTCCATGGGATAACCGGCTATAGTTATCGTTATACGGAGAAAGATTTAAAGACCTTAAAAGAAATGATTAATAAAATTCAAAAGCCAACCTATGTGATGTTTAATAATGTCTATATGTATGAGGATGCCTTAAATTTTAAAAAATTGATATATGGATAAAAGACTAAAGAGAAGTTTTTTCAAAGACCATCCTAAATCTGTCGCGCCGAAACTTTTGGGAAAATATTTAATCGTAAATACAGAGGAAGGGAAAATTGTAACTAAAATTATAGAAACCGAAGCCTATGGAGGAGCTGAAGATTTAGGTTGTCATGTGGGAAGGTTTGGATTTAATAAAAGAACCGCGCTTTTATTTGGAAAAGTTGGATGTGCCTACATTTATCCTGTGCATATCAATACCTATTGTTTAAATGTGGTCTGTCATAGAGAAAATGAAGCAGGGGGTATTTTAATCAGGGCATTAGAGCCTTTAGAGGGGATAGATTTAATTTTAAAAAATCTAAATAAAACTAATTTTGATATTCATAAATTATTAAATGGTCCAGGAAAACTCTGTCGGGCTTTAAAGATAGATAAAAGTTTAAATGGAGAGGATTTAATTAAAGGAAAGAGAATTTATCTTACGGAAGGTGAAATTATTGATGAAAAAAGAATATTAAAGACTCCCAGAATAAATATCCCCTATGCAGGAATTTCTAAGAATTGGAAGTGGAGATTTGTTTTGGTAGGTGGGGTTGAGGGAGTTAATAAAAAGTAGTGAGTAGTAAGTATTGAGTATTGAGTAGTGAGGGTTAGGAGTTAGGTATTTAGGAAGTAAAAATGATAATAACGAAACTAACGATATTTTTGAAATAATCCTTGACAAATTGTAATTTTTATTTAAAAAAGACTTAAGATGAAAATAATAGAGAAAAAAATTTTGGCCCAGACTAAAGAGACAAGAATTACTCAGTTAGAAGTTTTAGCACCCCAAATTGTCCAGAAAGCAAAGCCGGGACAATTTGTAGTGCTGATGGTAGAGGAAAAAGGAGAAAGGATTCCTTTAACGATTGTAAATAAAAATAAAGATAAAACAACCTTGACTTTGATTTTTCAGGAAGTCGGTTTAACTACCAAACTTTTAGGAAAATTAAATCCCGGCGATTCTTTATACGCTTTAGTCGGGCCTTTGGGCAATCCTACGGAGATTAAAAATTATGGCAAAGTTATTTTGGTAGGTGGCGGAGTAGGGATTGCGGAGATTTATCCCGTGGCTTTGGATTTAAAAGAAGCAGGTAATCACATTACTACGATATTAGGCGCAAGGACAAAGGGTTTATTAATCTTAGAGAAAGAATTAAAGGAAGTATCCGATGAACTTTATGTAAGCACTGATGATGGCTCATATGCCCGGAAAGGTTTTACCACGGATATTTTAAAAGAAATATTAACTCAAACTCAAGGAATAACTACCTATAATCTCGTATATGCAGTTGGTCCAATTCCGATGATGAAAAAAATAGCCCAGTTGACCAAAGATTATAATATAAAAACAATTGTTTCCTTAAATGCCTTAATGGTGGATGCCACTGGAATGTGTGGTTGCTGTCGGATAACTTTAGGAGGTGAAACAAAATTTAGTTGTATAGATGGTCCGGAATTTGATGGGCATCTGATTGATTGGGAGGAGTTAGAAAAAAGAAGTAAAGTATATTTAGATAAAGAAAAACATATCTGTAATCTTTATAAATTATGAAAAATAAGCCCATACCGGTAAAGGAATTAGAGGCGCATAAAAGAATAAATGATTTTTCAGAAGTGGTTTTAGGTTATAACGAAGAGGAAGCAATCTTAGAGGCAAATAGATGCCTTCAGTGTAAAGACCCTGCCTGTATCCGTGGCTGTCCTGTAGAGATAGATATTAAAAAATTTATTTTCCAAATTAGGCAAAGAGATTATCGGAGCGCTTATTTTACTATCCGAGAGAAAAATGATTTTCCTTCTATTTGCGGAAGGGTCTGTCCGGCAGAGTATCAATGTAGAAAGGCTTGTGTTTTAACCAAAAAAGATGCACCTTTTGCTTCTGAGGAGGCAATCAATATTAATTTTTTAGAAAGATTTGTTGGAGATTACGGGATGAAAAATAATTTAGAAATCCCTAAAAATTTAGAGAATAAATTTTCAAAGTTTAAAGTAGCGGTTGTGGGTTCAGGTCCTGCAGGTTTATCCTGTGCAGGAGAATTGGCACGGGCAGGAATAAAAGTAGTAGTTTTTGAGAGTCTTCATCAGTTAGGTGGAGTTTTAAGATACGGTATCCCCACTTTTAGGTTACCGCGTGATATTTTAGATTTTGAGATAAATTATTTACAAAGATTAAATGTAGAATTTGTGCCTAACTTTGTTGTTGGAAGGATAAAAACCTTAGATGAACTTTTTAAAGAAGGGTTTTCTTGTATCTTTTTGGGTTTAGGTGCAGGGGTTCCTGCTTTTTTAGGCATAAAAGGAGAGAATTTATGTAATATCTATTCTGCCAATGAATTTTTAACCCGGATTAATTTAATGTCTGCGCATAAATTTCCCCAGTTTCATACCCCAATAAATATAGGTAAACATGTAGTGGTTATTGGCGGAGGAAATACCGCCATAGATGCAGGTCGGTCTGCCTTAAGATTACAGAAAATACAAGGTTTTGTTCCAGATACCACCATTCTTTATCGTCGCACAGAAGTGGAGATGCCCGCAAGGAGATTAGAAATCGAGCATGCCAAAGAAGAAGGAGTAAAATTTGAATTTCTTATCCAACCTAAAGAATTTATTGCTGATGAGAGAGGTTTTGTCAAAAAGATAAGATGTCTAAGATGCAGGCTGGGAGAACCTGATGCATCAGGAAGAAGAAGACCGATTGAAATTGAAGGAAGTGATTTTGAGAGAGAATGCGATTTGGCGATCATCGCTATTGGGCTTAAGGCAAATCAGGTTTTAACAAGTATGACTCCGGAATTAAAAACCGATAAATATAAAGATATTATTGTCGACCCCCAAACTATGGAAACCTCCATTAAAAGAGTTTTTGCGGGTGGTGATATTGTAGGAGGTGAAGGAACGGTTATTGAGGCCATGGGGATGGCCAAGAAAGCAGCCAAAGCAATTTTAGATTATTTAAAACATAAATAATTCCCTATTGTGTAATTTAGTAAAAATAAGAGGGTATTAAAAGTTTTTAAGGAGATGAAAAATTGTCTAATAAGGAGTAATAAAAATTATACGAAAGGAGGTAGGGATGAAAAAAAGATTATTCTTCTTTTTATTGATTATTTCATTTTTCTTTTTTATTCCCTATGCTTTTTCTTCTGAGATAAGAATGCTAAGTTTAGCAGACCCTTATCTTACTATCCATGATCCTGATACTGATTGGCAATATAACCCCGCTTATCTTTTAGATGCTTCTAATCAGGCTTATTTAGAGTATATCTTTGGCTTTGGTAAGAGAAAAGAATATTATGCAGGTCGGAGACCAACTTATTTTTTTGAGGGAAAATTAAAAGAAAATGCCCAGCATAAATTTGAGGAAGAGTTAGGAGCAATTTTTAGTTTAGGTAAAGCTAAGTTGGGTTTTTTTAGTGAATCCTCTCAATTAAAATACAAATTAAGCGGTCAGTACTTTCGGGAAGGTAGGCTTTATACGCAGGATCTCGAATACCCTAAAGAAAATGATAAAGATATCTCTTTAAAAACTGTCTATGCTTTACCTTTGGATAATCAGACTTCTTTAGGGATTTCTCTTTCTATTGATAAGATAAAAAATATCCAAAACTTCAGATCTGAATTTGTAACTTTTGCTGAGATAGAAGATCTTCAATTTATAGAAGATTATCGCTTTTTTGATACAAATTTTGGTCTCTGTTTAAAAAAAGAAAAACTAAAGATAGGATTATCCTTAGGTGGTGGTGTTTATACTGGAGATGATAAATATACTTATTCTCAATTAATCTCTGGTTTAGGTGAAGCTGGTGAAGGTGATTTTAAAGGAGAAAAAATACATCTTTTAGGGCATTTAGAATATAAGATAAATGAGCGCTTAAAGATTCCTTTGGTTTTAGAAGGAAGTTATGATAAAAAAGAAAGGGAATATGATATTTCTGGTTATTGGGGTCCTTACAAAGAAATTGATCATTTTCCTCGCGGGGATGTTATTTTAAAAACAGGGCTAAATTTTTTAATAGATAAAGATTTTTTAGTTGCTACTGAACTATATTATAATTATGCAAAGTATGAAGACAGATATGAGTATATTGATCCCACCCCAGCTTATGATTGTTATGAGTTTGATACCCAAAAGAATACCTTAGGGATTAAAGCAAGTTTAGAGAAAAAGATATTTAGGAATTTAATTGGTAGGATGGGTGGTTATTATAGTTATAGTTTCTATAAACTAAATTATAATTACACATCTATCCCCCCTTCTTCTTCTAACTATAATGGCTCTGGAGATGCTTGGCAACAGAGATTAGGTCTTGGTTTAGGGATAAGTTATGTACCCAAGGATAATTTTAAATTTGAGTTAGGCTCTGAGATAGTATTTATTAATAAATATAGTAGGGATATAGAAGGCTTTCATAGAAATGGGAGTATTTATAGCAGAGAAAGGGATATAGAAGATATCCTTCATCGATTTGGTTTAAGATTTACTTATCTATTTTAAAAATAAAAAGACAAAATTAACGCCCTCCACGAAATAAAATAACTTTTGAAATAAGAAGAATACAGGCACATGGTATCCACCTTAGGAGATTAGTTTATTTAAGCAAAGAGGAGTTTAAGTTTTTAAAGCTTTTAAGGTTTGATTTTTTAAAAAAGGCGCGCAGATTTTTTGAAAAACAACCAAGAACTAAATTTCTTACTAAAAAACAACCCTTAGGATACCCTACAAACAAATTAAAGCCAGAAGATGAAACAAGAATCATTGAACTAAGACAAAAACATCTTTCCTATTTTAACTATATCAGAAAAAACAGATACAGAGATAATAAATCTCCAGTTGAGATATTAAGAGAAAGATTTCCAGAAATAGATGAAGGTGTGCTTAATCTACCACCAATAAGACTTGAAAGCTTAATTGAGATATGCTATAAAGAAAACAAGGGTGAATACGATGTACCTATATCAGTCCCGTGAGAACAAAATATGTCTTTGTAGAAGAAAGATTAAATGGTAAACTCTACATTAACTACAACGGCTTTACTCTAAAATACAAACTCATAAATACAAGACCACCAAAGCCAGAATCTCCTTATAGACCAAGAAATAAGTACATTCCTCCAAAAGATCATCCTTGGAGGAAGTTTAGATTACCCGGCTCTTTAGACTTTGAAGAAAAAGAAGAAGTTTTAGTGGATGCTCTTTAAAAAGAGGACATTTCTATTTTGCTAAAAAGCGGACATTTTTAATTTGCTTTTACAAATTAAAATTTATAAGTAGCTCTCACTGTAAATGCCTCTTCATCAATAAAACGACCCTGTAAATCAATTGAGAATTGTTCGGTTGGGGTAATAGAACAACCAACAAATATACCAACTTTGCTTTCACTATCTGTAGAACCTAAATCATAAGTAGTTCCCGAAACAATAGCCTTAGCAGAAGCGGCAACATCCGAATATTTCACACCAGCATAAGGAATAAAGTAATTAAATTTTTTACCTACCAAGAGTGCTACTTGCCATTCTCTCCACTTTGCGGCTACTTTCCCTCCTAATTGGCTCTTACTATAAGTAGTGCCATCTATAGTTACCGACTCATAATCCATATCCGTTATTTGTCTATATTTACCATCTATTCCTATCTGGAGTGGGTCATCCTTAGAAGTAAATGCATAGGAAACCCCTACTCCCCAAACAAATTCATCCTCTAAATCAAATTTAACATTACTTCCTAATATGGTTGTTTTATATTTTATGTCCTGAGCTTGTCCAAGATTAACATAAAAATCGAATTTTTCAGCAGAGGAAAAAAGCAATTTAGCAGTATAAAGATTTCCTTTCGCCTTAGCATTCAATTTATCTAATTCTCTCTCGGTAACAAAATCAGTTTCTATACCCGCTGATACTTCGATCTGTTCTGACTCGTATTCGTAACTCCAAATTTTGCCTTTCAAACCTTCTATATTTGAAGGTAAATTTATCGGGGCAGAATAAGCTATCTGAGATGTTGTAAATAATATTATTAACGCTAAAAGTTCCCTCTTTTTCATTTCTTCCTCCCTGCATTTAATTCTGTTTTTTACGAATATTCTCCCATAATTTCCTTATATAATTTTACATCCCTCACCTCCTTGTTAAACCGTTAATAATTCCACACATTCCTTTAAATCCTAACACCTTCATTTTAGTACAGCTATTAGTAATAGCTAACATTGGTTACTATACCATTCCTGAGAAAAATCATCATTCTTCGTGTCCCATAAGGAAAAACCATAGAGGCATAACTATAATTTAATATTTCAGTTGTTCCATACGCATCATACGAAACATTATAGCCCTCTGGGCGACCAAACATCTCTTCTATTTGCGCACGAGTTAACCCTACTAAATTTCTTTTCTCATAAGTAGCGGTACCTACATTTTCATATTGATTTAATGTTGCGCACCCTACCGCCATTACACATAAGGTAACGACGGTAATTCCTGCAAGCCACATATTAAAGATGGAACTTCGTCTCATCATAGATACTTCCTTTTTTCTCTGTAATTTCCTTGTAAAGATTAAATTACTTTTCCGCCAACGTCTCAGCTGCCTCTTCTAAATCTTCCAGAAACACCTGCCTGCTGCAGGCAGTCATCCACATAATACCTTAACGTTAACACATTTAAATGTCTTAGAACTCGAGACTAATTTATCCTAAGTTATTTTGCAACGTTATGTAACGTCCTTTAAAATTTTTTCCACCTCTGCTTTTAACGTCGGAATATCTCTTTTTGTCGTAGACCAGACTGCAACAATATCTACTCCAAAGTAATCATGAATAAGCTTATCTCGCATTCCGGCTATGTCTTGCTATGGGATATTGGGGTATTTGTTTCGTATGTCAGAGGAAATCCTTTTAGCTGCTTCTCCAATGATTTCGGTCTGCCGAATACCGTCTTGAAGAAGCGGGGTCTTGGTAAAAGTCTCCTGATTACCCCCAGAAAGATATCCTTCAATTCTAGCAATGGCATCTAAAATATGCTTCAGGTATACTGTATCATCCCGCTCTTTCATAAACTACCTCCATCTCATTTTTAATCCTGTCTCTTAAATAGGGGCTGATAGAGGCTTCAGTTAATAAATCTGTCTTTCTGCCAAAACCTCTGGAAAGTGCTCTTTCAATTCTTACAAGATCAAGCAAACTCTTAGGCTTAGAAAAACGAGCTAAAAGATCAATATCGCTTTTCTTCGTAAAATCACCTGTTACAAAAGAGCCGAATATTGCCACGAATATAATATCATTATTTTGCATTATGTCAAGTACCTTCCTTTATTATTAATAGCTCTCATAATTTCCTCTTTTCATTATTCTTACTTCCTTTTATCAATTCATCAGTAGAAACACCTAAGGCAGATGCTATTTTGGTGACCGTGGTAATAGTGGGCTCCTTTGCAACCTCCTGCTCGATTTTTATAAGGGTATTATTAGAAATGTCTGCAAGGTGAACAGGCTTCTCCTACGATAGCCCCTTTTTAGCCTTCTTATATTTTTCGCAAGCATAAATTAAATCTTGATAATCATTATGACAGTATTTTTATAATAGTATAATCATTCAGCCTTACTTATAATATTATAAAAATCTCAAGTAAAAATAAAGCAATTTTTTCCTATATAAGAAGAATACAGGCACATGGTATCCACCTTAGGAGATTAGTTTATTTAAGCAAAGAGGAGTTTAAGTTTTTAAAGCTTTTAAGGTTTGATTTTTTAAAAAAGGCGCGCAGATTTTTTGAAAAACAACCAAGAACTAAATTTCTTACTAAAAAACAACCCTTAGGATACCCTACAAACAAATTAAAGCCAGAAGATGAAACAAGAATCATTGAACTAAGACAAAAACATCTTTCCTATTTTAACTATATCAGAAAAAACAGATACAGAGATAATAAATCTCCAGTTGAGATATTAAGAGAAAGATTTCCAGAAATAGATGAAGGTGTACTTAATCTACCACCAATAAGACTTGAAAGCTTACTTGAGATATGCTATAAAGAAAACAAGGGTGGATACGATGTACCTATATCAGTCCACAAATTCAAATAAAAAACTTGACAAAGTTTAATTTTTATATAAAATTATAAACAACTCTACAAGAGGACAAAGGCGTCCTAAACATTTAAAAGTGCAAGGACGCCTTTTCTTTTTAAGGAAATTAGGTTTAATTTTTAAACAAATTCTATTTAAAAAAAGGAGGTAAAGCGATGATTTCCTGGCCAAAATCAAATGATGCCTTGGGAACGGTTAACCGTGGTAATCCTTCGGAATCTGGGCTATGTACTTTATGTCGGGTTGATTGTCAAGGAAAATGTGAAACTTGGCTTTCGTCTTTAAGGGGAAGAAAGATGCTTTATCCGCGGGATTATAGTT
>Ga0207433_10013551_pt1 | contig 11962 bp, 9 predicted proteins | sample YelNatPaOPGAMG01_FD_187559 | JGI IMG/M metagenome (GOLD analysis project Ga0207433, IMG submission 187559) | Hot spring thermophilic microbial communities from Obsidian Pool, Yellowstone National Park, USA - OP-RAMG-01 (SPAdes) (version 3) | ecosystem: Environmental > Aquatic > Thermal springs >...
GCCAGCTTACATGTGCTGGAACATACGGATGTCACGGTAAAAGAAATACTACAGATCAGTTTGCAGCTATAAGAGGGCTTCATCATGCAAGCTCAGGCAGACCATACAGAATGCTTTATGGAGATGCAAGTAATGGAATTGGTGGAGTAGAAGACCCTAATTACGAAGAAGGAAAGCTTAGCGGAAATCCGACCGGAACTCATAATGTTTATAAAGGAAGTACCGATGGAGCTGATGTTACAACAATAAGTTATCTTTGTGGAGAATGTCATGGAAAATTCCATAGGAATACAAATCTTGGTGGAACAACTGAAGTAGGTTCAGCCTCTCCATGGTTAAGACATCCTACTGATATTGCCCTTGCAGCAAGTAGTGGTAGTTTATTTACGACAGATTATGGAACGAGTGTTAACTATAACTATGAAACCCCTGTAGCTTTTGCGAATCCAGACACGGTTACTACCCCTGTTAGCACCTTTAGCAATGGTATAGTTATGTGTCTATCCTGTCATAGAGCGCATGCAAGCTCCAAGTATGGCACGGCTGTTCCTGATGATATTTTAAGGTTTGATTACACTCAAATAAAGGCTGGACAAGCAACTCCAGTTACAACTGGTTGTAATAGGTGTCATCAGAGACAGAGGTAATTCATATCTGGTGTATGCTCAACTCTGAGCATACACCAGATATAAATTAAAAGGAGAGTTGCGGAAGGTGGATAAAAATTTTTCGTAGGAGGTAAAAATGAAAGTCAAGAAAAAATGGATACTTATGATAGTTCTTCTTTTCCTCATTTCCTGTACACCAAAATCAGCTCAAATTCCAGAGCAGAAGTTAGTTCAAGAACAACCACAACAAGAACAATTAAAACAAGAGCAACCAAAAAAGGAGATTAAGCCTTACGAACTCTCTCCAACTTCTTTGGGTTTTGAAGAATGTATTAAGTGTCATTCCACTCTCTTTAAGGAATTAAAAGAAAAAGGGGGGAAACATCAAAGAGATTGTACATTTTGTCATAAGCAATTCCATGTTTATAGCCCAAAAAGACAAAATTGGGAAGAAATTATGCCAAAATGTCAAACCTGTCATGGCTTAAAACATGGAGAGAAATTTTCTGAATGCCTCCAATGTCATGCTGACCCACATGCTATTAAGGAAAAAATGAAGGTTACTGCTGAATTTGCTAAACAGTGTAGTCAATGTCATGAAAAATTTGGTGAAGAGATGGCTAAATATAAGAGCAAACATACTCAGTTAGGATGTGCTGCCTGTCATAAAGAAAAACATGGATATATACCAGACTGTTTCGCCTGTCATAAACCTCATACAGCAAACCAAACCTATAAAGATTGTTTAGTTTGCCATAAGCCTCATTCACCACTTAATATTCCACCTTTTGCTGCAAGTACGCCTAATGAGGTATGTGGAGCATGTCATCAAAAACCTCTTGAAAAGATTAACACTGCGGGAGGTAAGCATAAGGATGTAGGTTGTGTTAAATGTCATTCAGCACACAAATATATTCCGGATTGCAAAAATTGTCATAAAGAGGTTCATAGTGCTCAGCTACATAAGAAACATCCAAAATGCTCTGAATGCCATGTTGATGTTCATGCTATAAAAGGATAGATGAAGCTCTTTAAATGAAAGGTTTCTATTTGCTTATATGTTGCATTTTAGTAATGTTTTTAAGTTTAAATTTAAAAAGTGAAGGAGCTATAGTTTCGGATGATTGCGAAGCCTGTCATGCTATTTATCCTGGAATGATGGAAGAGGTTGCATTAGCTAAATCTAAATATAAGTATTTATTAGATGATAGTTTATGTGTAGATTGCCACTCAAGTTCAGACAATGCTACAATAAAAATTTTAGGTGGTATTAAAGTACCTATAGTTCATAATACATTGCCACCAGTTAAGCAATTAGCTGGTGGCAATTTTTATTATGTTACTAAAGATGATAGAAAGGGGCATAATTTAGGACGCATTGTTTCAATGGATAAAAAATTTAAAGGTTTTCCTCCAGGATATGATAGAAAAGCTGATTTATCTACTATTGGCTATAATCCTGAGAAACCTTTAACATGTTCAGGTTCTAATGGTTGTCATGGTAATAGAAATGTTGCAAATCCTTTTGAAGCAATTAGAGGAAGTCATCATGCAAAAGATAAACCTATAGATGGAACTACAACAGCAAAGAGCTATAGATTTCTCAAAGGCGTTAAAGGTTATGAGGATGATGAATGGAATCAAAATGCATCTGCAAAAAAGCATAATGAATATACATCTGATATAGATAAACTTTGTGCAAACTGTCACGGCAAGTTTTATAAAAAAGATTTTACAGGAGAACAATCTCCATGGTTTGCACATCCTACGGATATATTTTTACCAGATAAAGGAGAATATGCAAAATATTTAAAATATGACCCTGATGTTCCTGTTGCAAGGCAGAAGGTTTTTTCTTCACCAAGTGAAGAGGTTAAACCAGGAGAAGACAAAGTTACCTGTCTTTCTTGTCATGTAGCACATGGAAGCCAATATGACTCTCTTTTAAGATGGGATTATGACAATATTTATGCACATGAAGGGAATAAAAAAGGTTGTTTAATGTGTCATACAAGAAAACAAGATTGATTTATATTATAATATTACTATTCATAATTGTTTGTTCATCTGTAAATGGTCAGGTAAAAGGTAGATGTAAAGACTGCCATACAATGCATTATAGTTATGAAGGAGAGGAAGTTACTTATGGAAATCAAAAAGGTCCATTTCCCGTGTTAACAAAAGGTGGTTGTATTGGCTGTCATGGTCAGAATCCATCTGGCACTGAAAATATTGTAGTTATTGGAAAGACAAGAATTCCGCAGGTACTTCATAATATGGAAAATGGTGATTTAGCTGGTGGCAATTTTTATTATGTTGCAGATGGTTATAATCCTGACTATACAAAAGGTCATAATGTTAAAGGAATTTCTTTACAAGAATATCCACCTAAGAATGTTCCACCTGGTTTTATAGGAGGAATTTTAATACCTGGCGGGACAAATCCCTCTTATTGGCCATCAACACAACAGTTAAGTTGTGCAGGGACTTATGGTTGTCATGGTAACAGAACAATAGAAAATCCATATAAATCTATCTATGGAGCACATCATGAAAAGGATACAATTATTGATGGAGAAACAGTTGGTAAAAGTTACCGTTTTCTTTTTGGTATAGTTGGCAAAGAGCATGAAGATTGGGAATATCAGGCAACTAATTCTAATCATAATGGATATAAAGGAAGTAACCACTATGATTCAATAAATACCATTAGCTATCTTTGCGGGGAATGTCATGCGAAGTTTCATGCACATCCAAATCTTGGAGGCATAAATGCAGTAAGTTTAAATGGTATTACTTGGACAGGACATCCTGCTGATGTTGGTTTTGATTTTGTGCATGGAGGTTTTGTAGGGTCTGAATATCAAGGTTACACTACTTATAATTTAGAAGCACCCGTTGCTTTTGAAAACCCTACAGGAAAAGAAAAAATCATTGATGAAAACAGCATAGTTATGTGTCTTTCATGTCATAAAGCACATGCATCTAATTATCTTCATATTTTGAGATGGGACTACTCAAAGATATCTACTGAAACTCCAGGGCAAGGTTGTCTTATTTGCCATACAAAAAAGGTGGGGAAATGAAATTAATAATTGCAAGAATTTTGATAGTTACTTTTTTCTTATGCAGTATATGTTCTGCGGAAGAGAAAATTTTAGCAGTTGTAGATGGCGAACATATTACAGAAGAAGATTTTAAATATTTTTTAAGTATGCAACATCAACATTTTTTTAATATGCAGCATTCAATAAAAAGTTCTTCCTCTAATAACTCTGTGGAAAAATATATTCAAAAGCTGATAGATGAAAAATTAATTATTAACGAGGCAAAACAGATGGGGATGGAACAAGAGCCTGAGATTAACAAAGCAATTGAAGATTTTGTTCTTAGAGAATCTGTTAATAGACTTTATGATGAAGAGATAAGACAAAAAGTTTTTATAACAGAAGAAGAAATCAAGGATTACTACTTTAAGACTAAAGGAAAGAAATTATCTGAAGAAGATTTTCAAAAACTAAAAAATACCATAGAAAAAATTATAAGAAAAGAAAAAGAAAAAAAGAGAAGCGATGAATATCTTGCTTATCTTAGGTCAAAAGCAAAGATAAAAATTAATAAAGAACTCCTTTCTTCTATTAATATAGATAGCTCTAAAGAAGAGGTTAAAAAATCTGAAAATAAAACTCCGTTGGTTGAAGTTGACGGAGATGTTCTAACTGCGGAAGATTTTATAAAGATTGCTAAAGAGTCTAATATATCTAAAAATGAGCTTATTAATTCATGGATTGATAGGAAGCTTGTAGACAAAGAAGCAGTTAGTAGGCATTATGAAATGAATCCTGACATGAAAAAAATGATATCTATTTATAAAGATAGGCTTCTTAAGAATATGTTTATTAAAAAAATTATAATACCTCAAATCCAGATAAGTGATAAAGATTTAGAAGAGTATTACAAAACTCATCAAAAAGAGTTTATGACACCTAGGAAGTTTTATATCCAACAAATTACAGTAAAATCAAAAAAGGAAGCAGAAGAGATATTGAACAATTTAAAGAAAGGGGCTGATTTTTCATGGGAGGCAAAAACAAAAAGCGTTGATGCCTCATCTGAACAAGGAGGAAAAGTAGGATGGTTTACAAAAGCTGAACTTTTTGAACCTTTAAAAGAAGTTATAGATTCTATGAATGTAGGAGACATAAGTCCAATAATTGAATTTAATTCAAAATACATAATAGTAAAATTAATAGATAAAGCTGATGAGGAGATTGAAGAATTTGATAAAGTTAAAAATTTAGTTTATAATAAGTATTTTAATGAGCAGGTTAATAAATTGCTGAATGAATATGTAAACAAATTAAAAACAAAGGCAGAGATAAAAATTTATGGCGAACAGATTAAAGCACTTGAAGAAAGCTTACAGAAATAATATTGTTTTTATATTCTGTCTCATCATCATAAGCCTTGCCTTGTTTTTTTCCTCTTCTGATTCACAAACAAGAGGTTTTAAGCCAAAGCCTTGTTTAGATTGTCATAAAGAAAAATTAAATGAACTTAATAAAAAATATGTGCATTCACCTGCAAGTAAAACAGACTGTGAAGCATGCCATTACCGTCATGGAAGAATTGCTACCAGAGCTTTAAAAGAAACAGAGGAGATAAAGCTTTGCTATAATTGTCATAAAGAGATGTCTTTAAATATGAATAAGATGCCAAATGTGCATACTGCCTTAAAGAAAGGTAAATGCACATCATGCCATAATCCTCATGCAGGAGATAATAAATTCTTTTTAAAGAAAATAGGAAATGAGCAATGTTTTACCTGTCACAAAAAAGATGAGTTTATGTTCAAAAATCAACATAAAGCTTTGCAGGAAGGATGTCTTGTATGTCATTCACCACATGGTTCACAATACAAAAATAATCTTATTAAACCAGAATTAGCAATTTGTGGTTCCTGTCACGATTTTACTAAGGAGAATTTTAAAAAAGCTCATAAAAGATATCCTGTTGAAAAAGGAAGTTGTGTGGGTTGCCACAATCCTCATAGTTCTCCGAATAATAAACTTTTAAGAAATTCAGTTCATGCTCCATTGATTTCTGGGCAGTGTGATTCATGTCATAAGTCACCGAATGACTCAAATCCTTTTAGCGTAATTGCACCTCATGAAAAGCTTTGTTATACCTGTCATAAAAAACAGGAAAAAGAGTTTCAGCAAAAATATAACCATCCACCAATGAAGGAGGGTAAATGTCTAAGTTGTCATAGTCCTCATGCGGGAGATTATCCAAAACTTACTATAATGGGGAAAACCGAGTTATGTACAAAATGTCATAACAAAAAGGCAGAGTTATCAAAACTGAGCAATCAACATGCTCCAATTAAAGATAAAGGATGTATTGCATGTCATAATCCGCATTCCTCTTCAAATCAATTTTATTTGAATTTACCAGAGAACCAATTATGCTTTTCATGTCATAGTAAAACAGAAAAAGAAACGAAAGAAAAATATGTACATATACCTTTTTCAAAAAATGAATGTAAATCATGTCATGATGTCCATGGCAGTAACAATCCACACATAATGAAAACATCACCTACAGAACTTTGCTACATGTGTCATAAAAAAGAGGAAAAAGAGTTTTTTAAATTATACATTCATACACCAGTAAATAACAAAAACTGTATTGCATGTCATAATCCGCATTCCTCTTCAAATGAAAGGCTATTGAAGGATACAGAGAATAATCTATGTTTAAGTTGTCATGGCAAAAGGTTTACTGAGCTTAACAAAGGCTTTTTACATACACCATTTAAAGATAAGTCCTGCAATACATGTCATAGTGTACATTCCTCTGACTGGATTGCTCATACAAAAAAACCACTGCCTGAATTATGCTATTCCTGTCATAAAAAAATAGAAACTGGTGTTAAATCAAGTAATAACATACATGTTCCATTAGAAGAAGGAAAGTGTTTAAAATGCCATAGTCCACATGGGACAAAGATTAAAAATCTTATTTTATCTACACCTAAGGAGCTTTGTCTTTCCTGTCATAGTAAAATACTAACAACTACAGCACAAAAAGGACATATAGAGATGGAAAAAGGAGATTGCCTGAGTTGCCATTTTTCTCACTACTCTGCATCTAAATATTTGCTGAAAGATAAAGACCCCGGATTATGTATTAAGTGTCATTCAATTGATAAAGAAAGATTATTAAAATCGCATATGAAACCTTTAGATAAAATTAAAAGCTGTTTAGGCTGTCATGAGCCGCATGTTACAGAAAAGCCTGGTTTGATTAAAAATATAAAACATGACCCTTTTACTAAAGGACAGTGCAATGTATGTCATAAATAAAAAAATTCTGTATATTCTGAGTATCTTATTTATCTTTTTATGTAATAATTTTGTGTATGCTCAGGGTGAATTAGAGAGGAAAATACCTGAGCTTTGCTACAAATGCCATGCGCAACTAAAAGAAAATTTGTCGCAAGGCTATGTACATTCTCCATTTAAACAAGGCAGATGTCTTGCCTGTCATGCTTCACATGCATCAAAATCAAAGGCTTTGCTAAAAGATGATGTTAACTCATTATGCCTTGATTGTCATAAAATCACAAATATAATGGGAAGGAAAAAATGCACAGATTGTCATTCTCCCCATGCTAATAAAAATAAATATCTTTTGGTTAAACCAGAGGAAGAATTATGTATAAGCTGTCATTCTGCATTAAATGAACAATTGAAAAAATCTCATATACATTCTCCCTTTAAAAATAATAAATGTTTGTTATGTCATGGTGCTCATATGTCTTCAGAATTTCAGCTTCGGAGTAATCCTAACAAATTATGCAAAAGCTGTCATAAAGCAAATTGCAAAGTAGGTAACATTTCTATAAAGTTTTCAACAGAAAATATGAATTGCATTGGTTGTCATACAGGACATTCTTCTGAAGTAGAAGGACTTCTTGGACCGTATGGACATAGAGCATTTATTGAGAAAAAATGTGAGGAGTGTCATAACCCAATTGAAGCTAATAAAAAGATAACTACCAAGATACCAACTAAACAATTATGTGTAAGCTGTCATAAAGATGTAAAGATTAAAGGACAAGACCCTCACCTTTCTAATACAGGCTGTAGTTTATGTCATAGTTTCCATGCTTCTCAAAATAAAAATTTAACAGTTAATGAATCAAAGATATGTATAAGCTGTCATGAAAATATTGGGAAAAAATTGCTCATTATGGAAAAAACAATTAAATCAGTCCGCTGTGTTCCAGTTAAAAAAGGACAGTGTTTTAACTGTCATATACCTCCACATTCTAATAATCCCCTTTACTTTAAAGCAGGTAAAATTCAAACCTGCTCAAAATGTCATGAAAGGATGCAGAAAGTGAGTCATCCCCTTGAAGTAAAAGACCCAAGAAATGGTGAACCAATTACATGTATTACCTGTCATAGCATGCATTCAGCAAAAGCAGAATTTATGCTTTATTTAGACAGAAGAAAAGCACTTTGTATCCAATGCCATAAAAAATAAACTTAGCTGATGTCAATTAAATTTTAAAGGTTTGCCCTCTTTTCTTGATTTAAAGGTTAACCAATTTTAGAAAGTCCTGCACTGTAAACATACACACCGAGACCCAACATTCCATCCATGGGTGTGACATCCCCAACAGTTATTGTCGCTTGGCTCTATATTTGGCATATGTTTGTTGAGATTTGTATGGCAGGCACTGCAAAAGTTATACCAGTATTTTGGTTTAAAATTACCAACATGGACACCATTCACTTTAATCCCTGCCTATGTTGTTTTGGATCCTGAAAGGAAAGGTCGTGAAATAAAAAACTATTACTGGATGCGATGGAAGAACAACAAGAAAATAAGAGATAGAGTTTAGATTAATGAATCGAGGGATAATGATTCTTGTTTCCTCATTCAAAATACAAAAAGAGGAATTAATGCCTTTGTATTACATGAGGCAAACATTTGAGAGGATATTTGTTGTTTATTTTCATAGCATTAACAGTATTTTTGCTATTAAAAAAAGATAGGGAAAGAGCATACAGTAGAAGAAATTCTACTGAGTATGAGAAACCTGAAATGCAAAGTATATGATGAAATACTCGTTCAAGAATTAACGAGGCAACAAAAAGAAATTATAGAAAAACTAAATATCATAGTGCCTAAAAGTATGGAAATTTAGGAAATTCCATTGAAAAGTGCTGTTTTGAGGGATTTTGTCATTCCTTCGCTTCGCTCAGGACAATATCTTGTTTTTTTTGTCATCATATATTATGATTATGGGATATAATTTGATTATGAGAGGAAAGAGGAAGGACAGACTAAGTTCACTATTATTGGTCATTAGAGACCGTTCGGAATGTTTTTGTCTGTCTTTCCTCTTCGTGAATCTGAACGGGAACATTAGGCTTAAAACCCTGTATGAAGCCCACGATGATAGGTTAAAGGAAGTCTTCTCAAAAAATCAATAGGTAATGTCAAAAGTTTTATGAAAAAGGGGATAGAGAATTAAGAGTTCAAAATAAAGGCAGTTTATATAGTAATCAGGGAAAAGCTTAAAAATAGATATAATTAGAGTAGATATAAATAGAGCCTTCTAAGGCATAGTTCTTTGACAATAATGGAATAAAGAAGCAGAGCTGTAGTATTAAGCAGCCATGGAGAGGATTTTAGCCCATTTACCCTTGTATAGTGGAGATACCCTCTAACTCTTACAGTTGGACAGGTGTTTTATAATTAAGGGACATATGGGGTTTCAAGAAATTATAATGGGTAACAAACAGAGTAGTAAGAGCTAAAGCCCCATTACAGCAGTTAAAGCCGTGTGAAGGTTTAACATGGTATTTATAAGTTCTGTTAAGGCGTTCAATGAGCTGTTTGAAGGGCCTGAATTGTTCTAACTCATTATCAAGATTTGGTACTTTCGGCTTTGCCTCAGGAAAAAGCTTCGCTTTTTGAAGACCGATGACCACTGATAATTTGTTCTATTTCAGAGCGGGTAAATTTAGAGCATATCCAGATAATGAAACGAGAAATTTTAAACATAAAAACTTGCCTACTTTTGGTGTAAGCAATATACTACTTTACCCTTGAAAAAAGGGGGGGGAGGCAAGCGAAAAATACATAATGCATTGGGATTTAATGCTTTTAAGCATTTTTGCTTAAAAAATTTTGACAATACTAATTAAAAATTTAGGAGGTAAAAATGAAAAAGCTGATATTAAAATATGGTGAAATTTTGCTTGCTGTTTATGTATTTTTGGGAATTTTAGGTAGTATTTTCTCAGGATTTAGTTTTGCTCAGGTAATTTTTTACAAAACGAATAATTACTTTCAGGCACTATTGAGTTTTTTAGTAGTATGCCTCATATCATCAGGAGCAGTATTGCTTTTTTCTTTTGTCATTTATTTACTTGTTGATATTCGTGATAAACTCAAAGAGTTAATTGAGAAAAAACAGTAGCTTATATTTTTTGCTTGACAAATTAGTGGTTCTCAAATTAAATAATCAGAATAATAAACTATTATAATATGGAGGTCAGATGAGTTTAGAAAATTACAAATTTCACAAAGAACATACCTGGGTTAAACTATCAGGTAAAAGTAAAAAGGTCAAAGTCGGAATTACTGATTATGCTCAGGACTCTCTTGGCGACATTATCTATATTGAACTGCCTGAAGTTGATACTCATGTTGACGCAGACACAGATATGGCAGAGATTGAATCAACAAAAACTTCTTCACCTGTAATTGTACCTGTAAGCGGAATGGTTGTTGAGGTAAATGAAGAACTTATAGACCATCCAGAGATTATTAATGAAGACCCTTACGGAAAAGGCTGGATTGCTGTAATAGAAATGGACAACTTAAGCGAGCTTGATGACTTAATGGACCATGAAGACTATGAAAGCTATCTTGAAGAAGAAAGAGAATGAAGATTGTAGTAATCGGAGGTGGACCAGCAGGATATGTCTCTGCTCTTACAGCAAGAAGGCTTGGAGCAGAAGTATACTTAATTGAAAGGGAAGAACTTGGAGGCACCTGCCTTAACAAAGGCTGTATACCTACAAAAACAATAATATCTTCTCTTGAACTTTTAGACAAACTGAGAAATCAAAGATACAACTCCGAACAAATACCTTTGAGTATTTCCATTGACCTGCCAACTCTGATGCAGAGGAAGGATAGTGTAATTGAGACTCAGAAAAAGGGTCTTACAATGCTTTTGAATCAATCAGGAGTTAAAATTATCCGGGCAAATGCAGAATTAATAGACCCTAAAACAGTATTTTTATCTCAGACATCAGAAAAAATTAAGGCTGACAGATTGATAATTGCAACAGGTTCAAGGCCTGCAGAACTGCCATTGCTTGAATTTGATAGTCAAAGAATTCTTTCAAGTAATGACCTATGGAACTTAAAAACCATACCTGAATCAATAACAATTATTGGTGCAGGTGCAATCGGATGCGAGTTCGCATGGATTTTTCACCTTCTTGGCAGTAAAGTCTCTCTGATAGAGCTAATGCCGAGAGTTTTGCCAATGGAAGACGAAGAAATTTCTAAAGCACTTGAGAGACTCTTCAGAAAAAGAAAGATTGATTTTTACACAGGAACAAAAATTGAAGATTTAAAGAAAAACCTTGATTCCGTAGAGATAACCCTTTCAGAAAAAAAGAAGATTAAGTCAGATATTGTACTTGTTTCTGTTGGAAGAGCTTATAATACTGAAATTTTGCAGAATGCTGGAATTAAGTTAGGGAATAAAAAAGAAGTTATTGTAGATGAAAAGATGCAAACAAATATTGAAGGAGTTTATGCAACAGGTGATGTTAACGGAAAGTGGCTTCTTGCTCATGTCGCATACAGAGAAGGTGAAATTGCAGCAAAAAATGCTTTGGGACATAATGAGATTATGGATTATAGCGTTATCCCATCAACAATTTTTACTGTCTCAGAGATTGCTTCAGCTGGATTGAAAGAAAGTGAAGCCAGGCAGAAGGGAATAAATATTAAGAAAGGCTTGTTTCCTTTCAGAGCTATAGGTAAGGCACATGCAATAGGAGAGATTGATGGATTTGTTAAAGTAATTGCTGATGCAGATTCAGATGTTATCATGGGTGGACATATAATTGGGCCTAAAGCATCTGAAATAATTCATGAACTTGCTCTATCTATTAAACTAAAGGTGAGAGCAAGAGAATTGAAAGATTTAATTCATTCCCATCCAACCCTTTCTGAGTGTATAGGTGAAGCAGTTGCTGATATTCATGGTGAGGCAATTCATAAAATAGAAAAGTAATAAAAAATGCTTG
>Ga0207433_10013560_pt1 | contig 11957 bp, 18 predicted proteins | sample YelNatPaOPGAMG01_FD_187559 | JGI IMG/M metagenome (GOLD analysis project Ga0207433, IMG submission 187559) | Hot spring thermophilic microbial communities from Obsidian Pool, Yellowstone National Park, USA - OP-RAMG-01 (SPAdes) (version 3) | ecosystem: Environmental > Aquatic > Thermal springs...
TTTTGGATAGAAGCAGAGGCGAGTGGGGAGAACCTGCAGACGACGTTACCGCTATGACTATTAACTACATTTTCTATTCCCTTCAGAAATACGGCGAACTTGCCGGAGTTTTCGAGCGGTTATATAGTCTTTTCTGGGAGAACTATTTGCAGAAAACTGGAGACTGGGAAATCCTCGAGGTTGTTCAGCCCTTCTATGCTTGGCGAGGTTTGGTTGTGGCTTCGCCTATATGGTATCCAAACTTAAGCCACGATGTCCGCATAAAACTTCTAAACTTCGTGAAAAATGTTCTACGCCACGAAAAGTTTGATTTAGACACTGTAAACGCATACATTCAACCTGTTTAGGAGTGAAAGTTTAAAAGATAAATACCGTAAGCGGGTAAAATTACGGTTTGTGCGGGGTTCCTTCTTGAGCGAGGACTCAGCAGTTGATTTGAAGAAAAAGCTTAGACAGATGGGTTATTCTGATAAGACTGCTGAGGAAATTTTGAAATGGTACGGCGCTAATATTTCGCAAGCGGATGAGCCCCGTGAAAGGAATTTACGTTCTAGCAATCTTCATCAACAAAAACGTAACCATTAAAGTCGGCGCCTTGGGAAACGTCACCTTCGAGAAAGGCTTATACGCTTATGTGGGTTCAGCCCAAAACAACCTTGAAAAACGGTTAATGCGCCACTTTCAAAGGGCAAAGCGGAAGTTTTGGCACATTGACTATCTGCTTGCTAATGCAAATGCAAGCATCTTAAAGGCCTTCTATAAAAAGGCGGAAAAACCTGAAGAGTGCACTGCGGCGCGCAGGTTTAGCGAAAAGGGTTTTGCAGTCAAAAAGTTTGGGTGTTCCGACTGCCGCTGTGCAAGTCACCTTTTCAAGTTTAACAACTACGGTTTATTGGAAGATTTGTGTTTAAAGTGCGGCTTTAGCCCTTTATCATCTTGCTAGCGAGTCGCTGCATTCGGAGACATCTGAAGCCTGAAGGATTTCACGTTTTTGAATTATTTCTTTAAAGTCCACATAGTCCCCGCCGACAATCTTCAATTTCGCTTCAACCCTTTTGTCTTTAACCTCTACTACGTTGTAGGAGTTAAGAAAGAAGCCCCTCAGTTTTTCGCATGAAACGCTTCCAGCGTGAACCACCTGTATATTCTCTATCTGCCATTTCCACGGTCTGTGACGGTGACCGCACAAAACAAGATCTACCTTAGATTTTGTGAGGCTTCTTAGGACGTCGCCTGCGTCCACTATGGTGATTTGATCTGCGCCCGTGTCTGGAACTGGGATTATATGGTGATGTATCGCAACAATTTTCACTCTGTCCTTATAATTTTCAAGAGTGTGCTCTAGCCATAGGTTTTGTCTGTGGCCTACTTCGCCGTCGTCTCTGTCTGGGCGGGCGCTGCTTAGCACTATTACGACGGCGTCGCCTACTTCTGTGACTTGGTTGAAGGGGAAAAACTGTTTGAAAAGCAAATAGCCCGTAGCGCGGTAATCGTGGTTTCCGCTTATGTATATGGCGTTCTTTGCCTTCAGCCTCTTGAACTCTTCTGCTGCCATCTTAAACTCTGAGAGGATGCCGTTCTCTGTTATATCTCCAGTTATCACCACAGCATCAGGCGACAAAGCGTTAATTTCATCCATTGCAGCGCGAAATTTCCCATCATTAAACATGGGCCCACAGTGAACATCTGAAATCTGAACAATCAACATAACAATCACTTCAAACCCAAAACAAAGCAATAATTAATAAACGTTGTGCATGAGTAGATTTTAAAGGCCACTACCCTAGAACCCTTTCAGAGGTAACTTGAATTGAGTGAAGGTTGGTGTGTCTGGGTTACCGGTTTGCCTGGAAGCGGCAAATCCGTCGTTTCAGAAGCCTTAATTAGGCTTCTAGAACAAAAAGGCATACATGCTCAACTCTTGTCTTCGGACGCGCTGCGTGAAGTTTTGACGCCTAAACCAACATACTCGCTTGAAGAACGGGACATAGTTTATGCTACGCTTGTTTACATTGCGGAACTTTTAACTCAAAACGGCGTAAATGTTGTTATCGATGCTACTGGCAATCTGAGGCGTTACAGAGAAAACGCTAGAAGGCTAATTCCACGGTTTATGGAAGCCTATCTGGAGTGCCCCATAGAAGTCTGTATGGAACGCGAATCAAAAAGAGGCAAAACCTACCATGCCCCAAAACAAATTTACGCAAAAGCCCTAGAAGGAAAAGCGCCCACAGTGCCTGGAGTAGGACAACCCTACGAGCCGCCCACAAACCCAGAAATAACTCTGAACACAGAAAAGCTTACACCAGAACAAGCAGCCAAAAAAATTTTGGAAACAATAATCCAAAAGTGGTATGTAAAAACCTAGAGAGCCTGTCACTATTGGTTGATAAAATAACCAAAATTATGTTGAGCGGCGCTTTCTTGAAGCAAGGGCTCTTCCTTTATTTTGGTTTAAATGAGTTGTTTATGAGAGTTAAAAAGGGGGTTTAAGGCTGTTTATGTTGTTATGTGTAACGTTTACTGAGGGACTTCACTTGGGGTTTCTATAGGGTGAGGTGCCGGAGAACCTCCTGAAAGCATAAACCAGACGATAACAGCAACTATGATTATTATTACTGCCAGTCCCAAAATCCACCATAACATTTTTTCGGGTTTTCGACAGAAGTACTCTCCTTTAAGATTGTATTTCGAGTATACAGCACATTTAGCGCAGATGCAACCTTCTTTTGTGGCTTTCTCCTCTGCTCTGCCTTTTGCGCAGAAAAGTCCACCAGTTAATTTACACTTCTGGTATGTTGGGCATTTCGGGCAGATGCACATTTTCATGTTATCTGAGGTATCAGGAACTTTACCCATATGTTTCAGCCTTCACTGTTGCAATATTTGTTGCAGTGCATATTTAAAACTAATCACAAGGTTTTGCAGCTAAAAATTACTAAATTGAACAGTTTGAAGTATCCAGAATTCTCGCCGAAAAGACACGAAAACTGTGACGTTACTGGAAGGATAAGATTTATAACCTAATGTATTCATTCCTAGAAGACGCGAAGCGGGAAAAGATGGGCCACAGGAAAAAGCATGCCCCAAAACACGGTTCGCTATCCTATTTGCCTAGGAAACGTGCTAAAAGTATACTGGCGCGAATCCGTTACTGGCCAGAAATAAAGGCTGACGCGCCTAGGCTTTTGGGTTTTATGGGTTATAAGGCTGGCATGACCTATGCCATGGTTATAGAGGATCGGAAACGTTCTCCAAACTTTGGAAAAGAGGTGATCCGGCCAGTCACGGTTCTGGAAACTCCGCCGCTGCTTATCTGCGCCATAAAAGCCTACACAAAAACTCCATACGGCTTCCAAACTCTGGCAGAGGCTTGGATGGCAGACCCGCCAGACGAACTTGAAAGAGTTTTTACGCTTCCAGAAAAATTTAACACGGAAGAAAACCTAAAGAAGATAGAGGAAAAACTAGATAAAGTTTCAAAAATCCGTGTAATAGCCATAACCCAGCCTAAACAAACAAGTGTACCTAAGAAAAAACCAGATGTAGCTGAAATCGAAATAGGCGGAGGAATAATCCAGCAGCAATTCGAATATGCAAAAAGTCTTCTTGGAAAAACCATAAGCCCTAATGAAGTTTTCAAGGAAGGCCAACACGTGGACGTGATAGGTGTAACCACCGGGAAAGGCTTCCAAGGGCCAGTAAAGCGTTGGGGAGTAGCCGTTCTCCAGCATAAAGGAAGAAAAACCAAAAGAGGCGTAGCAACCCTCGGGCCGTGGAATCCTCACCACGTGATGTATACTGTTCCAAGAGCTGGGCAAATGGGCTTCCACCAAAGAACAGAATGCAACAAGAGAATCCTGAAAATTGGTAAAGACGGAAAAGAAGTAACTCCAAAGGGCGGTTTTATAAGATATGGTATAATCCGTGGTCCCTACATGCTCATAGAGGGAGGTATACCTGGACCAGAAAAACGTCCAATAAAACTGCGTTATCCAGCACGTCCGCCGAAGCAAATCCCCGAAGAGCCCCCACAAATTACATACCTATCTCTAGAATCTCCTCAAGGAAAGTGAACGGTGAAAACCCATGGCTAAAACAGTGAAAGTCTTCGACCTCAATGGAAAACCCGTCGAAAAATTAAAACTGCCGCCAATTTTTGAAACCCCCATAAGGCCAGACGTCATAAAACGCGCTGTCCTAGCCGTACAATCTAAAAGATTTCAACCTCAAGGCAGAGATCCCATGGCTGGAAAAAGGACAACTGCGGAATCAAGAGGAGTAGGATTAGCCATGGCAAGAATCCCGAGAATAAAAGGTCCAGCGGGCACAGGAGCCTTCGCTCCAGGGACAGTGGGCGGAAGACTAGCTCACCCACCAACCCCGGAAAAGAAGATTGTTAAGAGAATCCCCAAGAAAGAGAAGCGTTTAGCTCTTTTTTCTGCCATAGCGGCTACCGCCTCAAGAGAAATGGTGGTTTCCCGTGGGCACTCTGTTGAGGGCGTTCCTCAAATTCCAATGGTGGCCGTAGATGATTTGGAGGGTTTAAAAAGGACAAAGGAGGTTGAGGAAACTCTCATAAAGCTTGGAGTTTTATCAGACCTATACAGGGTTAGAGAAAGCGTGAAGGTTAGGGCTGGTAAAGGAAAGAGTCGGGGAAGGAAAATAAAGCAAGCTGTAGGGCCTCTCATAGTTGTGGCTGAAGACAAAGGTATAGGGGAAGCCGCGCGAAACATACCTGGCTTAGAGGTAATTCCCGTTAAAAGTTTAAACCCGGAAGTTCTTGCGCCAGGCACGCATCCTGGAAGGTTAACGATATGGACTAAAAGCGCCATTGAAACCTTAGACAAACTTTATGGCGGAGGTGAAGCCTAATGGATCCCTACGAAGTAATCCTTTACCCATTAATGACCGAATCCGCAAGCTTGATGGTTGAAAGGGAAAACAAACTGGTTTTCATAGTTAACCTTAAAGCTACAAAACTCGACATCAAAAGGGCTGTTGAGAAGCTTTACGAGGTTAAGGTTGAAAAAGTCAACATTACTATAACGCCTGACGGTGAAAAGAAGGCCTTTGTCAAGCTGTATCCAGAGTATAAGGCTTCTGATGTGGCGATTAAACTTGGAATACTGTAAATTATGGAGTGAATAGAGCATGGGAAAAAGGATTCGTGTTCAAAGAAGGGGGCGTGGCGGGCCAACATTTAGAGCTGCAACCCAAAAGCGAGTAGCGCCAGCCCGCTATCCCCAAAAAACAAAAGACATTTTCGACATTCTGATGAAAGGCATAGTTGAAGAGGTTCTCCATGAACCTGGACGTGGGGCTCCCCTTGCATTGGTGCGTTTTGAAAATGGTGAAACATGCTACACTGCTGTTCCAGAAGGCGTATATTTAGGACAACAAATCCAGATGGGCGGCAAAGCGCAAGTGGAAGTTGGAAATATTCTTCCAGTGGGAAAGATTCCAGAAGGTACAATGGTATGTAATATAGAACTTAAGCCGGGAGACGGCGGCAAAATTGCCAAATCTTCCGGAGCATACGCAATAGTTGTAGCTCACACAGGTCAAGGAACCATGGTAAGGTTGCCGTCTGGGAAAACAAAATACATAAGCGATGACTGCAGAGCTACAATAGGTGTGGTTTCAGGGGCTGGCAGAACAGAAAAACCCTTCCTTAAAGCTGGACCAAAATTCCACCTGATGAGGGCTAGAGGGCGTAAGTATCCGAGAACCAGAGGAAAAGCCATGGTTGCAGCAGTGCACCCCTATGGAAGTAGCAAAAGAAGCGCGAGAAAAGTTACAACAGTTTCGCGTCGTGCTCCTCCAGGAAAGAAGGTTGGGCTAATTGCGGCTAGAGGAGCAGGGCGTAAGAAAAAGAGGACAACGGAATAAAATATCCAGAAAGTTTATAAAATTTAACTCAGGATAAAACGTGGGTTGAATAAGAAATGCCGAGGGAATTCACCTACCGCGGATACACGCTTGAGCAACTGCAAAGTATGTCCATGGACGAGTTTATCAATATACTTCCTTCAAGGCAGAGGAGAAGCCTCCATAGAGGTTTGTCGTTGGAGCAGAGAACCCTTCTAGAAAATGTTAGAAAGGCAAAAGAAGCGATGCGAAAAGGAGGCAACGTAACAATTAAAACCCATGCCCGCGACATGGTAATCCTCCCTGAAATGGTTGGACTTAAAATTTTAGTTCATAACGGCAAGGAATTTGTTCCCGTAGAAGTTAAGCCTGAAATGATTGGGCATTACCTAGGCGAGTTTGCAATAACCAATAAACCTGTAAAACATGGCACCCCAGGTATAGGCGCATCCCGCTCTTCAATGTACGTTCCACTAAAGTAAGAATGGTTTTAAAACCGCAATTTTAAGAAGAAGCGCTTAGGCTGTATAGTCTACTCCTGAGGGTTTCTTTTCCATAGGCTCTTTAGCTGGAGGAATCTGCGGCAATGGAATCGGAGGCGGAACATTCAAGGTTCTAGATAAGATTACGCTTTCCACAAAAACCACGTTTGAAATGGATTGAACCAACACTGGGGGCGGAGGCTTCTTTTCCCTGTACTCTGAGTAAATTTTGCTTATTTCATCCTTGCTGCCTGCAACGTAGGCTCTTCCTTTTAGGCTTATTTGGGCTACTGAAGGATTATAGTTAACAGCTAAAACAAAGGGTACTTCAAGCATGTCTTCTGCCTTTTTCTCAACCTCAACAAGGTTGAGGTTAGTGTTTATTTGAATGGGTGGAATAGGCTTTGTAATATCCCAGAAGCGCTCTCCAGAAATATTTGTTATTGAAACATTAACCTTAATCAATTCTAATCATCATAATTTATGCGTGCGTAGTGCAATTTAAACGTGTTTATAGCGTGTGAAGCCGCAGTGTCCGCAAGCATATCTGTCGCCATGGTCAGCCATGAAGTATCCTGGTCCGCAGCGCTCACATGTGGGACGTTGCCTAACAACTTTATCCTTATCTATTTTATAAAGCGAGAAAACTCCTTTTTCCTCTTTTTTCTTCTTTTCCCTTTTTCCTTTTTTCGCTTTTGCCTCTTTAGGTGCTTCTGCCGCTTCTTCAGACACCGCTATTCTCCTCCTTCCTTCTCTTGTTTTTCAACTGGCATATTCCTTTTTACAATGTATTCTGGCTCAATAAGCTTTGCGTGTTCAACAGAATCATAGATATTCGCTATTCCGATAGCTTTGCGTGTTCCCGTTTTGGTTTCCATCTTTTTGATGAAAACTAAACTTGCATCTTTTTTCAATGCTTTTGCAATAGCTTCTTTAACTTCGATTCTAGGAGGTGTGCTGCCTGTTTGATTGTGTTCCACTTGGAAAACTGCTTCTTTTCGCTTTAGCAGCGGGTTTTCTGTCTCTGATAGTATTTTGATTTCCATTTTCCACACGGTGTTTGAGTTGATACAATTTTCTCTTTATTTAGTCTTTCGCAGCCTTTTCCATTTCTTTCAAGATTTCAGCCGCTTCAGTCTTCTTCTCTTGTGTGACCTTAACTATAACAATGCCTTCATGTGGCTGTCCATAAACTATAATTGAGTTTTCAGGTGCGTAAAAAACAGCCGCCAATGTTAAGAGGTCTTCCTCTCCGTCCACAACTATCTTGACCCTACAGTTTGTTTTGAAGGCTTCTTGAACTGCGTTTAAGGCTTCTTGGGTTATGGTTCCTGGAGGGTTCTTGATATGCATTTCTTTGTCTGCAGGAAGTAGGGCTGGCTTTATAGCAGTTCGCATAACCTTGTTATCTACAATTAACAAGTTTGGAAAAATTTTGTTTTCCACGAGATTTTTTGAAACAGTGTCTCCGACGGAAACTATGCTTGGCGGTTTCTCCTCTCTCAAAATATCTTTAAGTATGTTTGCTGTTTCGCTGAATGAGCCGCGAACCAGCGTGCCCCATGGCTTTTTGAGTTGCCTCTGCAGTTTTTGTGGGAGTCTATATGCAGTGCTCATTCTATCTGACCTTTAAGGCGTAGCGTCCTTTCTCTTTGATATTTATCGCTTTTGCGATTGCCGAATTTTCCGGGTCAAATATTATTACTAAACCGCTGAAGTCGTCACTTAAACTTGCTGTTTTGCATCTTGGGCACATGTTTCCAGAAGTTATTATGTGACATATGGAACAGGCTTTTTCACTCACTCTTCATCGCCCTTTTTTTCCTGTTTCTTTTCTGCGGCTTCCTCTGTTTTGTGCAGTTCCTGTCCAATCCATTCCAGCTTTCCGAGGAAGGGCTGTCTTGCTGTTACGCCTATCTTTGCTGAACCGCCTGTTCTGCCAAGTGAAACCGCAGTTATTCGAACGCGCACTCTGTCTCCAGTTGTTAACTTCCTGTTTGTTTCCTTGCCTAATAAAACTCCTTGTTTTTCGTCGTAGGAGATGAAGTCGTCCATCAACTGGGAGACGTGAAGCAATGCGTCAATTGGCCCTATACGTACGAAAGCTCCAAAATCCGCAATCTCCACCACTTCACCTTCAACCACTTCTTGGAGAGCGGGATAAAATGTTAGGAGCGAAAAGGATACTTTATGGTAGGTGGCTCCATCCCCTGGAATTATTTTTCCGGTAGGGCTTACTTTCACTTGGGTTACGGCTACAACGTAGCCTAATGTCTCGTCAACTATGCCCTCGTATTTAGCCTTAACCTGCTGATAGCCTACACTCTCCAACGGGTTGCCGAAGGTTTCTGGAGGGATGCGAATCGTATCTTCCATGGTCACAAGCTTAAACAATGCGTTATATCCTCCCGTCAATTTCCAGATGTGACTTTTGTCTCACATAAATAACTGGCACACTTATATCTCTTAACCTCTTCTTAAGCCTTCTGTCATTGGTGAAAACGGGACATTTCCATTCACGCGCCGTCTGAAAAATGGCGTCATCTGGGGAAGCTGCAATTTTTATGCTTGTTTCAATTAGCGTACACTTTTCAGCTATTTTCAAGGCGTAAGAAGCTTCTCTTCGCATCTTGGGTGATCCTTTCTCCGCGATTTTCTCAAGTTCCTGTTTGATTGGTGAAAGCAGAACGGGTTCAAAATTTCTTTTTAAAAGTGTTTTTAATTCTTCAAAAATGTCAATTTTAAACCTGAGAGGAACAAATAAAGCGTTTGAATCTAGAATCACTTTCAACTTCTCTCTTTTAAAGGCGTGTTCTGTTGGCATACTATTTTATCATTCCGTAGCCTATTAGTCTCCATCTGCCTGTAATTTTTCTGCTTAGGGCAACTCTTGAACCAGGTAATGCGCACACGGGTCTTGTAAGCTTAAGGGTTGCCACGTCGTTTTTAATGGAGACAACTTTTCCAACACTTATTGAAGCTCCAACATGTAAGAGTAGGGTTTCATCTCTGCTTATGTTTTCAACTTTTGCAAGTTCCTTTGTTCCAACTGCCCGTTCAAGAATGTGAGTTTCTAAGTTTAGTTCATTTAAGACTGGCGGCAGCATCTCCTTTTTTCCAACGATGTTTCCAGTTAACCCATCAGCCTTTGAAATGGAGGGGTCTAAAAGGGTTCCAACGCCAACTAAGCCACCGCAATGCGCTTCCTTAACATTTCTTCCGCCTGCTTGTAGGCTTACAATTTCGCTGAAAAGCGGCTTGTAAACGCTTTTTCCCTCCTCTTCTAGGCTTATTCCAGGGCGAATCTCTATCTCGTCTTTAACAGCAAATTTTCCCTGAAAAATCGTGCCGCCGAGGACGCCTCCCTCAAGTTTTTCGATTGGAGTGCCTGGTTTGTTGGTGTCGAATGAGCGAACAATATACATTAACGGCGGTTTCGATTCATCTCTTTGTGGAGTTGGAATAAACTCTTCCATCGCCTGAATTAAAGCATCTATGTTCAAGGAGCGTTGAGCTGAAACAGGAATTATCGGGGCATTTTCAGCTATGGTTCCATTAACAAAGTTTTTAATTTCCTCATAACTTTTACGTGCCCTTTCCTCACCGACAATATCTATTTTGTTCTGCACTATTACAATATTTTTTATCCCAATGATTTCAGCTGCAGCCAGATGCTCCCTCGTTTGTGGTTGAGGACATGGCTCATCAGCTGCAATCACAAGTATTGCGCCATCCATTATTGCAGCTCCTGAAAGCATTGTCGCCATCAACGCTTCATGTCCAGGGGCATCCACAAAACTCACAGCCCTGAGGAATGTTGTTTCTGAACCACAGTTGGGGCAAACTGGTTCTTTCGAATAGTTTTTCGGGGGTTCACATTTTGGGCACTTGTAAACGGGCATGTCTGCATAGCCCAGCTTTATCGTTATTCCTCTCTTTAACTCCTCGCTGTGTCTTGAAGCCCAAACTCCAGTCAACGCTTGCACTAAAGTTGTTTTGCCATGATCAACATGCCCTATGGTTCCAATGTTGATTTCAGGCTGCCGTGGCAACGAACCCTTTTCACTCATTATTTTACCGCCTTTTAAGCTCTTAATGATTAACGTTCAAATTAAGCTTAATGCTTCTGCAGATAAAATGTTTGGCGTAGCGTCTAGAGCATCGACTGGATCCTATCTTCCTTTAATTTTCTGCAAACTCTGCTGTGGCTTTGCGGCTTACCTAATTTTGCGTTTTAACATACAATCTGTTGTAAATCCTGTAAAAATGGGGACGGAATTAGCTTTTTTCTTCCGTTTTTTCTTGTTCAGTTTGAGCTTTTTCTTTTTGTTCTTCAAACTTCTTTCCTTTTGGTTTTTCAACTATTTTCATGTTGATCTGGACTATTTCGTCTGTTATTACGTTTCCCCGAACCTTTTTCCTTTTTCTTTCCCCTCTGTTTTCCGGGTTAAACCCGACCCCACCGCTTAGAACCACACTTCTTCTTACGCCCCCGTGAACGTTCGGTCTCATTGGAAATCCATCTTTGTCTGAGCCGCCTGTTATTTGCACCTTACAACCTGGCAAACCCAATATTGTTCCATCTATTGTGTCGCCTATCTTTTTCCCAATTAATGGGACTGCACGTGCTTCTTCTAACTCAACTGTTTTTGAAGTTCCCTCTTCCGGATCTGACACTATTATCTTGAATTTAGCCATGGTGCCTTACTTCCTAGTGGAGAGTATGAATTTTTAATCTCTAACTATTAAGGGTTGTGAAAACTTTGTATAAAACTTTGATTTTGCCAAGCAAAAGTTTTAATCGAACACTGTTGTGGGTTTTTGGTTATGTGGCGGTTGGGTTTCTTCTTCCACGAAATGGCGTTTGGCTTACTTTCAATTTTCCTTCCATTATATGTTGTGGGCATCGGTGGATCCCTGCTTGACGTAGGAGTGATGACTTCCACCGCTATGTTACTAGCCATTCCCGCGTCCTTTTTTTGGGGTTACATTTGTGACAGAACAAAAAGATACAAGCGTTACATCCTAATTTCATTTTTATCGTCTTCCGCTTTACTTTATCTATTCACTTTTGCAAGCAGTGTAAGCTTGCTCATAATCCTCTACGTGGCTATGGCTATTTTCCATGTCGCCCACGAGGCCCCTAAAAACGTGTTAATAGCTGAACTTTACTCGAGGGCTGAATGGGAAAAAGCCTTCGCTATTTATGAATGGTTTACTGAGATAGGCTGGCTTCTAGGGCTAATTTTAGGAACCTTTGTTTCATTTGTTGGCTTCAACTCAAACACAACACTGTTAATGTGCAGCGGCTTGAATTTCTTAGCCTTCATTCTCTCTCTATTTTTGATTGTAGATCCCCTCTTAGTTTTTGAAAGAGGATTAGTGGGTATAGAAAAAAGTGTAGACTTCACCTACAAAGGCGTAACCATAGCTTCAAAGATTTTAGACGGATTTTTAATTCGCGAAAACCTCACAAGAGAAAATCTTTACGCTTTTTGCGGCGGGCTAGTTCTTTTCTCACTAGCCACAAGCACATTGTTCACGCCATTGCCCATATTCTTCTCTAATACTCTGAATCTCGCTACGAGCATGGTCTTTGCCATT
>Ga0207433_10013562_pt1 | contig 11956 bp, 11 predicted proteins | sample YelNatPaOPGAMG01_FD_187559 | JGI IMG/M metagenome (GOLD analysis project Ga0207433, IMG submission 187559) | Hot spring thermophilic microbial communities from Obsidian Pool, Yellowstone National Park, USA - OP-RAMG-01 (SPAdes) (version 3) | ecosystem: Environmental > Aquatic > Thermal springs...
TCCAGATTCTCTGGAGTTCATCCGGATGAAAAAGAAGTTCTTCTCTTCTTGTATTTGACCTTTTTATATCAATAGCAGGATATATCCTTTTTTGAAAAATATTTCTGTCAAGGTTAATTTCCATATTACCCGTACCTTTAAATTCTTCAAATATAACATCGTCCATACGGGAACCTGTATCTATTAAAGATGTTGCAATTATAGTAAGAGACCCCCCTTCCTCTAAAGCCCTTGCGGCTCCAAAAAATCTCTTAGGTTTATGTAATGCATTTGAATCTATACCTCCGGAAAGTATCCTTCCTGAATGCGGTTCAACAAGATTATAAGCCCGTGCTAAACGAGTTATACTATCTAATAGTATAACAACATCTTTTTTGTGTTCAACTAATCTTTTTGCCTTCTCAAGAACCATCTCTGCTACCTGAACATGTCTCTGGGCTGGTTCATCAAAAGTTGAACTTATAACTTCTCCTTTAACTATATTCTTCATTTCTGTAACCTCTTCCGGCCTTTCATCTATTAATAGAACCATAAGTATAATATCAGGAAAATTCTTCATTATAGAATTTGCGATTTTTTGCAAAAGAACTGTTTTACCGCTATAAGGGGGTGCTACTATAAGACCGCGCTGACCTTTTCCTATTGGACATAACAAATCCAAAATTCTGGTTGACATTTCATCTGGTGAATTTTCTAATATTAATCTTTCTTTAGGATAAACAGGTGTAAGGTTATCAAAAAGTATTCTTGTCCTTGATTTTTCCGGATCTTCAAAATTTACAGCCTCTACTTTAAGCAGTGCAAAATATTTTTCATTCTCTTTGGGTGGGCGAATCTGACCGCTTACAGTATCACCAGTTCGCAATGAAAATTTTCTAATTTGAGACGGAGAAACATATATATCATCAGGAGATGGTAAATAATTATAATTAGGGGAACGTAAAAAACCAAAACCCTCAGGCAATATCTCTAAAACCCCTCCGCCAAACATAAGTCCTTCTTTTTCTGCTTTTGCCTGAAGTATTTTAAAAATCAAATCCTGCTTTTTTAGCCCGCTTATTCCGTTGATATCCAGTTCTTTTGCAACCTTATTTAACTCTGATATCTTCATATCCTTTAAAACCCCAATATCTAAACTATCCATAACTAAACCCCCTTATTTAAACTCTTCCATAAAATATTAATCTCTTTATACAATTCTTTTATCCCGCCGTTATTATATATAACAAAATCACTTTTTTTTATCTTTTCTTTCAAAGGTATGTATAGTTTAAGGCGTTTATTTATCTCTTTTGTATTTAGTTTAAATCTTTTTTTAATCCTATTAATTAAAATATTTCTTTTAACATTTACAACTATTACACCGTCAAAATATTTCTCCAATCTCTTCTCAAAAAGCAAAGGCACTTCTGCTATTGATATTTTTTTATCACGGTTCTTTTTTATCCACTTTTTCAAATCTTCTATAACAACAGGGTGAACTATTTTTTCCAATTTAATCAATTCTCTTCTATCATTAAAAACCAAATCTTTTAAAATTTTTCTTGAAATATTATTTTTTACTATGACAGAAGGAAAATTCTTTTTAATTTTTTTATAAATTATACTATTTCTATCAGAATAATATTTATGAACTAATTTATCTATATTAAATGTAAATGCTCCTTTTTTTTTAAGCAAATTAAGTATTGTGGTCTTACCACAGCAAAAATCTCCTGTTAAAGCAAATATTGCCATTATTAAAGAGAATTATATAACTTTATGTATTGTTTTGCAGATACATCCCAAGAGAAGTTATATTTTGTTATCTTTTTAAGCAAATTTAACCACTCTTCTTTTCTTTTAAAAACCTTATAAGCTCTTTCAACTGCTAAAAGAAAATCAAAGCTGGAATATTCTTTAAAAACAAATCCGCCGCCTTTATCCTCATAATCCTCTACTGTATCAACTAAACCTCCTGTATGGTGTACAATTGGGACAGTCGCATATTTATAACTTATCATCTGGCTTAAACCGCAGGGTTCAAATCTTGAAGGCAAGAGGAACGCATCACAACCTGCATATATACGATGAGCCAAGGTCTCATCAAATCGCAAATTTAACGAAAAACTTTTTTTAAATTTCTTTGCTAATTTTTTTAATATCTGGTGGTATTTTTCATCTCCAACACCTAAAATTACCAATTGATAATTCTTTGCTAACTCTTCTAAACTATTTGAAATTATATCTATACCCTTTTGCTCCGCTAACCTGCTCACCATACCTAATAAAAATTTATTCTTATCAACCAAAAGTCCAAAATCAGACTGAAGCATTTTTTTGTTTACATATTTATCTTCTAAATTATTTACAGAATATTTTTTATAAATTAAATTATCAATCTTTGGATCCCAAACGCTATAATCAATTGCATTTAATATACCAAAAAGCCTGTTGGCTCTTTCTCTTAAAACACCATCTAAACCGCAGCCATATTGAGGTGTTTGAATCTGTTTTGCATAATTTGGACTTACTGTATTGATAGCATCTGCAAAAACTATCCCTCCTTTAAGTAGATTAACCTTATCGTAAAATTCTAAACAATGCATATTAAAATAATCCCAACTTATACCAATAACTTCATATTTTTCTTTATTAAAAATTCCCTGATAAGCTAAATTGTGTATAGTAAGTATTGTTCTTGCATTCTTATAGAATTCATCATCTTTATAAATTGTTTTAAGATATATAATAACCGGCGCTGCCTGCCAATCGTGTGAATGGACTATATCTGGTTTAAAATTTATTCTTTTAAGTATTTCTAAAACTTTTTTTGAAAAAAAACAAAATCTTTCCAAATTGTCAGGGTAATCTCCGCTTGAAGTGCCATATAAACCATCTCTGTTAAAAAATACATCATTCTTAATAAATATAAATTCAACATTTCCTTCTTTTGTTAAACCATAATCATCATATAATTTATCTGGTTTTATATTCTTATAAAGTGGCATAAAAACCTTGACCTCATTTTTTAACTTGCCCAAAGCAACACTTAACGCACCGGCAACGTCTGCTAAACCGCCTGTTTTAGCAAAAGGAAAAACTTCTGATGAACAAATTGCAATATTCATTAAACCTCCTTTTTTAAAAATTTAATTAATCCAAGTCTTTGCATATTTTACATTTACTTTTATTGGAACATCCAATTTTAAAGCATTCTGCATATTTTCCCTTACAACCTCAATAACAATATCTAACTCATCCTTAGGAACATCAAATATCAACTCATCGTGTATCTGAAGCAAAAACTTTGCGTTTATATTCCTATTTTTAAATTCATTATCTATTCTTATCATTGCTATTTTTATTAAATCAGCAGCCAATCCCTGTATCGGTGCATTTATCGCTTGACGTTTAGCCAATTCTTTTAATTGCTGATTTGAACTCCTTATATCAGGTAATTCTCTTCTTCTTTTAAAAATTGTGGTAACATAACCTTTTTCCTGTGCCTCCTGATAAACCTTCTGGATATAACTTTCTACTTTTGGATATCTTAAAAAATATTCATTTATAAAAGATTCAGCCTCCTGATACGGTATATCAAGTTGTTTAGACAAACCGTAGGCTGACATACCGTAGATTATCCCAAAATTCACTGTTTTAGCTATTGAGCGCTCTTCTTCCGTAACCAAATCCTTATCTTTTGAAAAAAGAATGCTTGCAGTATAACTATGTATATCTAAATCGTTTAAAAATGCAGATTTTAAATTTTCATCTCCGGATAAATGCGCTAAAATCCTTAATTCAATCTGTGAATAATCAAAAGAGACAATATAACCATCGGGAAAAGAAGAAATAAACGCGCTCCTTAAAAGCGAAGAAAATTTTCCTTTTGTAGGGATACTTTGTAAATTCAAAGAATAAGACGAAAGTCTTCCGGTCTCTGTAGCGGTCTGGCTAAAATTGGTATAAATTTTTGAGTTATTTAATTTAGCCATTTCAATTATCGGCAAAATATATGTGTTTTTTAACTTATTTAACTGTCTATATTCCAATATCAATTTTGCAATCTCATATTCTTTTGCTAATTTTTCTAAAACCTCCTCAGACGTAGAAAAACCTGTCTTTGTCTTTTGAATGGGTTTTATCTTCAAATCGCCAAATAAAATTTTTTGAAGTTGCTGGGAAGAATTTATATTAAATTCTTTATTTGAAATTTTGAATATGCTTTTTTCTATATTCTTTAAGTTAAAATCAACTTCTTTTAAAAGATTTGAAATCTTTTCCATATCTATATTTATTCCATTTCTTTCCATTCGATACAATATACTTATCAAAGGCATCTCTATATTAAAAAAAAGACTCTCCAAGTCTTTTTCTTTCAATTTATCTTTTAAAACTTTATATAATTTTTCTATAAGATAACAGGCAGAGTGATCCGGAATATCATTTATAAATTCATTTAAATAATAAGAACAAAGATTAGGCAACGAATAACTTGCCAAAGATGGCGAAACTAAATAACCTGCAATCATAACGTCAAAATATATACCTTCAATTTCCGTATTTAAAATATGCATTAATGATTTAAAATCATAAGAAATTTTTCTTATTTTTTTGTTTTTAAAAAAATGTAAAATATCGGAGTTTTTTACTTTACAGACATTTTTATCAGATAAAAAAATATAACTAAAATCTTTATTGCTCCAAAAAATATAAAAAGATGATTCATCAAAAATAATTTTTTCTTCTCTAACTTCTATATTTAAATCAAAAGACGGCAATTCTATGTTTTTTATAAGGCTTTTAAATTCAAGTTCATTAAAAATACTAAAAATTTCCTTGTAATTTTGCTCTTTTGTTTTCAAATCTTTTAGAGAGATGTCTAAATTATCTGCATTTAACTTAGCCAACTCTTTACTTAAGAATATATTTTCTTTTTCTCTTATAAGTAAATCTTTTAATTTCAAAGATAACTTGTCTAAATTATTAAATATATTTTCAATAGTCTGAAATTCAGATATAAGTTTTGATGCTGTAATTTTCCCTATACCTTTGGCTCCGGGTATATTGTCAACGTTATCTCCTACTAATGCAAGATAATCTACCATAAATTTTGGAGAAAAACCAAACTCTTTTAAAAAATCTTTTTCTGTAAATATTTTGTCTATAACCGGATTATAAACCATTATTTTATCATCTTCTAAAAGCTGATATATATCCTTATCAGAACTTACAATTAAAACAGGGATATTGCTCTCTTTGGCTTTTTTTGCAATACAGGCAATAATATCATCAGCCTCAAATCCCTCTTTTTCAAGCAAACTTAAACCAAAAGATAAAACCAATTTTTTTATTATAGGTAATTGAAGTTTTAAATTATCAGGGACAGCCGGTCTATTTATCTTGTATTCTTTAAATTTCTCCTGTCTAAAAGTTTTTCTTGAAACATCAAAGCAAACGCCTATATAATTTGGAGAAAATTTAGATCTAATCTTATTTAAAGTATTAACAAATCCGTAAATTGCTCCTGTAGAAAAGCCTTTAGATGTAGACAACTTAATAGCATAAAAAGAGCGATAACATATAGATGTAGCATCTATCAAATATACTTTATCTATATCAGCCATTTTAAATTAAGGCTGGCCTTATCTTTGTTTAGAACGGTCTTTTTCACCTGAAGGTTTAAATTTTAAAAATAAAAAGAAGATTTTATTTTTGCCTTGAAAGGCTAAATATCTTCGATAACACATCTTTTAACTTCTCTCCAGCAGAAAGAAAATCTTCTTTTTTAATATCATTTAAGGCAGATTCAGTATTAGAAATAGCCTCATTTTTTGTATTTAAATAATCAGCCTTCTTATATAACTCCATAGCCTTTAATTTAATATTATCGTCTGGCGGGTTTAAAGATAAAACAGTAGAAAATTCTTTTAAAGCAGAAGCATAATCTCCTTTAGAATACAAATTTAAACCTACATCTAAATGTAATTTTGCTTCCTCAATAAGTTTTAATCGTTCCTGTTCTCTTGTATAAACCAAATCTTTAGACAATTTTATTGCCTCTTTTTCTAAAAGCCTTCTTTTAACCTCAGGATATGTTCCTAATTTTAATAAATGCTGTGCAGCCACCTCTCTCCAATATTCACCTTCTTTTCCTAATTCATAACGTTTAACCCAATATTCTGTGGCATTTAATATATCTCCTTTTTTTTCATATAAAAATGCCAAATTGGTATACGCCGGAAGATAACTATCATCAAGCTTTATAGCCTGCTCATAAAAAGCCAACGCACTATCTAAATCTCCCATAAGTTCGTATACAACTCCAATATCGTTTATCGCCTCAACATAGGTTGGATTTAATTCGACAGCCTTTTTATAAAGACTAAGAGCCCCAACTAAATCTCCCTGCATCTGAAGTCTATACGCTTCGCTTCTGTAGATTTTAGCCTGTTCTTTCTTCTCATCTTTCAAAAGGTCGGTCTCGGAATAGGCACAAAAAGAAATAAATAATAAAAAAATAGTAATATAACGCATTTTATAAAAATTTAACATAAATAAATTTATTCGTCAAGAAAATTTTATAAAAAAATGTAAAATTAAAATAATCATAATTGCATAAAGCCCGGCTAACAAATCATCTAAAACTATGCCTAAACTGCCTTTAAATTGCTCGGCTGTATCTATTGGTGGAACTTTTAAAGCATCAAACGCTCTAAAAAGAAAAAAAGAAAACATAACAAAAAGCAAATTTTTTGGAGTAAAAAATAAAGCCAAAAGCATACCTGAAAAATCATCTATTACTATCTTTTTAGAATCTTTTTCTTTAAATATTTCTTCTGCTTTTCCGGATATAAGAAAACTCAAAATTATAGAAAAAATACTAAATATTATGAAATGTAATCTATTCTTTAATATATAAAAAACAATAACACTCACAATTGAAGCGATTGTGCCGGAAAAAATTGGTATAAAACCTATCCCAAATAAACTTGAAATTAATATAATTATTCTCTTCATCAAAATGTTTTTATTTTATGCCTATTACTCCAAAAATAATATAAACCTGAAAATAGAGTAATTAAAACCACATACCACATTATTATATAAGAGACTTTATTATATAAAAATAATATAAAAACATTATTTGGAAATTTTTTCGATAAAATATCAACAACAAAAATATAAATAACTAAAAAAACCTGTGAAACAGTCTTATGTTTACCCAAAGCTTTTGCCTCAGAAACTTCTCCTCTGTTTAAATTATATAATCTTACTGCTGTTATTGTAAACTCCCTCAACATTATAATACTAACCATCCAGGCGTCTACAATTATTTTTAATTGTAAAAAAGCCAATAATACACCTATTATAAGAATTTTATCAGCAATTGGATCAAGAATTTTTCCCAAATCAGATACTAATTCTTTTTTTCTTGCAAAATATCCATCTAAAAAATCTGTCAATGATGCAAAAATAAATATTAAAAATGCTATCAACATTGATGAAAAAGAATTATGGATTATAAAACCTATACAGAAAAATGTTAAAATTATCCTTAAAAAGGTAAGTTTATTTGATATATTCATTTGATTACATATTATATCATATAATGTTAATTTTTTACTATTTTATATTAAATTTTTTAAGCAAAATTTATACAGCAACAAGGTCATATTCAAAACTATCGATTATCTCTCCAAGATAAAAATCTCCAGTCTTGATTTTATTTTTAGGATTATCTAAATAAACAACGCCATCTACATCATAAGCATCATATTGAGTTCTACCTATGTATACAGAATCTTCCTTTTCCTGAATAAACAATTCTAATTCTTTTCCAATAAATCTTTTATTTACCTCTTCTGCTATTTTTTGCTGGGTAGACATTAAAATATCGAATCTGGTCTTTTTTTCTTTATTTGGAACTTGTGGTTTTAAATTGTAAGCCATTGTATTTTCTTCTCTTGAATAAATAAAAGAGCCTAACCTTTCAAATTTTACATCTTTTATAAAATTAAGTAATTCATTAAATTCTTTTTCTGTCTCTGTCGGAAAACCAACTATTACGGTTGTCCTTATGACTAGGTCATTTATCTTTTTTCTCAACTTTTCTATTAATTCTATAATCTCTTTTTTTGTTGTATTCCTATTCATCAATCTTAAAATTCTATTGTTTATATGTTGTATTGGTAAGTCAATATATTTACATATTTTTTCTTCATTCGCTATCAAATCTATTAATTCATCGTCTATATGTTTTGGATGAGTATAAAGCAGTCTAATCCATTTTATATTTTTTATTTCTTTTAATACTCTTTTTAATAATTTTGCCAAATTTAAATTACAATTTAAATCCAGTCCCCAACTCGTTATATCCTGACCAATAATGTTTAATTCTTTTGTTGATTTTTTATCTAAAAATTTAACCTCTTTTATAATCTCTTCTTGTGGTTTACTCTTTAAAGAACCTTTTATAATTGGTATGGCACAATAACTGCATCTATTTATACAACCTTCTGTTATCTTTATAAAATCTATACCCTTTGGTGTTAATTTCTTTTTTTTTCTTATAAATCTTAAACTAAATTCTTCGATGCCCTTCCATTCATCTACATCTTTAAAATAACTCTTCAACTCCTCTTTGTATCTTTGCACTAAACATCCACATACTAATATTTTTTTTATTTTATTTTCCTTCTTTAAATCTATTGCCTCTCTTATTACCTCTATGGATTCCTTCTTTGCATCCTCAATAAAACCGCAGGTATTTATAATTAAAGTATCAACCCTATCTTTAAAATCAATATATTTATAGTCTTCGCTTAAAAATCTATTTGCTATAATCTCTGAATCATAATTATTTCTAAAACAACCTAAAGTTATTATAGAAAATGTTTTATTATTTATTTTTTGCATACTTAAAATATAAAAATAATAAAATAATTAAACTACTTAATGTTATAGTATTAGCCAGTATTATGACTATATTTTTTAAATGCAATCCATATAATATCCACAGAAAAACACCTAATGAAAGTTGAAAAATCATTATAGGGCTTACATCTTTTGAGGATTTCAGTCTTATTATCTTAATAATTTGCGGAACAAAAGAAAACATAGTTAAACTCGCAGCCAAAATTCCTATAAATTCCCAAAACATTATTTAAATAAACTATTAAATTTTTTTATAATTTCTTTTAAATTTGGTTTTCCAACAACAGCTGAAATTGCGCATATACAATCTGCACCGGCTTCTATAACACTTTTTGCATTTTCTAAATTAATACCACCTATAGCAACAAGAGGTATATCTATGTTTTTTTTAATTTCTTTAATAATTGAAATACCAACAGGACTATGCGCGTTTTCTTTAGTTTTTGTAAAAAATATAGGCCCTATACTTACATAATCTGCGCTTTGCTTTTGCGCATATATAGCATCTTTTACGCTCTTTACACTAACGCCTATTATCTTGTATTTACCCAATAACTTACGAGCCACTTTAATTGGCAAATCGTCTTTTCCAAGATGAACACCATCTGCATCTACTGCTAAGGCTATATCAACTCTGTCGTTTATTATAAATTTTGCGTCTTTACATATCTTTTTTAAAATTAAAGCCTCTCTGTATAGAAAAGAAGTTGTAGCGTTTTTCTCTCTATATTGAATAAATTTTACACCACAAGATACTGCAGACCTTACATCAAAAATATTACCCTTAAGACTTAAATTGGAATCAGTGATAAAATAAAATCCCCTCATTAAATTATTTTACATAGGGAGAAATTTCTCTTAATCGGTTTATAATATGAGGTAAAGTTTCGATTATATAATCAATCTCTTCTTCTGTATTATATCTACTTAAACTAAAACGTATTGAACCTTGTAAAAATGTAAAGGGGACTCCCATTGCTCTTAATACATGTGAAGGGGTAAGAGAACCTGAAGTACAGGCAGAACCACTTGAAGCACATATACCTTTTTGATCTAACATAAGAAGTATAGCCTCTCCCTCAACAAATTCAAAACTAATATTTGTAGTATTAGGTAAACGATTAATTCTATCTCCATTTACCCGTGTATTTGGAATTTTTTCTAAAATTGAATTCTCAAGTTTATCTCGTAAGTATTTTACTCTTTTATTTTCCTCCTCCATATATTTTTTAGCCAACTCGCATGCAACGCCAAACCCAATAATAGAAGCAACATTTTCTGTTCCTCCTCTTCTTCCTTCCTCCTGATGTCCACCTAAAATAAATGGGCTAAATTTTGTCCCTTTTCTTATATATAAAGCACCAACACCTTTTGGAGCATGTATTTTATGGCCAGATATAGAAACTAAATCAATGGGGATTTTCTTTAAATCAAAATCAATTTTACCTAAAGCCTGAACTGCATCTGTATGAAAAACAACATTTTTTTGTCTTGCTATCTCTGCTATTTCCTGTATTGGAAAAATTACACCTGTCTCATTATTTGCATACATAATAGAAATAATCGCAGTATCAGATTGTATTGAATAAGACAATTCATCTAAATCTAACTGGCCTTGACTGTTAACATTTAAATATGTAACTCTATAGCCAATTGTTTCAAGATATTTACAAAGACTTAAAACAGCAGGATGTTCAACCTTTGTTGTAATTATATGTTTTTTATTTGGAAAAGAACGCAATGTGCTTATAATTGCAGTATTGTCGCTTTCTGTTCCACAACTTGTAAATATAATCTCAGAAGGACTTTCAGCTCCCAATAGACTTGCAACAGATTCTCTTGCTTTATCTATAAAACGTCTAATCTTTCCACCAAAGGTATGCATACTTGACGGATTACCATAATAATCTGTAAGAAAAGGCTTCATTGCCTCAAAAACCTCATCTGCTATTTTTGTTGTGGCATTATTATCTACATAAACTATCATTTAACTTCCTCCACAATAATATCTTTATCCACTAATTCTTTTAATTTTTTCTCTATAAATTCTTTTATAGTAAATCCACCAGCAGGACAACCCAAACAAGTTCCCAAAAGTCTTATATAAACTTTATTTAATTCTATATCAACCAATTCTATATCTCCTCCATCTATTCTAAGATTTGGTCTTATTTCTCTTTCAATTGTCTCCTTTATCAATGAAATCTTTTCTAAATTTGTCAATTTTTTTCCCTTGTCCTCTTCCTTAGATTTAACTTGTTTTTCCCAATATTCTTTAAGTATTTTTTCTATCTGGGGCTTGCATTTTCCACAACCGCCGCCTGCTTTTGTATAATTAGTAACATCTTCAACTGTTTTTAGATTATTTTCACTTATTGCTCTAAGTATTTTTCTTTCAGTTACTCCAAAACACTTACATATAATATTCTCCTCTGCCAACGTCTCTTTCTTCTGTTGAGCTCCTTTATAATTTGCAATAGCAGCCTCAAGAGCCTCCATACCCATAACAGAACAATGCATCTTTTCTTTAGGAAGGCCTCCTAAATAATCAGCTATATCTTTATTTGTAATCTTACTTGCCTCTTCTATTGTTTTTCCTTTAATCATCTCTGTTAAAGCACTTGAAGAAGCAATAGCACTTGCGCAACCGAATGTCTTAAATTTTGCATCAAGAATTATTCCTGTTTTTTTATCTATCCTAAGCGTAAGTTTAAGAGCATCTCCACAGATAATACTACCCACCTCTCCAACAGCATCCGGGTTTTCAATCTCTCCTGCGTTTTTAGGATTTAAAAACAATTCCTTTACTTTATCTGTATATTCCCACATAGCGATTTTATTATAGTTAAACTTTATAATAAGTCAATAAAAGAATATTTTGATTGCAGGATAAAAAATCACCAATCCCAGCCGACGGGTGGGATGTGGGAGGTTTTTACGTCTCTAATCGCAAATATAATTCAAATTTAATTATTATATTTTTAATTTCCCTGTTCTCCCAAAGCCTCGTTTATAATACTAAATAATTTACTAACAG
>Ga0207433_10013568_pt1 | contig 11951 bp, 12 predicted proteins | sample YelNatPaOPGAMG01_FD_187559 | JGI IMG/M metagenome (GOLD analysis project Ga0207433, IMG submission 187559) | Hot spring thermophilic microbial communities from Obsidian Pool, Yellowstone National Park, USA - OP-RAMG-01 (SPAdes) (version 3) | ecosystem: Environmental > Aquatic > Thermal springs...
CGTCACCTGGGACGAGCCAACCATCTCCAGCTTTGATGCCTGCATCATCTCCACCGCCCACAAGGTGATTAACTGGGAAGAGCTGGCTAAGTGGAGCAAGTGCATCATTGATACGAGGAATGCGATGGCCGGGGTTAAAACGGCCTTTAATCAGGTGTGGAAATCTTGAACATCATTATCTAACAAAAAAATATTATCTCTGAGGTCATAAAAATGTTTGATTCAAATAGTATCGCAATAATAGGCACAGGTTACGTTGGCTTGGTTACAGGAGCTTGTCTTTCTGAATTTGGACTGAATGTTATTTGCGTAGATTCAGATATTTCAAAAATATCTCTTTTGAATAATAATATAATTCCTTTCTATGAACCCGAGCTTAAACAACTCGTTGAAAAAAACCGAGCTGCTCAAAGGCTTTCTTTTACATCAGATATTAAAGAAGCCATTGATCAGAGCACTGTGATATTTATAGCAGTAGGAACCCCTCCCCAAGAGGATGGTTCTGCTGACTTAAATTACGTTTTAAACGCCGCGAAATCTATTGCAGATTATATGAATGAATATAAATTGATCGTAATAAAAAGTACCGTTCCTGTTGGAACATGTAGAAGGGTTAAAGAATTGATTACCAATGTGTTAAGGGAGAGGAATGTAAAGATCGAATTTGACATCGCTTCTAACCCCGAATTTTTAAGAGAAGGATCGGCAATAAGAGATTTTATGCATCCCGACAGGATCGTAATTGGTTTTGAGAACGAGCGAGCGAAAAATATATTAAAAGATATTTATAATGTGTTGTATTTAATTGATGTGCCCTTTGTATTCACAAACTTAGAAACCGCAGAAATGATCAAATATGCCTCAAACGCATTTCTCGCTACAAAAATTTCTTTTATAAATGAAATTGCCAATTTATGCGATGAAGTTGGTGCTGACGTTCATGATGTGGCGAAAGCAATGGGTATGGATGGCAGGATAGGAAAATATTTTTTGCATCCTGGTCCTGGGTTTGGAGGCAGTTGTTTGCCCAAAGATACAAGGGCCTTATTAGACATTGGGAAAAACTTCGGAGCAGAAATGAGATTGATTAAAGCGGTAATTGAAGTAAATGAATCCCAATGGAAAAGGCTTTTAGAAAAGATGAGATCTTTTCTCGGAGAATTTCAAAATAAAATAATCACTATATTAGGTCTATCATTTAAGCCAAATACTGATGATATTAGAGAGTCACCGGCGATAAAATTTATTTCATATTTGCTTCAAGAGGGAGCATACGTTCAAGTTTATGATCCAGTTTCTATAAAGAACGCTGCGATGTTATTTTCTGATAATAGTAGGATAACATTTTGTGCAGATGAATATGAGGCTGCCAAAAATGCAAATGCCATAGCTATTTTAACTGAATGGAACCAGTTCAGGCATCTTGATCTCAATAAAATAAAGACCTTAATGAAAGACAAATACTTTTTTGATTATAGAAATGTGTATGAGCCAGAAGACGTAAAAAAATGTGGTTTTATATATTATGGAGTTGGTAGGAAATAATAAATATTTAGCTTCAAAATTAAAAGGTGAGCAATGAAATATGATGATTCAGAAAAAATTGCAAAAATTATAAAGAATTATGAACGAATAATAGTTACGGGCTGTGCTGGTTTTATAGGCTGGAAAGTATCTGAAATGCTTCTTGACTTCGGCAAAGAAGTCATAGGTATTGACAACCTTAATGATGCTTATGATGTTCGCCTGAAAGAATGGCGGCTTAATCAGCTTCTTCCCCGCGATAAGTTCAAATTCTATAAATTAGATATTTCCCAAAAAGAAACTATTTTTGATTTTTTTAATCAAATAAATGCCAATAGCGGAGATGCAATAATAAACCTTGCTGCCAGAGCTGGCGTCCGCCAATCTTTAGAAAATCCCTGGGTTTATTACGAGACAAATGCTATTGGCACATTGAATCTCCTTGAGTGCTGCAAAAATCATGGTATAAAAAAATTCGTTCTGGCTTCAACTTCCAGCCTTTATGGCAATCATAATAAGATTCCCTTCAGCGAAGATGATGATACCAACAGGCCCTTATCCCCCTATGCTGCTTCCAAAAAAGCTGCCGAAACATTATGCTTTACCTACCATCATCTTTACGGCTTGGATATTACTGTTTTCCGCTATTTTACGGTCTACGGTCCCGCCGGCCGTCCAGATATGAGTATTTTCCGCTTCATTAAATGGATTTTAGAAGATCAACCATTAATCATTTATGGAGACGGGAGCCAATCCAGAGATTTTACTTATGTTGACGATATCGCCCGCGGAACAATCCTTGGCTTAAAAAATCTCGGTTATGAAATAATCAACTTAGGTTCCGACTCCCCCCATTCTTTGATAGAAATTATAAAAATAATTGAAGAACTCACAGGTAAACAAGTTTTAATAAAATATGAGCCATCTCATAAAGCTGATATTGAAAAAAGTTGGGCAGAAATTAAAAAAGCATGTGCGTTAATTGGATGGAAGCCTAGTAAAATAATAAATAAAGGGATAGAAATATCAATTGATTGGATGAAAAAGCAGAAAAATGATAAAAACATACAAATTATATAAAGATGAAAAGAGTGCGGAACATTGGAACTATAATTTATTCTACTTAGTTTTTTTTATATTGATATTAAATTTTATTTCATTTTATTTCGGAATTTTCCAAATCTTATGGACTCAGAGCTTGTTTATATTGGCGATTTTATTTATTTTTATAATTATTAATACAAGGATATTTGAATTAGGATTTATTTGCTGGCCAAATATTTTTCTTATGCTTTTAAGCTTATTTCATTTTGGATATTATATTCCATTACAACTAGGGTTAATAGAGCGGATTCCATTTCTTCCAGACTTAGATCACCCATTAATTGGCATAGGCATGACTATAATCATGGGTGCTGTTATATCTTTTGAATTAGGGGCGTTAGCAGGCATAAGAGTTTCGCATAAAAAAATATCAAGAAAATTTATATTTTTAACCTCAAATAAATCAAGAGCCATATTCATCCTCGGACTGATAATAACCATAGCAAGCTTCGTTTTAATGATAATATTTGCGTTTCAGGCGGGAGGAATAAAAAACTTTTTTACAATGTCTTATGCTGATTATATATCATTAGTTTCATATGCTGATCCAAGGGCGGCAGCCATGAGCTTATCCTACCTTCCTATAGGCTTACTTTTATTGTATATAGATGCCAGTGCACGAAAGCCTAAAAAGAAAGTTTATTATTTTTCAACGCTTATAGCTATAATCATTTTAATTTTGTGGTTGCTTTGGTTAGGAAATAGAGGAATCGCACTTCTTCTGTTTTTATGCCTCTTATATATTCATCATTTACGGGTAAAGAGAATCAAATTAATGCAAGCTATCGCTTTTTTTGTGCTTATCTTAGTATCAATTTTTATTGTCCGTGAAATTCGTAACATTCCTGTATCCGAGAGAAAAAATATTTTAGAGAGCTTAAAAATCGACTTGATGGAGCCATTTATTGAAATGGGCGGCATAATAAGGCCTTATTTAGGATGTGTTGAGATATTTAGTTCAAATAAGTCAAATTACTTATGGGGAAAATCTTATATAATTGCAATATCGAGGGTTTTGCCAAATATAGGGTTCAATGTTAGACAAATTAATGACTTGGAATATTATCGCACTAATATTTGGATAACACAAGAATTGGATCCAACTTCTGCAAAGCTTGGCATAGGCCTAGGCTCATCTGGAATAGCAGAGCCATATATGAACTTTGGATATCCCGGTGTTGTAATAATATTTTTTGCCCTTGGATATATTCTTGCATTAATTGAGCGCCGGGCAGTTTTATATAATTCAGCTTATTTCACATCTATATTAGTTTTTTTGTTTTTTCCGATAAATTGGTACCTACGAGATGACGCCTATGGAACGCTTCGGCCAATGATTTGGGGGTTATTATCTGTTTTTATATTTTATTTTATTTTTGATGGTCATTTTAAAAATATCAAATCATCCAGGAGCAAATATAATGAAAATCTGTATAGTAGGAGGGATATTTGATAAGCCAGAGACTTATAGGAATAAACATGCTTTTACGCCAGAAACAATCTTAGTTGACGGTCTTATCAAAAGAGGTGAAATAGTTTATGCTTTGGGTCATCGTAATTTTAGACCTTCGAGCTATTACGATATAGTTCATGTTCATCATCTTGGAATTGCTGCTTTGAGGATGGCGATTGCCAATACTAAAGCCCTTTTTGTTTTTACTGGGCATAACGGTCCGTTGCTATGTGGTTATGATAGATCTATTTTAAGAAAAGTTATATTTAAATTAATAATCCATAGGGCGGATGCTGTGATTGCTTTATCTAGGACGGAAGCTGTCTTCATAGAAAAATTAGCGCACTTGAATAAGAAAAAGGTTTATTTGATTCCAAATGGTGTTCCTTCGGAAATATTTCTTAGGCAAAAAGAAGATTACAATTATAAAGATAATAAAGATGGACCATTCCGGATACTCTTTGTTGGCCAGCTTATTCCTCTAAAGGGGGTAGATGTATTATTAAAAGCATTTGCTCTAATATCAGGGATAATGAAGGCTGAGTTATGGCTTGTCTATCAAAACGCTGAGAATGAGTTAAAATATCGAATGATGGCAAAGCAACTAGGTTTGGAGAACAAAATAAAGTTCATAGGGTTTTTATCCGCACCTGAACTAGCCCAAGTGTATAAGAGCGTAGATGTTTTTATATTGCCTAGTTATGCTGAGTCCTTACCGAGCACAATAACTGAGGCTATGCTTTGTGGCACCCCAATAATTGCATCAAGCGTAGGAGGAATTCCTGAGCAGTTGGGCGGGTTCGGCAGGACGTTTCGGCCCGGTGATTACGTGCAGCTTGCAAATATTATAATTGATGTAAAAAATAGGCATGAAGCGTACAAGGCGCAGTCAAAAAAAATGATAGAATATGCAGAACGAAATTTTAGCGTTAAAATTATGATTGATAAGCACTTAAATCTTTATAATTTCTTAATTAAAAAAAAAGTGAAAAAGGATAAAAAATAAATACTAATAACTAATAGAAAAAAGATTAAATTTTGTCCCAAAATCATTTTTAATCTAAAAGACTCCATGTATTTTTACGTCTGCTAAAAAAGCTCATGCCTTTGCGTAAGCTCTTGATTACAGGAGAAAATCATGCTATGTTTCGGGCATCTTTCATGCCTAAGATACACGTTTTTCACCTGAGACCGCTAAAAAAGCGTGCACTTTCTGAAGAAGCTCGCCGACATGTATCTAGCTAAAGACCGTAAGAACCAAGCCCTTTTTCCTGAGCTTTTTCCGTTTGGTGGGAGCATGGAAGAACGAAACTGGTGGCTGCGAATCGCGGCGCTCATACCCTGGGATTAACTCGAGGCCTAGTATGCTGAATGTTTTTCCGATGCGAGCCGTCCGGCAAAAGACGTCCAGTTAGTGCCAAGGCTCCTTTGCTTCAAGCATAGGACGAAGCTCTGCGACCGGGAGGTTGTGTTCGAACTGCTGGAGAAACCGTATATTCAGGCCGTTTGCGGTTTTTATTAGATGGCCATCGAGAAGACCTTCAACCTTAGTACGCTCATGTGGGTGTACAAGCGTCTGAGACTGAAGTTTTTAAAGGACCTGGAGAAGAAGACGTATTCGGTCTTGATCGAGCGGGGATCATTCAGGCGAGAGAGATACTGGTGGACGCGACGTTATTTCCAGAGGAAATAAAATATCCAACGGATGTCGGGTTGTTGAACGACGTGAGGCAGTGATTGACCCTGACGATCCGGAAGCAGGGGTGGAGGATGCGGACGCGACGGCGAAAGGCGGAACAGGAGTAATTGAAGTTTGCGAAGAACAAGAGGAAGACGAAAAAAGTCAATACCAAGGCATAAAAGTCGATGATGCAGAGAGTGAGAAGGAAACTGAAACAACTGGAGCAAGTTCTTCAAAAAGCGAGAGATGTGGGGAAGGCAATCTGCGTCCGGTATCGAGTGGCAAAGAAGATTTTCCGCCAGCAGGGGTAGATATACAAGACAAAGAGGAACCGGATCAAGAACCGAATTGTGAATTTGTCCAGGAGGTATATGAGGGGGGTGAAGAGGGGTAAACAGGCGAAGGAGACGGAGTTTAAAGCGAAGGTGGCGTTGACACACGTAGATCGCTTTTTATTCTTGGATCACTGGAAGCATGAGGCGTTTAACGGATCGAAGTACGCGGTCGATCAGGTGGTGGCCTATGCGGAGCAGTTTTGGAAGCCTCCGGCGTTTTTTGTAGCCGACAAGAAATACGGGAAGAGCGCCAACTGTACCGATTTTAAGCAACTGAGAGTTAGGCCCTCCTTTAAACTCTTTGGCTGAAAGGCGAAAGAATGGACTAAAGATCCTTGGTATCAGAACAAGCGGAAGGAGAGGAATTAGATCGAAGGGGTGTTCGGCAATGGGAAAGAGGATTATGGGTTAGAGCTGGTGCGGTACAAGAGCGAGAAAATGTCGGAAGTGTAGGGTGGGGCGAGTATCCTGGCGATGAATTTGAAGACGGCGTTGAAGTGAGAATCCGAAACGAATTTGGCCGGGGCCAAGATTAAGATATTAAAGAAGGAAATGAGAATGGGTCTTCAGTCGAAAAAAGCAAAATGCCTTTTTTCAGCAGGCCCTATTTTAGCTAATTTCTTAATAAAATTAACTAGACCTAAAGGCGTGTGATTTTTATTAATGAATAGAGAATGTAGCTTATTAGTTTTCTTAAATGTTCAGGGGTATAAATAATAATGTAATAATGTAATTAAGAAGATGAATCTTTTAATAGCGGTAATAAAAAGCGGCTGATTACAAAGAAAATAATACCTATGAGCATCGAACGGCAAAAGGAGCATTTGATAGCCTATATGATCATAAACAATCTTAAAATACAGTATGGCTTCATTTGACCTTATATTATGGGATACGCAACAAATATTTTTTGACGATTCATCATTATATTATTAGATTGAAGGGAACTTATAAAATGCCTAAAACAAAGCTTGAAACTATTAAAAAGTTAACTCGCAATTGGGGCCTAAGTCAGCCTATTTTTTCCCCAAGGAAGGGCGAACAACTCAAGGAGTTAATGAATATTCTATCTGTATATATACTGCCATCACAAAGTTTTTGGAGGGCAATAGAACTGCATAATTTAAAGAAACTAATAGACCGATTTTCTGATCATCCCATTCTTGATGTTGGTTGTGGCGAGGGCATATTTTCATCATTACTGTTTGATAATATTGATGATGGTATTGATATTAATGTTAAAAGTGTTAAAAAGTGTCAAAGCGATTTTAAAAATACTTATAAAAGAGTTCATCTGATGGATGCAAGGTCGCTAAAGTTTGCAGATTCGACTTTTAGTACCGTATTTTCGAATTGTGTAATTGAGCATATTGTTGACATTTATAAGGTCCTCTCAGAATGCTATCGAGTTCTTAAGCCCGGAGGAATATTAATAGCGACCGTTCCATTGAAAGAAATGAATAAACATTTGCTATTTTCTGGGTCTTGGTATATCGAATTAAGGCGAAGACAGCTATCTCATATAAACCTTCTGAGTAAAGAAGAATGGTTAAGTTTATTGTCGGATGTAGGATTTGAAAGAATAGAATTTTATCAATATCTTTCTGGAAAAGAATGCTATTTTTGGGACATGATTGATGCGCCTATTTGTCTCGGGTATGGAAGGTATACTATTTCTGCAGCTTTGAGGTTAATTTGGTCAATGTTGCCTTCTTTTATTAAAAAAATATATCTTAAATTTATGGCATTATTTTTATTAAATAAAATTAACATCAATACTGATGGAGATTATTGCGCCACTATTATAATCGCTTGGAAAGGAGGTAAATCGTGATCATAGCACATATATGTGTAACAGGTGTGCCTGTACTATACCAATATGGGGGTGCAATTCAAAGAAGAGTTTTTGAGATTTCTAGAGAACAGGCTAAATTAGGCCATAAGGTTATTGTTTATTCGATAGGGTATGAAAAAAGGATAAGCATAATTGATGGAGTAGAGCTTCGTTATATTTCTTGTAAGTCAAAATCGAAAATGAAAAGCATAGAATTCCAAATTAGAGCATTGGCTGATTTAAAAAAGGCAACAAAGAACCGTGTTAATATTTTACATTTTCATAGTCAGCCGGAGGGAGCAATTTTAGCCATTGGATTCCGAGCAAAAAAATTCTTATCATATGATAACTATTATTTTCGTGGCATAAAAAAGAGATGCATTCGGTATTATATTTACAGAGCATTAATAACGAAATTTACAAAGTTGCTACCCTGTTCATATTATTGCTTCAGAGAATCTAAATCTTTCTGGAATATTGATCAAGAAAAAATGCAAGTTATATACAATGGAGTAAATACTAGACAATTTAATCCAGATTTAAAATTAAGAGAGCAAGAAAGAGCCAACCTCGGTGTAGTGGGAAAACATGTTATCTTGTATGTAGGAAGGTTATGCCGTCAAAAGGGAACCCACATTTTAATTGAAGCTATGAGTAAAATAATGAATAAAAGAAATGATGTTATGCTTGTAGTAGCAGGGCCCGTTGAGCAATTTGGTAAAAATATTAAAAGCAGCGTCTGGCCTAATTTAATAAAAAATATTGGAGGAAAATACATTGGTGCTGTTGACGAAGGCCGACTTCCTAGGGTATATAATGCTGCCGATATTTTTGTAATGCCGACAATTGAATTAGAGATGTTTGGAATGGCCGCAATTGAAGCCCAAGCATGTGGTAAGCCTGTAATTGCAAGCGACCATGGTGGTCTAAGGGAAATAATTACTGATAAATCTGGCCTGCGATTTTCTGTTGGTAATGCTCAGGAATTAGGGGAAAAAATTGAATTCCTTATAGATAACCCTGACTATTATCAATTTTTAAGCGAAAATGCCATAAAAAATGCTTCTAAATATAGCTGGAAAAATATAGCTCAAGCATTGGAAGAGCTATATCAACGGACTTAATAAAGTTTATATTAACCCCTTGACTATAGTATAGATAATGTCTTTGATGAAGACGATTACATTAAAAAAGGTTCAGTGAGAAAAAGTTATCCAAATCATTATTTAAGGTCTGGATCGTAGGCATTAACATGAACTTCCTTGTATTTCATTCACCGTCTGCCACAAACGCTCGATAAAAACATTGTCGAACGTCTGGCCGCTGCCGTCTGTGGAAATTCAGATGCCTCTTGCTTCGGGGCGGCCCGTAAAATCCAGGCTCGTATGCTGTCCGCCCTAGTCGGTATTGAATGTCTCCGGCCGCGGTAAGCCCAGCGCTTGATCAAGAGCCGTCAAACAGAACTTTTTATCCAGAAGGATCGAGAGTTCGTAAGCCAGGACATAGCGGGTGAGCCCGTGCGTGACCGCCGTCAAAAACATAAAACCATGTGCCAGGCGGATGTAAGTGATATCAGGTGCCCAGACCTGGATCGGACGGCCAATCTCAAGATCGTTAAGAAAATAAGGGTAGACACGATTCAGAGGCTGCGGTTGACTTGTATGGCGTTTGGGATAGATCGCCGCCATCCCCGTGACCCGCATCAGGTCTTCGATTCGCTTATGATTGACCTCACGCCCCTTTCCTTTTCAAGACCTGCGTCATCCGCTGCGGTCCGTAAAATGGCATCTTCATGTATTGCCCATCAATTAACCTCATCAGCTCCAGATTTAAAGTCGTCTCACCGGCGCTCTTCTAGTAATAAGATGATCTTGCCACATCCAAGAGGCCATATTGCTGCCCTATCGATATCTCATCCTTCGGTTCGACCAAGAGCCACTTCGTTAATAGCGGAGCTGTTGAGATTTTTTTTGAGCCGGTCGTTCTCGACTTTAAGCTAGCCGATCTGCTAAAAAGCTCTTCCTCGAGCTCTGCATGGTCCTTCTCGCCCTTTGCAACGTTATTGGAAAACACCACAGGGAGAGCGGCCAGGGCCCGATTCCGCCGCAACCGGATCTGGTTAGGATGGATGCCGTACTCTCCGGGGATCTAGCGATAGCCTTTTCGCCTTTGATTCCCTCAAACGCTATCTTAACCTTGGCGGCCGCATCATGCTGACGTCTCATGCCGTGCATTGCACCATACCCCCTTCGATAAGATGGTTTGCCTTAATATATCTTCTCTACTATCCAATTTTCGAGAAAAGTTCAGTATATGACCATAATGAAAATTATGCAAAACTCTTATTTTAGCTTGCTAAAAATATAGATTATAAATAAGGCTTTAAGGAATGTGTGGGATTGAAAAAAAATCACCCCGAGTGACGATAGGATTGCCGTTTATGAATAATAGAGACACTTTACCCCTTGCTATCAAATCAATCTATGCCCAATCATTTCAAGATTGGGAGCTATTGTTAGTGGATGATGGGTCTACAGACGGATCAATTCATATTGTCCAGTCAATCCAAGATTCAAGGGTTAATATCTTTCGCGATGGAAAACATAAGGGGCTTGCTGTACGTCTAAATGAGATAGCAGAACGAGCATCTGGAAATTATCTTGCACGAATGGATGCAGACGATTTAATGCATCCAGAACGGCTTGCTCGTCAAGTAAAATTCCTTGACCAACATATTAATATTGATCTAGTTTGCACAGGTTCATATAGCATTGATTGTAATTATCATGTTGTGGGGATTAGAAAACTGTCTATGATAAATAAAAATCCACTTTCAATTCTTAAACATAATATATTTATACATCCGACGATTATGGGAAGAACAGATTGGTTCAAACGCAACAGATATGATATTTTATATGATAGAGCTGAGGATTATGAACTATGGTGTCGAACATTTCAAAATTTACGATTTGCAATAATAAACGAACCATTATATTTTTATCGTGAGATAGGTGCTTTTAATTTAAGAAATTATTTAAAGAGTTGTTTTGCTGATATAAGAATTCTAAAAAAATATGGGCCAAAATATGTAGGGAAATTTATCACCAATTTTCTTATATTGAGAGTATATCTTAAATTGTTAATATACCAGACAGCTTATATTATTGGCTTGCATGATTTCTTAATTAATCGAAGAAGCTGCAAACTAAATCCGTGTCAGATAGCAGAAGTGGATAAAATAATCAACATGATTACCAAAATTGAAGTTCCAGGTTTACGAAATCGATGAAATGTTTGTATTAAATTATGAAATGCTTCTCAAAAAATGGGCAGCGCAATAAGGGGCAAAATGATACAGCATAATTTTAAAGGGGGCATGGTAAAAATGCCATTTAGAATAAAACAATATTATAGGCATCAATATAAAATAATTTGGCATTTGAAGCCATGGAGCCAGAGAGGATAATAGCATATATTGGCAATGATTTGGAGTTCTTTCGTGTATTTTTATCGGGTAAAAAGGTTAATAGTTTCGAAGATAGTTTTTTATTATTAAATAAACAAAAATAAGTTCAGAATTTTATTTATTATATAGAATTTTTGGCAATTAAATACTCTTTTATATTAATATGATTAATTAATGAAAAAAATAATAATTATTAGTAATAATTCGAAGAGCCTATGGCGATTTCGAGGACCTTTAATCTTAGACTTGATTCAAAAAAGAAATTCTATTACGTGCTATGTACCCTTAAAGGAGTGTAATGAAATAAATAATTTAAAATCACTTGGTGTAGTTATTAGAGATATAAAACTAGACAGGACGGGGATGAATCCAATAAAGGATTTAAATTTAATCATTTCATTGATTAGGTTACTAAAAAATGATACTCCAGATATAGTTTTGAATTACACAATTAAGCCAACAATATATGGCAGTTTAGCAGCGAAAATATCAGGTATTAAAGATATTTATTCTTTTATAACTGGATTAGGATATTCATTCTATAAAGAAAC
>Ga0207433_10013571_pt1 | contig 11948 bp, 11 predicted proteins | sample YelNatPaOPGAMG01_FD_187559 | JGI IMG/M metagenome (GOLD analysis project Ga0207433, IMG submission 187559) | Hot spring thermophilic microbial communities from Obsidian Pool, Yellowstone National Park, USA - OP-RAMG-01 (SPAdes) (version 3) | ecosystem: Environmental > Aquatic > Thermal springs...
GAAAACTTTAGATGGAATTGAAGGATTAAAAAGGATCAGGTTAACATCCCTCGATCCAAGATTTTTAAGCGATTCTTTTATAGAAGAGCTTTCGAATATTTCTAAGATTGCTTATCATTTTCATCTTTCCCTTCAAAATTGTTCAGAAAAAACTTTAAAAAATATGAACAGAAAAGGAAGCCCAGAAATTTATTCCCACATTTTGAATTATATAAGAGAAAAATTTCCAGATGCATGTATTGGAGCTGACATAATTGTCGGATTCCCTGGTGAGGAAGATAAAGATTTTGAAGATACCTATAATTTTTTAAAAAATTCATCCATAAATTATCTTCATGTATTCCCCTTCTCGCCAAGGGAAGGAACTCCTGCCTCCTCAATGCCTCAAATTAGCGGAGATGTTAAGAAGAAAAGAGTTAGGTTATTGAGAATCCTGTCTTTTGAAAAAAGAAAGGAGTTCTATTCAAAATTTAATGGGCGTAAGCTATCTGGAATAGTAATCAAAAAAAATGGCGATAAGGCAGAGGTTCTTACCCACAATTACATAAAGTTAATTTTAAATTCAAACTTTTTAAAAGAAGGTGATGAAGTAGAGGTCTTAGTAAGTCCAGAAAATTCATTTATCACAAAAGATTTTGTTTCTTAAATTAAAAAATTAAGACCTGACCCCTTTAATACAATTTGTTGACATTTGGATTTTTGAGGTATATTATATTTTATCAGGAGTTTTTTATGATATATTATCATGACCATTAGAAAAAAATTTAGGAGGTAAGAAGGAGGTGAAAAAAACTCTGGGAACCCATATTTTGATGGAAATGTATGGGTGCGATCCCGAGATGTTAAAGGACAAAGAAAAGATTGAAAAAGTGATGAATGAATCAGCTATTAAAAGCAAAGCGAAAATAGTAAAGAGCTTTTTTCACCAGTTCAAACCCTATGGAGTTTCTGGTGTGGTTGTTATAGAAGAGTCCCATTATACCATCCACACATGGCCCGAACACTCCTATGCTGCAATTGACTTTTTCTATTGCTCTGAAGATGTGATAATTGAAAAGGCGATCGAAACCCTCAAGAATGCTCTTAAACCAAGTTCCTTTAACATTGTAGAGATTAAGAGAGGAGTTCTCTATTCTCCCTCTGAAGAGAAATCCGTCAAAAGGGTTGCTCCCATAGTTGAATCAGTATGAGTGAAGACGGTCTGTGGTTTTTAGAGAGTTTTACTAAAAACCAATTACACTCCTTCAAAGTAAAAAGATTAATATCATCTTTTTTTACCAAATTTCAGAAAGTTGATATTGTTGAACTTGAAATTTTTGGAAAAACTCTTTTTTTAAATGGAAAGATTCAATCTTCACAAATAGATGAATTTATTTTCCATGAGTCCCTTGTCCTACCCTCTCTCCTAACCCACCCCTCTCCTTCCGAGGTTCTCATAATTGGAGGCGGAGAGGGTGCAACATTAAGAGAGGTTCTAAAAGATAAAAAAATAAAGAATGCTGTAATGGTTGATATCGACAGGGAATTGGTAGAAGAATGTGAAAAGCACCTCCCTGAATGGTCTAAAGGAGCTTTTAAAGACAAAAGGGCAAAAATTTATTTTGAAGATGGGGAAAAGTTCATAGAAAAAGCTGATCAAAAATTTGACATTGTAATTCTTGATTTGTCTGAACCGGTGGAGGAAGCGCCCTCTGTAGAGCTTTTTACAGAAGAATTCTATAAAAAAGTTTACAAAGTCTTAAAAGAAGACGGAATTGTATCTGTACAAGCTGGTAGCACAGATCCTTTCTACTGCCAATTCTTTTCCTCAATTGTAAAGACCTTCCAAAATATTTTTCCCATTGTCAGGCCATACTGGACCTTTGTTTTCTCCTTTAGAATGCCATGGGGATTTGTCTGCGCTTCGAAAAAATACGACCCATTGAACCTCGATGAGAAAGAGTTGGTTAAAAGAATGGAAGAAAGAGGAATAAATTCTCAGAAATTCTATCATGCGGGGATTCACAGAGCCCTTTTCTCCCTTCCCCTCTACCTAATAGAGAGTATAAACTCCGCATCAATAATCACAAAGGAAAAACCCTTTCTCTGGAAAGCATGAGGGAAGAGATTAATCCTTCTCGGTTGGAAATAAAAGAGTATCACGGTAAAGACTTTGGATTGTTCTTTGAGCCTACATCAATTCTTTACGACAAAAAATCCAATTATCAAAGAATAACAGTAATCGAGACTGAGAGTGTTGGTAAAGTTTTGCTAATTGATGGGCTTGTAATGTTTTCAGAAATTGATGAATATTTCTATCATGAAATGATTGTTCATCCTGCCATGGTCTCTCATCCAAATCCAAAAAAAATACTTGTTATCGGAGGAGGAGATGGAGGGACTGTTAGGGAACTTCTTAAATATCCAGTTGAAGAGATTTATCTTGTTGAGATAGATCCAGAGGTAATAGATGTATCAAAGAAGTTTTTTCCTAAGATTTCAGAAGCTCTAAGTTCCAAAAAAGTTAAGATTATAAACACCGATGGAGCTGATTTCTTAAGGAAAACAAAAGAATTTTTCGATATTATAATTTCAGATTCCTCTGACCCAATCGGTCCATCCCTTTCTTTGTTTACAGAAGAATTTATAGATACTGTTATATCCCATCTGCCAAAAAGTGGGGTTTATATTTCTCAGTCAGGCTCTCCAGTCTTTCAACGGGAACATTTCAAGAAATTTTTCAATATAGTAAAAAGAAAATTTCCAATATCAAAAGTTTATCTTGCTCCAGTAATAACCTATCCAGGAACAATATGGTCCTTTACAGTTGGTTCTATGGAAACAGATATTAGTGAATTAAAAAGAACCCCTCCTGAGGGATTGAAGTTTTACAACTCGGAAATCCATCATTTTGCATTCTGCCTGCCTAATTTTGTCAAGGAGATTATCGAATAAACTCTAAATGAAAAAAATAGCTCTTGTCACAGGAGCATCAAGAGGTCTTGGAAAAGAAATTGCCCTTGCTCTATCATCAAAATTCAAGGTTGGAATTCATTACTTTCAGAGTAAGGAAAGGGGTGAGGAAATTCTAAAAAGAATTGTGGATAATGGGGGTGAAGGAGAGTTGATATGGGGGGATCTTGGCAGTGATGAAGGGGTAAGAAATTTTGTTCTGAATGTAAGAGAGGGTTTAGGAGATCCTGATATTTTAATAAATAATTTTGGACCGATAATTTTTAAAGATCTCTTTGAAATTGAAAAAGAAGACTGGATATATATGTTCCAGACAAACCTACTAACTCCTTACATTTTAATCAGAGAGTTTCTACCCACAATGATTGAAAGAAAATGGGGAAGAATAATAAATATAGGTTTTTCTGAATCTTGTAAGCCAAAAGCATTTAAAGAGATCGTTCCATACTCAATATCAAAGATTGCTTTATTGATTTTAACCTTATCGGTTGCAAAAACTCTAAAAAATTCAGGAGTTACATGCAACATGATATCACCCTATATCCTTGAAGAGGGTATTCCTCCAAAAAAGGGGAAAAAGGTTAAGAAAATCCCCTTTGAAAAAATTACTTCCCTTGTTCTTTCTTTATGTGAGGAAAGAGCTTGGAATTTAAATGGTAGAAATTTTATAATCAAGGATTGAAAATGAAAATTAAAAGAAATTTTCCAATAAGGATGGTTATGTTATAATTTTTTCTTAATTCTGTAAGTTTTAGGTAAAAAGATATATGTCAGAAAAGGTAGAAAATACAGAGGCAGGTCAAAGAAAATTTGAACCAGTAATAGGATTAGAGATACATGCCCAACTTAAAACCAATACAAAGTTATTTTGTAGCTGTCCAATACAGTTCGGTGCACCTCCCAATACCCTTGTCTGCCCTGTCTGTCTCGGGCTTCCTGGAGCTCTACCTGTCCTGAATAAGAAAGCTGTTGAATTTGCTGTAAAGGTCGCAATTGCCCTCAACATGAAGGTCAACAATGTTTCTTTCTTTGCAAGAAAAAATTATTTCTACCCTGACCTTCCCAAAGGTTATCAAATAACCCAATACAAAGTTCCTCTTGCTGAAGATGGCTATTTAGAAATTATATCCGATGGAGGGAAAAAGAGAATAGGGATAGAAAGATTAGTTTTGGAAGAAGATGCAGGAAAAATGATTCATGATGCAGTTGGAATAAACGAAAAGAGTTTGATTGACTTCAACCGCTCTGGAGTTCCTCTTGTGGAAATTGTTACAAAACCTGATATATCCTCACCTGAGGAAGCTTCTGAATTTTTTGCTCTATTAAGGAACATTTTAATTTATCTCGGTGTTAACGATGGAAACATGGAGGAAGGTAATTTAAGGTGTGATGCCAATATCTCATTGAAAGAATTGGGAAAGAATGTTTTAGGAACAAGGACAGAGATAAAAAATCTAAATTCCTTTAAATTCTTGAAATCAGCCTTAAAGTATGAAATTGAGAGACAGAAAAAGAAAATCTTAGAGGGTGAGAGAATCTCCCTTGAGACAAGAACTTTTAATCCATCAACAGGAGAAACTGTTTTAATGAGGAGTAAAGAAGAAGCTCATGATTACAGGTATTTTCCTGAACCTGACCTTCCACCCCTCTATATTTCTGAGGAATTTGTAGAAAAAATAAAAAGTGAAATTCCAGAACTTCCCAATGCAAAGATTGAAAGATATATTAAAGAGTTTGGCCTCGGAATAGATCAGGCTAAAACATTAGTCCAAACAAAGGAACTGGCTGATTATTTTGAAGAGGTTGCAAAAAGAACATCAATGCCTAAAAAATCTGCCAACTGGATACTTGGCGATGTAATGAAATATCTAAATGAGAAAAATATCGACATAAAATCCTATCCTGTCTCTCCATCATCCCTTTCCGAACTCATTATTGAAGTGGAAATGGGAAGAATCCCAAGAAACATAGGAAGAGACTATCTCCAAATTATGGCTGAAAAGAGAAAAGAGCTAAAAGAAATAGTTACAGAAGAAGGAAAAAGAATTTTAGATGAAAATTCTCTCAAATCCCTGATTTATGATGTAATAAAGGAGAATCAGAAACCACTGGAGGACTGGATCAAGGGGAAAACTCAGGTATTCGGCTTTTTTATGGGAGAGGTAATGAAAAGAAGCAAAGGAATGGTGGATGCCAATATTGTAAAAAAATTGGTTAAGGAGATTCTCGATGAGCTCAGTAACTCCAGAAGAGATTAAAAGACTAAAAAATATTGCCAGAATTCTGAGAATAAACACTTTAAAAATGCTTACTCTGGCTGGATCTGGACATCCTGGAGGTTCCCTCTCTTCTGCTGACATAATTGCGGTCCTTTTCTTTTACAAAATGAAGCTTGATCCCAAAAATCCTGATTGGGAGGAAAGGGATAGATTTATCCTTTCAAAGGGACATTGTGCTCCGATTCTTTACTCAGCCCTTGCTGAATTGGGCTTTTTTCCAAAGGAATGGCTCTGGAACTTGAGGAAGATAGACTGGCCCCTTCAGGGACACCCTGACAGATTAACAACCCCTGGAGTAGAAATGTCTACAGGTTCCCTTGGACAGGGACTTTCTGTTGCCAATGGTCTTGCTCTCGGATTGAGATTGAGGGGTATCAAATCTAAGGTATATGTTCTAATGGGGGACGGAGAGCTACAGGAAGGGCAGGTATGGGAGGCAGCTATGACTTCCTCCCACTACAAATTAGATAACCTCTGTGCTATCGTTGACTATAATGGTTTACAGATAGATGGTTTTGTAAAGGCAATAAAATCAATAGAACCATTGAGAAAGAAATGGGATGCCTTTGGCTGGTATACTATTGAAATAAATGGTCATGAGATCTACGAGATAATAAGTGCCCTCCACAAGGCTGATAGAATAAAGGAAAAACCTACAGTAATAATAGCCCACACAATTAAAGGCAAAGGAGTTTCCTTTATGGAAAACAAAGTAGAGTATCATGGTGTTTCTCCCACAAAAGAAGAGCTTGAAAGAGCTCTTTTAGAGTTGGAGAGGGAAGATGAATAGTTTTATTGAAAAAAGCTTAAGGGATGGTTATGGTGAAACCCTTGTAGAGCTTGGGAAGAAAAACCCAAAAATAGTTGTTCTTGATGCCGATCTTTCAGGCTCAACCAGAACATTTTTATTTGCAAAAGAATTCCCTGATAGATTTTTCAATGTTGGTGTTTCTGAGCAGGATCTAATTGGAACTGCTGCTGGACTCGCCCTCAGTGGATTTATCCCTTTTGCATCTACCTTTGCAATATTTCAGACTGGAAGAGCGTGGGAGCAGATAAGGCAGTCTGTTTGTTATGCCAGATTAAATGTGAAACTGGTTGCATCCCATGGAGGGGTTACAGTTGGAGAGGATGGTCCTACCCATCATGCCACTGAGGACATTGCCTTGATGAGGGTACTTCCTGGAATGACAGTCATTGTTCCTGCAGACTATTTTGAAACAAAAAAAGTTATAAAAAAAATTGCAGAACATGAAGGTCCCTGTTATGTAAGGCTTGCAAGACCCAAATTTCCTCTCATTTTTGATGAAAATTATGAATTTGAAATTGGAAAAGGGAAAATATTAAAGGATGGATCTGATGCAACAGTTATAGCTATGGGTATTACCCTCTTCCACTCCCTCATAGCTTCTGAAGAGCTGGAAAAGGAGGGGATTAAAGTTAGGATTATAAATATGTCAACTGTGAAGCCAATTGATAAAGAACTTATAATTGATTCAGCTAAAAAAACAGGTGTAATTTTGACTGTTGAAGATCACTCAATAATTGGAGGGCTTGGTTCTGCTGTGAGTGAGGTAATTGTCCAGGAATATCCTGTTTATCAAAAGATTCTGGGGGTTCCTGACATGTTCACCCAATCGGGGAAGCCTGATGAATTACTGGATAGGTGTGGAATATCAAGTAAACATATCAAAAAGGCAATTTATGAGCTTTTGAAGAAAAAAGAAAAAAATAAATCTTTTTAACTTTAAAATGATCCAGTTTTTTAGAGTTTACAAACAGTACAGACCACCTGCTTATGCCTTATGGGACATAAATGTTTTTATAGATAGAGGAGAGTTTGTCTTTGTAACAGGTCCATCTGGAGCAGGTAAAACAACATTTTTAAAGTTAATTACGAGGGAGGAATTACCTACCTCTGGAAGTGTAGTTGTTAACGGAAGAAATGTAAAGCAGATTCCAGAATCAAAAATTCATCATTTAAGAAGATTGATAGGATTGGTTTTTCAGGATTTTCATCTCATTCCCCAATGGAATGTTTATGATAATGTAGCTATAACCCTTAGGGTTCTTGGAATTCCTGAAAAAGAGATTAGGAAGAGGGTTCTGAAAACTCTTAGCCTGCTGGGGCTTTACCACAGTGTCTGGAAATTTCCCTTTGATATTTCTGGTGGAGAGCAACAGAGGGTCGCCATTGCAAGGGCAATCATTAATAACCCCTTAATCCTTCTTGCCGACGAGCCCACTGGTAACCTCGATCCAACCCTCACCAGAGAGATAATGCAAATTTTTAAAAATATCAATGCCCAGGGAACAACTGTTGTTGTGGCAACCCATAATATTGATTTAACAAAAGAGATGAAGAAAAGAACTTTATTTCTTGAAAGTGGAAGATTAGTTGGGGAGGAAAGGTATTAATCTTACATATCCAGGGGTATATTTTAGAACTTTCTATCAGCTTTTAAGGGGAAATCTACTCGTGAACCTTCTTTCAATGGCTCTAATATCTTTTACTCTTTTCATCTATGGGATTTTTCTTTATATAAATCATAACTTAAATTTAGGTGTTTCCAAAATGGCTGAGGAATTGAATGTGGTTATATTTATGAAGGGGGATTCTAAACCTGAAGAAATTGAAGAGGTAAGAAAAATTTTGGAAGGGGAAAAAGTTGAAGAACTCAAATTTATAGACGGTGATACTGCCAGAAAAGAGTTTGAGCAAAAATTTCCAGAGTTTTCCCATCTTTTAGCAGAAATGGGAGAGAGTCCATTCCCCCCAATTTTTGAAGTTAGGCTGAAAAACTTTGGAAAAGAGGATTTTCATCTCCTCGAAAGATCTTTAAAAAAAGTCCCATCTGTGGATCAAATTTACAATAGTGGCGATTTTACAATGGGAATTGCAAGGGCAGGAAGGATTATTGTTCTTGTGGGAATGTTCTTTAGCTCTATTCTCTTTATTGCTTCAATATTTACAATTTTCAATACAATAAGATTGAATCTTGTTTACTATAAAGACATAATTGAAATTCTCAGGCTTGTTGGAGCAAGTCTTTCTTTTGTTCAAATTCCTTTTTACATTCTCGGTTTTTTCCTTGGAATTTCTGGTGGATTTATATCCCTTTTCTTTTTGCTAATTATAACCAAAGCTCTTTTCTACTATATATCTCCTTTTGCAGAAATGATAAAAATTTTCTTCCCCTTTGTTTTCTTACCTCTACCAAAAATTATTCAAATCATGGGAATAAGTGTATTAATAAGCTTATTTACAACCTGGATTTCTATAAAAGGCTATATGAAATAATCTCCCTTAAATCCCTTTAAAACCCAAATATAAAAGAAGGAAGGTTAAAATGATCAGGGCTCCTGCGGTCACAAAGGAAATTAAATTTTGAAAGAAACTATTTCTGTAATCACCCATTATTTTTCGGTCATTAATTAATATAAGCATAAAAATCAGAATTAAGGGGAGCAGTATTCCGTTTGTCGTTTGGGAGATAAACATAACCTTTATAAGGGATAAACTCGGGATAAGAACAATCAAAGAACTTATTACTATCACTCCTGCCAGAATTGAGAAGAATAGAGGAGCATCTTTGAATTTTTTATCAAGACCAGACTCCCATCCAAAAGCTTCACAAATTGCATAGGATGTTGAAAGGGGGACAATTGAAGATGCAAGAACTGATGCATTAATCAAACCTAAGGCGAAAAGAAATGAACAATATTTCCCAGCAAGAGGAGCTAAAGCAAGGGCAGCTTCCTCTGCTGAATTAATCATTATTCCTTTCTTAAAGAGAGTAGCTGAGGTTGCAACTATTATGAAAAAGGCGATAAAATCTGTAAAGAATGAACCCAAGTAAACTTCAGTTGTTGAGTATTTTAAATGACTAATCTTAACTCTTTTATCAACAATTGAGCCCTGAAGATAAAACTGCATCCAGGGAGTTATTGTTGTTCCTATCATTGCAATCATTAGAACTATATAGTCTGTTGTGGCTTTAAAGCTTGGAATAAAACCCTTCCATACTTCCTTCCATTCAGGTTTTGCAAGAAATCCAGAGATAACATAGGAAGTATAGAAGAGAGCAGAAAATAAAAATATTTTTTCTATTTTACTGTATTTCCCCATAGTTACTGTTTTAAAGATAAAAAAAGCACAAATGGGTACAGTTATGTATCTTGGAATACCAAAAAGCTCAAATCCAGCTGCAACTCCTGAAAAATTTGAAATTGTCACAAAAATATTTGCAATCAGAAGAAGGAATAGAACGAGTAAAGTTAATCTAACTCCAAACTTCTCCCTTATCAATCCACCAAGCCCCTGCCCTGTAACAATTCCCATTCTGGAAGACATTTCTTGAATAACTGCAAGGCTTATTGTTATCAAGAATAATGCCCATAGCAGACCATATCCTTCCTGGGCACCAGCTATGGCATAGGTTGCAATCCCACCTGCATCATTATCAGCAGTTGATGTAATAAAGGCAGGACCTACAACAGAGAAGAAAATCAAAATCTTTTTAAAAAATTTCTTTACCATTAAATATCATTGAAACTTCTTCCTCTTTTTTATTGAAGGAAGCATGAACTCAAGGACATCGTCAACGGTTATTATTCCTATCAATTTATTCTCTTTGTCAACAACAGGAAGAGTAAGAAGGTTATATTTAGCCATTATTTTTGCAACCTCCATCCCATCTGATTCAGGGCTTACACTTTTAACCTTTTGGTTCATTATTGAGGAAAGAGGGGAATCGGGTGGATTTATAAAAAGATCTCTGATAGATACAAAACCGATCAAACGTTCGTTCTCATCAACTATGTAAATAGTGTTTATATTCTCAATTTCAGGAGCAGTCAATCTCAAAAAAGACAAGGTCTCATCAACAGTCATGTATGGTCTCAAAGCTATAAATTCTGTTGTCATAAGTCCTCCGGCTGTATCATCTTCATGCTGTAGCAACTCTTTAACCTCTTCCACCACCTCCTTCTCCATCTCCTTCATTATTTCATTAGCCTTTTCATCGGACAAATCACCAAGTAAGTCTGCAGCCTCATCAGGGGGCATAGCTTCAAGAATGTCCGCAGCTTTTTCCTTCTCCAATCTCTCCACTATTTCTACCTGTCTTTTCTCATCAAGCTCTGGCAAAGCCTCAGCAATTTTCTCAAGACCAATAGACTCGATAAGGGATTCCTGCTCATCGGGGGAAAGCTTTGCAAGAATATTTGCAATATCATAGGGATGTTGTTGGGAAAGAACATCCTTTGGAATCGAAAGAACAAGTTTTGTTACCTTGGGTTCAAGGGGCTGGATAAACCCCCAGCTTATAAGATCATAAGGTAAGCCTTTTACAAGGGTTTTCCAGAATTTTCCTCCTTTCCCTTTCAACCCCATTCTTCTCAAAAGTCCTCTAAACCCTACATCTACAGCGATTATACAAAGTTTCTCTCCCACCTCCCTTATTTTCAAGTCATTAACCCTTACAAGTTTAGCACCATTTATATCCACTATCTGTTTGTCCATTATATCCTTCATAACAAAAATCTCCTCTTCCGTTGGTTTTCTCAGTTTTAGCTCCTCTTTACTTGATTTACAAAGGGTAAATTCTCTATTAAATAACTCTATCTCCTCCCATGGAAGGAGAAATAGTCCACCTTCCTTTTTTATGACAAAGTTGTCTATTACTGGGAAAATATCACCTCTTGAAGCTGTAAAATCCTTTATAACTCCAATCCTCTCCCCTCCTCTATCAACGACTTTCTTTCCTATTAATTCACTTACAAATATTTCGCCTTCAAATCTCATAGGACTTTTTGTATTTTACAATATCTCAGTTTAATTCTTTTTTAAAAAATGGTCAAGAAGAATAAACAATGTTTGATTTAAATAAATTTAAATTTGTTTCCTCCCTATGACTCATTAAAAATAAATTATCTTTGCTTAAATCTAATTTTTGTTGTAAAATTGGTTTCTTTGGAGTTTTGTATGAGTAAGGTAAAGATTGTAGCAACTGGTTCTTATTTGCCAAAAAAGGTTTTGACAAATTTTGACCTGGAAAAAATGGTCGATACCTCTGATGAATGGATCAGAACAAGGACTGGAATAAGGGAAAGGAGAATTGCTGATGAGAAAGAAGCAACCTCTGACCTTGTTGTTAAAGCTACCCATAAAGCCCTTGAAATGACAAAGCTCAAACCCTCTGACATTGATGCAATAATTGTTGCAACTGCAACTCCAGACACCCTTTTCCCATCAACAGCATGCTGGGTTCAAAAGGCTCTTGGAATAAATGGTGTTCCAGCTTTTGATATTTCTGCTGCATGCACTGGTTTCATTTATGGATTGATAATTTCCGAATCATTGATAAAAAATAAAGCCTGTAAAAGAGTTCTCCTCGCAGGAGCTGAGACTTTAACAAAGGTTGTAAACTGGGAGGACAGATCCACCTGCGTTCTTTTCGGTGATGGGGCTGGGGTTGCAATCCTTGAGGAAAGTAAAGATGACTCAGGAATTATTTCAAGTTATTGGGCTGCGGATGGCTCCCTTGCAGAACTTCTATACCAGCCTGCTGGAGGGAGCAGGATGCCCGCAACTTTCGAAACTGTCTCAGCCAAACTCCACACAATCCACATGAAAGGGAATGATGTCTTTAAACATGCGGTTAAAAATATGGGAGATTCAGCAATAAAGGTCTTAAAAAAGGCAGGAATTTCAGG
>Ga0207433_10013577_pt1 | contig 11945 bp, 15 predicted proteins | sample YelNatPaOPGAMG01_FD_187559 | JGI IMG/M metagenome (GOLD analysis project Ga0207433, IMG submission 187559) | Hot spring thermophilic microbial communities from Obsidian Pool, Yellowstone National Park, USA - OP-RAMG-01 (SPAdes) (version 3) | ecosystem: Environmental > Aquatic > Thermal springs...
CATCCTCTAAAATATCTGGCTTTAAAGTTACATTTGCTTTAAACTCAAGTTGATCTATTGGTGGAATTTCTTCTCTTGTAATTTGTAGTAACGGAACTGTAAATTTTCTTTTTGTTCCATTAAAAATGGTTAAAATTAATTTATTTTCGCTAAGTTCTAAGCCAATTTTATTTGCTCCTCTTGCCCTTTTTAACAACGATAAAAAGTTTGTCATGTTTAATCCAACTTCTTTTTCCTCTTTAACGTCATACTCTTCAAAACTATCTTTTGAAATTAACAAATCTATAACTGCTACCATTGCTCTGTCAGCAGCAGTTAAACTTATTCCGTCTTTCCCAAACTTGAAAATTCCCTCGTCGATTATTTCTGCAGCAGTTTCTACTGATGTTATTAGAACTTCAGGTTCACTTATTACTACCTTCATTCTCTCACCATATAAACTTATATAAGTCTTAAATATAAACTTTCTGCTTTTTTCCATAACTCTAAGTCTAACCCTTCCATATTTTGTATAAAGTCTGCTATTATTTCTTCCTCAGATCTGCTACAAAAAACCCTTATCAAACTACCTTTCTCTACTTTAAAATTTCCTGAAATTTTTACTTTTCCCGTTTCATCGGAAAGAATGAAAAAATTTTCTCCAACATCCTCAACTTTCCCAACCAAAGAAAATTTCGTATCTTCTTGTGTAATAGAACTAGCTTTTTTCGGTTTGTAAAATTCCATTTGAGTAATTTCCTTTAAAGCTTTTAAAGCTTTCAACTGATAATAATATTAGTTGTTAAATTGTTGCTTATCGAATGTTAAGAGGTGATAAAATGCCACAACAGGCTTACGTAGCTCAAATAGGAGGTCAACCAGTGCTAATATTACCAGAAGGTACTTTGAGGTCTACAGGAAAAGATGCTCAAAAAGCCAATATATCTGCAGCAAAAGCAGTAGCTGATATAGTTAGAACAACTCTTGGACCAAAAGGAATGGATAAAATGCTAGTAGATTCTATTGGCGATATAACAATAACTAATGACGGAGTAACAATTCTAGAAGAAATGGAAGTAGAGCATCCAGCGGCAAAAATGATGGTAGAGGTTGCAAAAACACAGAATGAGGAAGTTGGCGACGGAACAACAAGTGCAGTAATAATTGCAGGAGAACTTTTGAAAAGAGCAGAAACACTTTTAGACCAAGAAATTCACCCAACGGTTATAACAAAAGGTTATCAGTTAGCTAAAGAAGAAGCTCTGAGAGTTTTGGAGGAGATTGCAATTCCTATAAACATTGAAGATACGGAAACTTTAAAGAAAATAGTTATTACTGCAATGTCAGGAAAATCCGGAAAAGAAGCTTCCCCAAAAATTGCAGATTTACTAATAGAAGCCGTTAGAACTGTAGTGGAAGTGAAAAATGGAAAAGTAAAAATTGATAAGGATAACATAAAGAGAGTTAAGAAACATGGAGCTTCGGTAGAAGAAACTCAATTAGTAAAAGGAATAATCGTTGACAAAGAAATTGTTCATCCACAAATGCCAAAAACCATTAAAAATGCAAAAATTGCTTTGCTAGATTGTCCACTAGAAATAGAAAAGACAGAAACAGATGCTCAAATTAGAATTACTTCTCCTGAGCAACTACAAGCTTTTCTTGAACAAGAGCAAAAGATGCTAAAAGAAATGGTAAACAAGATTGCAGCAGTAGGAGCAAACGTTGTTCTTTGTGAAAAGGGAATTGACGACTTAGCTCAACATTACTTAGCAAAGAAAGGAATAGCTGCTTGCAGAAGAATAAAGCGTTCTGATTTAGAAGCTTTGGCAAAAGCAACTGGAGCAAGGATAGTGAGTAATTTAGAAGATTTGACAGAAAAAGACTTAGGATATGCTGAATTGGTTGAAGAGAGAAAGATTGCAGGAGAAGCAATGACTTTTGTCACTGGTTGTAAGAATCCAAAAGCAGTAACGATTTTAGTTAGAGGAAGCACAGAGCATGTTGTTGATGAGATTGATAGGAATGTCGAAGATGGAATAGGAGCTTTAATATCAGCTTTAGAAAGCGGAAAGATAGTTCCTGGAGCTGGTGCTATTGAGGCAGAATTAGCGAAGAGAATAAGAGAATTTGCAGAGAAGTTTTCTGGTAGAGAACAACTAGCAATTCAAGAGTTTGCAAATTCATTGGAAATAATTCCAAGAACTTTAGCAGAAAATGCTGGCTTAGATCCAATAGATATTCTAGTTGAGTTAAGGGCAGCTCATGAGCATGGAAAAGTAACTTATGGTATAGACGTTTTCTCAGGGAAAATTGTAGATGCGTTAGAAGCAGGTATAGTAGAACCTCTTAAAGTAAAGTCTCAAGCAATAAAAAGCGCGGCAGAAGCTGCAGAAATGATTTTGAGAATAGACGACGTAATAGCTGCTAGTAAGCTGGGAAAAGAAGAAAAAAGCAAAAAACCAGAAACACCAAGTGAAGAATATTAGTTCTAATCCTTAGCTTTTTCTTTTTTCTTTTTAATTGAACATTTAAATTTTCTAAATCCAATAAAACTTATGACAGAAGAAAAAAAGCAAGAGGAGTTTGAATTGATTCCTGTGACACCTTTAAGAAAATTGGAAAAAAGAATTGAAGAATTAGAAAAAAAAGCTTCAATAAACGAAAAAGAGCTTTATAGAGAAATAATTCAGATAGTAAGAATGAATCAAGAGATTGTTGATGCTTTAATAAAGGCTAACGATTCTTTGAGAATAGAATTGTCAAAACTTCCGCTAAAACTAGAAGAATTAACAAAGAAAATCGATGAACTTCTTGATTTGATAAAGGCTGCTGGAGAAGAAGAAGCAAAACCAACAATAGACAACAAGCCGCTAATAGAAAAAATTGAAAAACTAACTGAAATAAACAACAAAATACTGGAAAACAATGAAGCTCTAATTTCTTTACTTGAAGAACTTTCTAAGAAGATGACAAGGCCTTTACCGTCATTGCCACCAAAACCACCAGTTCCAATGAAACAACCTTTCACTCAATAAGCTAAGTAAATAAATAAAAAGTGATAAGAATGAAGGCAGTTTCAGAAATAATTTCTGTAGTTATGATAGTAGGCATTTCTATTGGTTTAATTTCTGCAGCTTACATGTATGGATTGCCATTGATTCAAAAATCTCAAGATAAATCAACACTCGAGCGAGTAATCAGTTTTTTTGATTATTACAGTCCTTCTTCCTTACCACGAAAAATAGAGTTCACTGCTAATACCGGATCCACAGAAGTTTTAACACTGGATGCCCAAGGAATATGGGTAGTTCATCCTTTCATGGATAGTAAACTACCTAATTCTATTGTTTTTTCTTTTTTTTCTAAGGTAACAAACATAAATACAACAGAGCAAATATCTCTAACACCAGGTGGAAATTGTCCTCCAGGAATTGGAATGGTAGGGAAAGATCCTTTTGCAGTTGTTTGTATAGAAGGAAGGCCAGCTTTTGATGGCTTTAATGTAACATATGTAGTTTATTTAAGAAATCTAACCCTTCCTATTAACGAAACCAATAATGTAACTTATTCAATACAACTAATTTCACAAAATGGAGAAAGTATACAAGTTTCAAGAACAGGAAAAACTATTAGAATAAGTAGGGAGAGTATAGAGAAGACAGAAGGTTTTATAGCTACAAAAGTAAAAATAGAAATATCATGAAGTCTCAAACCCAGATTATTCAATTCATTTTATTTTTTGTAATTTCTATTTCAATTTTTTCTCTCATTTCTAGCTACATTTTCTCTTTTTCCCAATCTTCCCAAGACAGATTGCTTTCTTCTTTTCGTGAATTAGTTGCTTCCTATGCTTCCGGCTTTCTAGTCAACATCTATACTGGCTGTAAATACTGCAATTATACTTCGTTAAAATACGGAATACCTTATCAACCCTTCGACAATTTTCATGAAATTAACGCAATAAACAACATCATTTATGTTAGAAGCATGCCTCTTCAAAAACAAGTTTTTACTTCGGCGCATAATCTAAACATTACAGTCAAATTTACTGGATTTTATTCTACTGGGGCAACTTTTTCCTTTTATGGCTTAAACAAAACATCCATAATCTCCATTTCTTTTAATAAAACCGAAAATAAATTCAAAATAGGGGAGTAGAATGAAATTACCAACAAGAAAGTTTTTCAAAAAAGCTGTTGAAGGATGGAAGAAAATTTCTACTCAAAAAACAGAGGAAACAAAAGAAGCGGAAAAAGAAATAACCTTGCCTGTAAAAGTTCCCCCAATTGTTTCTCAAACTTCAATACCAATTCATGTTCCTGTGGAAGTTGAAGTAGAAAGAAAAACAGAAGAGAAAGAAAGAGAAAAAATTGAAATAGAAGGAATAGCTATTCCTAAACAATTTAAGATAATCCCATCCCCGCCATCTCTACTACAACCAGAAGAATTTTCTCTTTCTTATCCTTTAATACCAAGAAATCCTAAGCCTGAAGAAAAAGTTTTTGCTTTCGCAAAAATTTATTGGGATAGAAGAAAGCAAAGTTACTTTTACGAGCTTGTTGAACCAAAGCTAGATGAAAGGATGAAGGAAATAATTAAAAAAATTAAAGAGCTTATAGAACAAAGACTTGACGTAGATTTGTCAAAATTGAATTTGGCTAGAGCAAAAGAGTATTTAAAGCTTCAGATTGAAGACGTTATTAAATATTTTAAGTTCAGACTTTCTGAAGAAGAAGTAGAAATTGTTAGATATTACATTGAAAGAGACTTTCTCGGTTTAGGTAAGATTGAAGCATTGATTAAAGACCCAAACATTGAGGATATTAGTTGTGATGGCGTAAACATACCAGTTTTCGTTTTTCATAGAGACCCCAGATTAGGTTCTATTCCAACGAATATCATTTTTGATGATGCAGACGAATTAGATTCTTTCATAATAAAACTTGCTCAACTAGCAGGAAAATCGGTTTCTATTGCTCAACCGTTAATTAATGGAACCTTGCCAGATAATTCAAGACTGCAAGCAACTTTAGCTACAGACATAGCTAGAAGGGGAAGCAACTTTACTATAAGAAAGTTTATGGAAGAACCATTAACTCCAATTCATTTAATAAAGTATGGAACGGCAGACGAAAGAGTGTTAGCTTATCTTTGGTTGGCTGTTGATTATGGAAGAAGCATACTTGTTGCTGGCGGGACAGCAAGCGGTAAAACTACAATGCTAAACGTTCTATCGCTTTTTATTAGGCTAGATAAGAAAATAATTTCAATAGAAGATACTGCCGAAATAGTTTTGCCGCACCCTCATTGGGTCTCTCATGTAGCCAGAACTCCAATTTCTACTGGAAAAGAAGGGGAAGTAGATTTATTCCAACTACTTAAAGAAAGCTTAAGACAAAGACCAGATTATATAGTCTTAGGAGAAGTTAGAGGACAAGAAGCTTATGTTTTATTCCAGCAAATGGCTACTGGTCATCCTTCATTTGCAACTATCCATGCTGAAAATTTCCCCAAATTAATAGATAGATTAACTTCCCCCCCTATTTCTTTGCCAGAAGGTTTGATTGGCAGTTTAGATATTGTTGTGTTTATGCAAAGAGTTAGATATAAAGAAAAGTTTGTAAGAAGAGTTACTGAGGTAATAGAAATGGTTGGATTTCCAAAGGAAGAAAAATCGCCAATTGTCAATTATGTCTTCAAATGGAACCCTTTCAAAGACGTTTTTGAGATAGGAGAAAAGAGTGTTATATTGAAAAAAATTTCTCAAGCAACTGGTTTAAGCGAGAAGGATGTTATAGATGAGTTTCAAAGGAGGGTTGCAATTTTAAGATGGATGAAAGAAAAGAATATAACAGATTTTAAAGACGTTTATGCCATATTTTCGGCTTACTATACAATGCCAAACAGAGTTTTAGCTCTTATAGAGAGTGAATAGAATGATATCTAAATATGCTTTTAGATTATTTGGGGATTTTGCAAGGAAAATGGAACCTTATTTTCCAGATTTAAAAGAGGAACTTAAAAAAACAGATTTAAAAATTTCCTCTCAGGAATACATCGCAAATGCCCTTTTTGCAAGTTTATTATCTTTTATGATTACTTTACCATCTCTCGCTTTTTTTATTTCTATTGCTTCTGCATCTTTCCTTTTTGGCTATTTAACTTCTATAACTTTAGGAATTGGCTTGCCTATTGCCGTTTTTCTTATTTATCTAAACTATCCGAAATCTATAATTAAGGATAGGGAAAAGAAAATAGATACATACTTACCTTTTTCAACACTTTATCTTTCCTCAATAATTAGTTCCGGTTTGCCTTTACACAAAGCAATAAAAACCTTTACCGAATTTAGCGAGCATAAAGATTTTGTTAGTGAAATGAAAAAAATTGTTAATGACGTAGAGTTTTATGGTTTAGACATACTATCCGCTTTAGAAAGAGCAGTTAGCAGAACACCTTCGAGAAAACTAAGAGAATTTTTGTACGGTATTCTAGCAACTATAAGAAGCGGAGGGAATGTTTATACGTTTGTTAAAGAAAGGACGACAGACTTTTTCATTGACTATAGAAGGAAGTTGGCTGATTTTTCTCATAGCATGACAATTTATACAGAAATTTATTTAGTTTCAGTTGTTTTGGGAACAATATTCTTCATAATTTTGACTTCTATTGTTTCAGCCATTGGCGGCGCAACTCAAAATGTTCTAGGTTTACAACTCTTTATGATTTTCATTTTCTTGCCAGCAATCTCTACGCTTTTCCTCTTTCTAGTTAAAAAAGCCCAACCGTCTTGGGAATAGATTTTAATTAAAGCTGGAAATATACTTTATGGATGAGAAAAAAATAAAGTTAATTGCTTTAACAATTTCTGCTATTTTAATTTTGCTCGGATATTTTTCAAGAGATGTTGGCATTTTTGCAGACTTGTTGATTATTTCAACTTTTATTTCTTTTACAACTTTTGCTTTTTTCGAATATGAACATTATAGAGATTGGAAAGAAAAAGAAGAAAAACTCCCAGCTTTTTTACACGATTTAACAGAAACCTTAGCTAGTGGCTTGCCATTGCATAGAGCCATAAAAGTTGTAAGCAAGAATGACTATGGAAGTTTGAATAAAGAAGTAAGATTTCTTGCTAATCAAATAAGTTGGAATGTTCCTATTAATAAGGTCTTGGATAAAGCTTCTGAAAAAATGAAAAAAAGCAAAAAAATTTCTACTGCCTTTAAAATTTTAAAAGAAGCTTATGTTTCTGGAGGAAATATAGTTGCCGTATTGACAAGTCTTTCAGAATCTCTAGAAATGCTCCAACAAATGGAAAAAGAAAGAAAATCTATTTTAAATCAATATACTGTCATGATATACGCAGTTTCTTTAATTTTTCTTGGTGTTGTGGTTATGATAAATAAACTACTATTACCAATTTTTGCCAACCCTCAGATTGCTGGAATGAGTGCAGGAGGAATGGGAGTAATAGATCCTTGCTTAGTTTGCAGCGGAGCTTCGTGCAATGTATGCAACCTTTTTGCTTTTCTTTCTTATAACCTTCTAGGCTTACAACCAGGCAAATCATACTATTATGTTTCCATTTTCTTTCTACTTTCCTTAACACAAGCAATCTTTGGTGGTCTCGTTGCTGGCCAAGTTTCTGAAGGCTCAATTAGAGCCGGAATAAAACATTGTATTATATTGGTTGCAATAGTCGTAGCTTCATACTTATTACTTTTTAGAATAGGTTTGATGGGTGTTTAAAATGAAATCGCAAGTTGGTTTTGAACAATTTATAGCTTTATCTTTATTCGTTTTTTCTGTGCTATTTTTAATTTCTCAGCTTCTTTCTTACTATCCTACTTATTTCAATGAAATTAGAAGACAAACTTTGCTTTCTGAAGCTTATCAAATTTCAGAACTTTTGGCAAACGACGTTGGCGAACCTGCAAATTGGGATTCAACTAACGTTAAAAGGATTGGTTTACTCAATGAAAGCTTGAATATAACAAACGTTATTTCGCTTTTAAAAGTATCTTATGCTAATTATACCTGCAATTCTGATTACAATAAATTTAAAAGTTTGTTAGACCTAAAAAATGAAATAAATTTTGTCGTTTATTTAGAAGGAAGTATAATAGCAAATTGTTCTCGTCCTTTGGGAGAAAGAGCTGTAAAATTTTCTAGGATAGTTAGTTTTGATAATAAGAGCTATGGGGAGTTGGTATTATGGCTCTATTAGGACAAACAACAATGTTAGAAGTGGTTTCAGCACTTGTTTTACTTTTCACAGCCTTTTATTTTATTTTTAAGCCGATAGTCTTCAAAGACAATTGGCAAGCGGCAACATTGTCAATAATTGGTAAAGATTTATTACTTTCTTTAGATTTTCTCAGCAAGCTTTATAATGCTTCTTTTTCCGAAGAAACATTGAAAGATTTCTTAAGTAGGACCTCCATAGCTAACGAATCTTTGATTATATCCATTTATCCTGAAAAAACGATAAAAGAAAGCATAATAGTTGCAGCTAATTGTACTCAAGAGAAGATAAAAAGATTTTCAGAGTGGTATGGCTTGCTTGTGTTCAATAGAAGATTTATCAACATTTTCTTTGTTCCCTCAAACTTAACAAACATTCCAGAATATACTGATTTGCTTTTAATTTGCGACTACATTAATCTAACAAACTATAAATCCAATATTTTAAGCTATCTTTCAAAAGGAAAAGGTATCATAGAAATCTCAGATTTAAATAGTATAGACGATACAACAAAGGAAATTTTCGGTATTGATATAGCTGCTTCTTCTCAACCCTCTGGTGATATTAACATAACTATACCTTCCAGTGTCTATAGCGATAACTATTATCCTTACAAATTCTTTTATAATGTTCCTCTCGTTGTAAATGCAACTTCTCTGAACACTACTTCAGGAAACTTCATTGGCAATTTTACCTTTAGAAATTATGTAGTACCTTTTGAGATTGATTATTCCTCAAAAAAAGTTTATTTCAGGCTTACTTCAACAATTTCTGTTAAAGAAAGAGAATCATTTAATATTTCAAGCTACAATTTTACTCTTTCTTATATTCTAACAAACTCAAGTTTTGCTATTTCCTTTAGGAAAGTTTATAATTTCACCAATTTTCGCGGAAGTAATAACATTATTTTAACAGATGGAAACCAACAAAGGATATTTTTGTATGAAAGTTCTTCAAATAATCCTCCTGTAGCAGTTTTAAACACATCTAAAGTAGCTTGGATAGCAGATTTCGATAGGTACAATAATGCAACTCATGATCAAAAACTCGCTTTATTATCTTTGATTTTAACAGTCTCTGGCAAAAGTTCCTATTATTTAGAACCATATAGTGCTTATAAACTTTCTTACCTTGGTGTTGAAGATTATGATATGTATGAAGTTTATAAAGTAACACTTAGGATAACCTATCCTTCCTAATTAAATTATAAATACTATAAAAACAAAATAGAGAGCATGGAAGTAGTTAAGATTAAAGGCGATGAAAAAAGTGCATTGATTGAAGTTAGAGAAGAAACTTTTACGTTAACTAGCGCATTGGAAGAACAACTATGGGAAGATAAGAATGTGAGCGAAGTCGCTTCTTTTAGAGAACACCCTTATTTAAGCGAACCAAAAATATGGGTTAAAGTGAAGAAAGGCACTATAACCGAAGCTTTAGAAAATGCAGCAGAAAATTTGATAGAAATAACGAAAGAATTTAGAGAAAAGTTTAAAAAAGTACTTTAATCTTTTATTTTTACTACATCAGCAATCCTCAATTTTTCCTCTAATTGTTTTTTATTCTCTTTTGGTTTATAATCAATTTTCTCTCTAAGTTTAACTTTTAAAAATTTTTCTAATTTGTTGATAATTTTATCAGACGGTTTAATTTCCTCTCTTTCAATTTTTCTAATCAAACTTTCCTTCTCTCCTATCCCTTTTGCTAATTCTTCTAAGGAAATTCCAATTTTCTTTCTAGCTTCTTCAATTACTTTCCCATAATCTTCTATTAATTCGTACTCTTCATCTTGGTAATCTGGCATTTGTCTTTCTATCTTAGGTTTATTATTTTTGGTGATTATGTTTAATATTTTTCCTCCTTTAGAACATTCTTCGCAAGCTCTAAGAACAACTCCTTCTATTTCTGTAATAAAAATTTTCTTGGTTTCTTTTCCACAAATTTCACATTCCATTTTACCACTCTTTATAAAATTTTCTTAACCAACTTATTCCTTTTTCTGTTGCTGATGATGCTGATATTTCCTCTCCATATATTGAAAAAGAATAAACTACCTTAGAAATATTTCTAAGTCTTTCTCTAACATTTTCATTCCATTCAAGCTCTTCGCAACTTCCATGCCATAGAACAAAAATGTTTGAATTTGAAACAAAATACTCAAACCTCTTAAACAACTTTGGCAATAGTTCTCTAGGAGCATCCAATACTATTAGATCAAAAAATTGGTTAATTTTGAATTTTAGTATATCAGCTTTTACTATTTTCACATTTTTTTTATTATCAATATTTCTTTTAGCAGCCTTAATGTTTTTATCAACACAAACAATTTTAGAAACATTATTCGTTTGAGCAATCTTAGTTAATGCTCCAGTTCCGCAGCATAAATCGAGCATTGATTTTATAGGTAAAACTCTTGTTAGTTTGTCTATTAACACCGAAAAGCCAATTGCAGGTCCAGTTATTAAACTATTTTCTTCGATCAGATATTTAAGTTTAAGTTCTTTTGCTATAAGAAGAGTAGGGGAAATTGGAGAAACTTTCCTATTCTTTAAAACATCCTCTATTCTTAAAATTTTCATTTTCTCCCTCGCTGGGGGCGGGATTTGAACCCGCAAGGGGATAAACCCCACCAGCTTACTGTGATTGAAGTTTTATATCAGATTTTTGTTAATCCACTTCATCTTAGCAGGCTGGCGCCCTACCAGGTTAGGCGACCCCAGCTTCCAATTTTAATTTGGACAAATAGATTTTAAATACAAAATCAAATAAAAAACATTGGAGGCGAATAAAATGGTTAGTGTTAAAGAAGTTACAGATGCTATAGAAAGAGATGTTTTTACAAACAAGGGATATTATCTAGGTAAACTAAAAGATCTAGAAATTGACTTAAGTAGCTTTAGACTAAGGTCAATAGTAGTAGAGACATCAACAGGTAGTGAAATGGGAAAACTTTTAGGAGCTAAAAGGGTTATAGTTCCTTATTCAGTAGTTCAGTCAATTGGAGACGTTGTAATAACAAAGCATATAGTTGCATCAGCTCCTCAGGAAGGAGAAGTTTCCAAAGAAGAAGTGCAGAAAGTCTAAATAAAATTCTTTTTTCCCTTTTTCTTTGACTTTATAACAACTCTTCCCCAACTTCTTTTAATTCTCTAACAACGGTTCCATCTTCTTCAATTATTTCTCCCTTTGAATAGTCGTATTTCATAAAAGAAGGAATTTCTATGCTTTTTAAGCATTTCTCTTCTTTAAAAAATTTTTTTCATTCTATACCAACCAAAATATTTTTTTCTTTCTCTTTTCTTCAAAATATATCCTATGGCATAACCTGTTATCAAACCCGAAAGATGAGCAGCATGAGCTATACTACTTGGAATAAAAATCCCGATGAAAGAAATTAAAGCCCATAGAAACGCTACAACTATTAAAGGCATTGGAGTAAAATAAACATAAACTATTGCATAAGGTTTTAAAGCAGCCAGCGTTCCAATTATCCCATAGATTGCTCCAGAAGCTCCTACAGCTGGTATAGAACTATTATAAGTTGTAAAAAGGAATAATAGGTTGCCGAAAAAACCGGAAATAAAAAATATTAACAAATAAGTTTTTTTATCAACTAGCCTTTCTAAGTATAAACCGAAGAAAAAAAGAGCAAGCATGTTGTAAAACAAATGAGAAAAATTGGCATGTAAGAATATAGATGTAAAAAAAGTCCATG
>Ga0207433_10013580_pt1 | contig 11944 bp, 14 predicted proteins | sample YelNatPaOPGAMG01_FD_187559 | JGI IMG/M metagenome (GOLD analysis project Ga0207433, IMG submission 187559) | Hot spring thermophilic microbial communities from Obsidian Pool, Yellowstone National Park, USA - OP-RAMG-01 (SPAdes) (version 3) | ecosystem: Environmental > Aquatic > Thermal springs...
GGTTCCTGACGGAGGAGATCGCCGCTGCCCTGAACGCCCACTTCGGCCTGACGCTCGTGGTGTCCGAGATGACCAACTACTGGATCGAGGAGAACCTACCCACACCCGAGATGGGCAAGTGGCTGGTCGACCAGTTCAACCGGTCGGTGTTCTACTCCAACGTGGCCCCCGACTTCACGGCCATCGCCGCGTTGCAGGCTATGCACAAGGGAGGGTACGAGCTCATCGTGGCCTCCGACCGGCCGCCGCACACCAAAGGCGCGACGGACAGGTGGCTCACCAAATGGAACGTCCCCTTCGACGAGCTCGTCATCAAGGGACCAGGTGGCAAGCGCGCGGTGGCGGAACGCTATGGGCCGGGTGACCCCCTGATCGTTGTCGATGATGACCCTAAGAAGATGACCTACATCCCCCGGGCGGGCGTGGAGCTCTGGTCGCCGGCCCGGCCCTGGACCCCCCGGGACTGGCGCAGCTACGCGGGTGTCACGGTGTTCGGCGCGTGGACAGAGCTGCTGGAATACCTCGGGCTCCCAACAGCGGTCCCCATCCCGACGTTCTCTCGGGGGGTGGTGCCGGAAGCCGTGCGGCCCCAGGGGGAGCCGGTGGAGGAGCAGTTAGAGCACCCTCGGGCGGGCTAGCCTACCGGAAGTCGTCGGTGGAGATCAGGCCAGCCACAAGCGCGCGCTGGGCTACCAGTCGGTCTTTCCGCTCCTTCACTTCGACCAGGTTGTCTTGTTGGGGTTGAGGAAGTGGATGAGGTGGAGTGTCAAAGCGGCTAGCCGCCGCCCAAGGGGACGAGCAATCAGGACCGAAAGGGCGACTGGCCCGAGTATGGGCCAGATTAGGGCAATCAACACGCTGTCGAGGGGGTCAGCCAAATGACTTTCCTTGGACTCGAGGGCACAGGCAACAATGAAGGCCACCCAACCGACGAAAGTGTAGCCGATAACGCCGAGGACGATAAGGAGGGCGGTCACTGGCGCTCCAGCCGGAGGAGGGTCTCGTGGGCCAAGCGGAGCGGGTCCTTGTGATGACGTCGGCCAAGGTACCGGCCCAGGTAAATAGCGCCGGCCGTCGGTAGCCCCACTGGCCAAAGCAGCGCCACGAACCAGCGGAGGAAACAGTCACTGGTGCGGGCATGTGTCGCCTGGGTACAGGGACTGGTGGAGTAGGACCACTTGAGGTTGGTGTCCACACGGTTCCTTTCGATCAGTGTCCTAGCAACTATAACAGTGTTGTCGGAGGTACCGACCATATAACAGTGTTGTCAGAGGTACCGACCAGCAATTTCAGGCGGCAAGATGGTCGGGCACAACCACGCCGTCGTAGGCGCAGCGCTTCCGCCCGGCACCCGGCACCTTGTAGCCGCGGGCTCGGAGCCAGCGGCGGAGAGCCTGTCGGCCGTTGTCGGTCATGCCACCCCAGATGCCGTACTTCTCCTTGGTGAGGAGCGCGTATTGGAGACAGGGCAAGCGCACGGGGCAGCGCCGGCAGTACACGAGAGCGGGGGAAGGGTCACCCCCCCTCGGGGGGTAGAAGGGGTTGTTACCGTAACGGCCCACACCGTTGCAAGCAGCCGAAAGGTGCCAGTCCTCGGGAGGTTCCAAACCGAGGAGGGAACGGGCCTCGGGTTCAGTGAGGGGGATGAGGGGGGAGTTCTCCACCCGCCAAAGTCTAGCTAGGTGTTATGGTTTTTCGGACACTTTCACGAAGGCTTTGAACTCGGCGAGCGCTTCCTTCTCCCACGGTTCCATGGGCCGGTCCGGCTCGCTCCCCAGGACCAACGGCGGGTTGTCCGGGTCGAAGGTGTCGGCAATCAGGAACGGGTCGCTCACGGGCTCATCCTATTCGCGCCGGAAAGGTGTGCCGCGGGTCGGCTTTGCGGAGGGCGGAGATGAGGATACCGTAGCCCTGCGCCACCTCGTTCTCGGTGTGGGTAGCCGACAAGGCGTACTCGGTGAAGGCCTCGGCCCAGGCTTCGTGCATGTTGGCGTGGCCGTACTCAGAAAGCTGGGAGTCGAGGGTAGGTGTGGTCTTGACCAGGTTAAACGCCTTCTGGCGTACCTCGGGCGCGATGTAGCGCTCCAAGAAGTGCCCGTACTCGTGGGCAACCGTGGAGGTCATGTGGGAACCCGGCGTGTGCGCGTACGCCATGGGTACCCACCAGAAGGGGTTGGCTTCTGCGCGCCCGGCGAAGGTGTCCGGTCCCAGGTCGATCTCGCCCTGGTCGATGTAGGTCTGCGCGAGCGTTTGGCGGCTCTGCAGGGCACTCTGCGGTCTCAGGGAGATTTTGGGAGGCGTACTGGCCGGCGGCGCGAAGGTATCGTGCAGGTCGGCCAGGAGTGAAACCGCGCGGTGGAGGTCGGCCAAGTGGACCTTCTCCTTGGCCTGAGTCGCCGCCCAATCGCTCCGCCAACCGCCCTGGGCCATGTAGCTGACGTCATTGCCCTGAGGGTCCAGGACGGCGTACTCGTGGCCGACATGGATGCCGATGGGCTGGCCGTCGGCGGTGAGGGCGTAGTGAAAGTCCTTGTTGACGTGCACGGGCCGCTGTACCTCGCCCGGGAGGGACCCGCCGGCCTGCTCGCGGTAGTGGGCCGCCTGGTTGATGTACCGGAGGACCTGTTCCTCAGCGCTCGGCGGCTCGGGCCTGTTGGGCCACCCCTTCCAGGGGAGCCAGTCCGTCTCTTCCGGAGCGTAGTAGTCCTCCGAGACCATAGAGGGCGAGATACGGACCTCCCTACCGTTAGGAGACCGAAGGAGCACATGGGGACCATCTTCGTCGGTGGTGGTGCCCAGGTATTCGAACTTGGGCTGGTCATCGGACGCCACCATGACCAAATGGTCGCCGGGCTGCAGGGGACGGTCAGTCCCGGAGGAGCGCTGGTAAAACTTATCCGCCAGCTCACCTCGGGTCAGGGTCCGCGTGGCCTCCTCTTCGTCGGCGAACTCAGCAGGCACGCGGTCATCCTCAGGGCCCCGGACACGTTGCGCCATGACCAGGCCGTCCCGTGTCGCCGCACCGGCCATGCGGACCCGGGCATACGCGTACCGGATAGTCCCGTCCGGCTGGTGCACACGCCGTACTAAAAGATCACCCCGGTGCAGCTCGCCCTTGGTGATGTCGCGCCAACCGGGTCCTCGGTCCCAGGGCTTCTTGCCAGGTGGCGCGCCGTGCTCCAGGTTTTGGAGGAACGCGGCCGCCGCCAGGTGGGCATCGCGCAAGTGCTTGTCCTTGGTCTGGGCGGCCAGGGCACGGTGCTGGGCGGCCGTTGTCTCGTGCAACCTGTCCCGGTGAGCCACCAACTCGGGCCGGTAGAGCCGTTTGCCGTGGCCGGTGTCCAGGGTGACCAAATGCGTCCCCTTCTGGTCTTCCGTCACCTTGGCCGGTATGAGCCCGCCCTCTTTCGGCGAGTAGGTATAGACCAGGTCGCCCGGGTGGAAGAACTGCCCGGAGGGGGCCTCGCCCAGTCCCACGTGCACATGCGACTGCCAGGCGTGCTCGAGCTCCTGGGGGCCCTTGGCCGGGACGGCGTCCTCGGGGTGGGTGAACCGGCCCAACATGTCGTGGTAGGGGTCGCCCCCCATGAACATGGGGTTGGCGGCCTTCCCGAGGTCGGCCCATTCGCTGAGGAAAGGGTCGCCTTCTACTAAAAGCCGGTCTAGCGAGCAGCACTCCGGGGGACCAGCAAGCCCGGGCCGTAGACGGCGCCGGGAGGGACACAGAACCCCATGCTGTCGAGGTTCTTGGCGGCCCCCGCCACTTTCGCCTCGCCGGCTCGGCGCTCCATCTCGGCATGGAAAGCCGGCTCCTGCGCTATGGCCGCCTCGAGGAGCGTGCGGGCAGCCGAGAGACGCGGAGAACGGACCGGACGGTGCGGACGGCGGTTACTCTTCTTGCTCATCAGCCCAAGAGTCTAAGGCGCGAAGAGCGCGCTCGGACGGTGCTGTGGGTTCGAGGAGCAAACCCCCGAGCGGCTCTTCCGTGACCTCGGCGTCCGGCGCTTCACTGACTGCCACGGTAGCCACGGTAGAAGCCTGCCTCGTACGCGGCCCGGAGCGCTTGAGAGACCCGCTCCTCGTGGGCGGCCAGGTTCTTGGTCAGCACCTCAGCGCTGCCGGCCCAGAGGAGGGCCTTGTCCATGAGCGCCGGGGTGACAACCTCCTCGCCGAGCACCTTGGCCAGCTCCGGGTCCCCGGCCCCCTTGCCAAGGGCCACCCGGGCATCCGTCACGCCTTCTTGAGCAATGGCTGCGAGTTCCTGGTGCAGGCCGTCGGTGACCTTCACGATGAACTCATCATCCCCCATCCGATGCCGGCCGACCTGCTTGACCAGTTTCGACATCGGCAGGGCCATGGCCTTCTGGTGGGCGGCGACCTTGGCTTCGCGCCGGGCGATGTGCGACCGGGCCATCACAAGGTCCAGGCCCCAGTCGAGCGCGAGCAGGTCGGCCTTGTCGTCGTCGGTGGACTGCGCCGCTTCCATGACCCGGTCCCAGATGTCGGGAGGTAGGTGTTCGGGCACGAAGGTGGCGAGGGCCTTGCCCTTCTTCACCAGCCGGCGCGCTATGTCCAGCTCGTTCAGGGCCCGCGAGTGCTGTTCGGGCGACCAGGTGACCTCGGCTATGGCGCGCTTGGGCCGCATGTGGCCTCGCGGCACCACCGTGGTCTCGTGCTCGGGGGACTGCGGCGGGAGAGGGACCACCTGGGGACTGGTCGCAGTCCCGCCTGCCACCATTGGCGTCCCGCCCTGGGCTGGGGGCTGTCCGGCCTGCTCACCGGTCCCCCCCTGTCCTGTGGCCGCGCTTTCAGCCGCCGGGCCCACAGCCAGAGGCGTGCCGGCCGGAGGGGGCGGGACAATAGGAGGCTTCATACCCTCGGCCTGTTGCTCCATGGCAAAAGGCACCTGGCCCAAAGGCTGGATACCCGTAGCCGTCGCGTAAACGGGGTCCGAGGACATGGCCAGACCCCAAGGCGGTTTGCCCGACTCGTCCCGGACCTCGTCCAACGACAGGGCACCGAAACTCCAGAGCGTCTTCAGCTCCTGGGCGCGCTTGTCGGGGTCGACCGGGTTCTGGTCCATGCCGACCCACTTCCACTCCATGTCCCACTGGCCGCACTTGTCCTGGATGATGAGGTCGAAGATGGCGCGCTTCAAGAACATGAGCAATGGCCGGAGCGACTTGCGGTTCTGGATGGCGGCCTGGATGGCGGCGGCGCCCGTGCCCGTGCCCGTGGCCGTGGCCGAACCGCCGGTACCCGAGCCGGCGTGGCGACCGGGGAGCATGCCGAGCTCCATGGGCTGGATTTCGAACACCATCAGGGTCCAGGTCTGGACCAGTTGGTCGAACTGGTCGGCCAGCGCTACCGGCTTCATGGGCATCGGCTTGGCACCGTAGGGCAGCACGATTATCTTGTGCTTGAAGCCGACGTCGCCGGCCATGGAGTTGATGGCGTGCTGAAGAAGCGCCATTTGTTGCGGTGTAGTTACCTCAGGGCCAGGGTCCAGGAAAAGTCCAGGGATTGAGCCCTCACTATTGCCGCACCAAACCGCTTTTCCGTTGCGGCGCACCAAAACGACCCCGTTGGGGGTACTGGGACAATATACCTTACCTTGGTAATGTTCGGTTTTGGGAGGCGGTACGCAAGCAGTGCGCCCCTGGGAAGTCGTTGACCGACCCCCGTCATTTGTAACGACAATGTACTGGGGTCGGCGCGATCGTGAGCTCGGCGGTTTGCGAGAGAGCACGCGTGAAACGATGCCTGCCTTCAAGCCCAGCTCCTGGAGATCATCGGCTAACCCGCGCGAGGTGGTGACGAGTTGTCGTTGACCGTCATTAGTGGTAGTACCATCACCCCACCAGAAACCTTCCCATAGTGCGCCAAGGTCTTCGGCTGCTAGTTCCAGCACCCACCGAGGCACCCGCTTTTCCCAGGCCCGGCCTGGTACGTGAGTCTGTAGCCAGCGCTTCAGGTCAGCCGAGTAGCACACAAAGCGCTGGTTGGCCTCCATGTAGGACCAGCGGAGCCCGGTCTCCTTGAGGGCGAGCTCGATGTCCGCGAACCACTTTGAGGTCCGCGCCTGGGCTACATATACTTCAGCACGGTCATTACGGACCCACCCCTCGGCCAGGAAAAGCCCTAGGAAGCGAGTGAAGGCCTGAGTCGGCATGTCGTGGTTGCCCAGGCGGATACTGGCAGGTGAAACGCCGGCCCACTCGGCATACAGGGGCAACTGCCAATTTGCCACTTGACGGGTACTTTGGCCCAGGAAGGTGTCGGCCTGCTCGAAGTGCCATTCTGCACGCGGCGTGTCCTGGCGGTACCGCGTATCAGTGTTGTGGTAGCGGGTCAGCATCCGGTGGTTCGGCGTGACCAAGAGGTCCACGCGGCGGTTCTGGAAGTGGACAAGGTCGCCGTCGTAGTCGTACCGGTAGAGCGCCTGACTGGCCTGCCACTCGAACTGGCCTTGCGGTGACCGTGTGGCGAAGCGTTCGTCACCCCGGACCTTAGGGAACTTCTTCCAGCCTTCATCGGTCAGGATTTCGGTCTCGGCGTCATAGCAGAACCATTGCATTGTGTACTGCTGTTTTGCCAAACCCGCCAAAAGTGGGATGAGGGATTGTTCCACGAGGGGGAAACCATAAACGGTCCAGTCCCGCGGGAAATAACGCAGGTAAAGCAACTGATCGGCCCGGTAGGGCACCAGTTTCCCTTCAGATATGTCGGGCATATCCGATTCGAGAATTAGAGACATCAAATCCGACCGGGGAACCCCCCACAAGTACTGCTGGTATGCGACGTTAGGCGGTGTTGGGGTCGCGCCACTTAAATCCACGAGTGGGCGTATTGTGGTCCCGTCAATTAGATCGAGTCCGGCTATATCACTGCCCATCAAACCTTTGCCTTTGCGGCGCGAAGGGTGTATGTACAGGGTCGCCGCGTCAATGACAAAAATGTCCTCCAACAACGCCCGCATGAAGGACTGGTACTCGTAGTAATTGGGGTCCGGCCGACGGAAGAAGGACACCAGCTGCGCCTTGCGCTCGTTGAAGTCCCGGTAAGATTCGCGGTCACCCCGCATGAGCTTCTCGGCCGCGTGGGTGGGGCCGATGTCCCACTCGAGGCCCAGGATTTCGTTGACCCGGAGGTTAATACAGGCCCGGGCGACTGAGTTGTGCGAGAAAAAGCCCTCGGCGATAAGAGTCTTGGTCGTGGTGCCGATGGCTACAACTTCGCGCGGGCCCAGGTACTCCACCTGGGTAACCGTGACGCTTTGGTCCCCCCGGGCCCGCCCGAAGGCGGGGGCACCATCGAGCCATTGCTCAACCTTCCCGAGGAACCGAGCCGGACGAGTGGTCCCGATCAATCGCAAGGTGTCATAGAGACCACTGACCAAAAGTTTTCTGGCGGTACCGGGGCCGTCGTCATACCGGCACTTGTAATGGCATTCCTTGAGGAAACCCTCAACCTGGTCCAAGACGGCTCCTGGCTTCTGTGCGAAGCCAATAAAGCTTCCATTTCCCAGGCCGGGCGTACTTAGCCAACCTTCCCCGTCAAAGGCTCCTGCCAGGTAGCCTGACTGCCAGGTGCGCTCCTCTTGCCAGGGCTGTCCAAAGTTCCTTATGGTTGACCCTGGTCGCAGGTCCCGGGTGGCGACCCACCCACCCTGCCAAGAAGGGCTCTTGGCGCCTCGACGCCCTACCGGCCCACCGAGATGTGTTTTACCCACATGGACAGAAAGACCTCGGCTACCTTGGTAGTCTTGCCCGCACTGGTCGCAGTGGCCATATCCACCGTCACGGCCACCCTTGATGCGCCCTGAAAGCCACAAGTGCTTGTCAGAGGCAACCACCTGACGACCGTCGGCGAAGGTCACTCGGTAGCAGGGCTGGACAATACGCTCGGCGGTAGTGACAGTAGCCACTCGTAGTTTCCGGTGCTTGCCCTGCTCGGGGAACTCGTCGAAGGCAACGATCCGATCACCTTGATGCAGTTCACCAACCGGGCGCCACACCAGGTCCGAGCACAGCACGCGGGTTTGGGGGGCTAGGCAGTAGGAGTCAGCCAAGGCGCGAAGGTTGGCGAAGTTGGTGAGGGTGAGGCCCTCGGAGCGGGGGACGCCGACAGGGAGGTTCCAGCCGACGGGGTACTGCCAGCGCCGGGGCTCGGGCCGCTCCTCGCCGGGAGGCGGGACGTCGATCCCGATGGGGACGATGGGGGTGAGGGGCCCGAAAGCACCGGTGATGAACTCGCGCGGGTCTCGGGGGAGCGCGCCGGCAAGCGGTGGCGTGGCCTGGCCCGGGTAGGCGTTGGCCCCGAGCTGGCCCTGCATGTACGCTCCCAGGCGAGCCTGGTTGGCCGCGTTCTGGCCAATGGCGTCTAGGGAGGAGAGGGCGCGGTACTTACCGGAAGCCGAGCAGCCCCTTTACGCCGTCGCGATGGCGTGACCGGGAGGGTTGGTCCTGGGCTTGGGACCTCCACGGACAGGCTTGGGCTTGGTGATGGCCTCGGTGGCAGGAGCAGTGGGCGCCTCGTCGACGACCGGCTCCACGGTGTCCTCGGCGGACCGGGGAGGCTCAGCTGGTTTGGCGAGCTCGGTCACGAGGGCGTCCAGCAAGCGCTCCACCTGGTACTGGGGATATGCCTGGCCCACGGCGAGCCGAGCTTGGCGGGCCAGTTCGAGGGCACGAAGTGTCAACAGGGACCTCCTTGTTGTCCAGAGTCTATCGTCAACGCCGGTTGTGACCAGGGAGGAAGGCTGGTGCCGAGGCGCCGGGCGGTGCGCCGAGCGTGGGTCTCGCACAGGGGCAGGTCCACTAGTTGGACCGTCTCGGGCTCGGGGAGACCGCGCCACCACCGCAGCACCACCCTGGCGGGCAGGGGCTTCTCGGGCTTAGGGAGGTGGCGGAAGCGGGCGTGACCAGCGAAGGTGCACCGCTTGCAGACCGTGCCGTCCGCAGCGCGTACCCAGCGGGGCTTGGCGTCAGGCGAGCGCGGCCCCATGGCCCTGCGCGAAACGGTCACGCCCAATCGGGCCAGGCCGCGGTGTTGACCAGGCTCTCGTCGAAGGTGGGGAAGCTGGCGAACTGGATGGCGCAGGTCTCCGGCGGGACACCGGCCGCTCTCCACCAACGGGCTTTCCGGAACCACCACTTGGGAGGCGGGGGCCCGACCCAGTGGGCGACCCACCAGGCCACGGGGAGGCCGGCGAGAGAGGGCTTGGCCTGCTGCCACTTGCTCTCCGAGCAGTAGACGACGGTGGACAGACCGATGTCGTAGCGGCGGGTGACCGCAGCTTTTACGGCCGGGAGGGGAGCGTTACCGGTTTCCCAGTCCATCACTTCGGCCAGCGGGTCGGCTTGGTCGGAGATGCGGACCTTGCGACCGCTGAACTTGCCCCAGTCCGCCGGGCCCCAAGCGAACTGACTGTCGATGTACCCGGCTACGGGGCCTTTCCAGGTGGCGGCTAAGCCGGGGACCAATGTGTTGATGCAGTCCCGCATGACGATTAGGCTCACGTTCCTCCTTAGAAGGGACGGTTCGGACAAGAAGTGTCGTAGTCAGTGTAGCATGGTGGCCAGTGAAGGAGAATATTGCACCTGACCTGGTGACGCTCCTCTACCCGGTCGCCGAGCTCCGGACCCTCCCGGGCAATCCGCGCCGGGGAGACGTCAAGGCCGTAGCCCGTTCCTATACTCGTTTCGGCCAGACCAAGCCCATCGTCTGTCGCCACTGGGAAGACGGCAACGCGTACGTCGTCGCCGGTAACCATCAGCTCATGGCGGCTCGAGACGAACTGGCCTGGGACAAGATCGCCGTCGTGTGGCGCGACGACCTGACCGCTGACGAGGCTCGCGCCCTCGCCCTGGCCGACAACCACACCGCCGAGCTCGGTGGCTATGACGATATGGCCCTGGGCGAAATGCTGAAGTCGGTGGCATTCGACAAGGACCTGTTGGCCGCCACCAGCTACTCCGACAAGGACCTGGAGAAGCTCCTGGGTGAGGTGACCAAGGAGAAGCCCCCGATCCCCTATGTCGAGAAGTGGGAGCTCGTCGTCGAGTGCAAGGACGAAGACGACCAGGAGCAGTTGTTCGAAAGGTTGACTGCGGAGGGTTACGCGGTCAAGGTCCTCCAGCTCTAGGAGCCTCTGTGCATATCCGTGCCACTAGCCCACTGGTCAATTCGTTCCGGGTCGCCAAGGTCCGGGGCATGTTCGACGTCCCGCCGGCGGAAAACTCGGTCTTCGAGCTGGACATCGACGTCCCGGACTTGTCGGGGCAGCCTTGGTCGGTCGGCGCCATCGTGGGCGCCTCGGGGTCCGGGAAGACGCTGCTGTCCCGGGAAGCTTTCGGGACGGACTACCACGAGCCGGTCGGTTGGTCGGCGGCGGCGTTGGTTGACGACTTTGCCAAGGACCGGCCCGTCGAGGATGTGGTAGCCGCGCTGACGGCGGTGGGCCTGTCGTCTGCTCCGGTGTGGTTGCGGCCCTACAAAGTGCTTTCGGTGGGCCAACAGCACCGGGCCGACCTGGCTCGGGCGTTGTTGGAGGGCGGGGAGCGGGTGGTCTACGACGAGTTCACGAGCACGGTTGACCGCACCGTCGCCGCCGCTCTCTCCACGGCGGTGGCTAAGTATGTCCGGCGGGCGGGCCGGCAGTTCGTGGCGGTCTCCTGCCACAAGGATATTTTGAGCTGGCTGGAAGCCGACTGGGTCCTCGACCTCGACCAGAGGTCCTTCTCCAAGGAGTGCCAAAGTCGACCCCCAGTTGGCCTTTGCATACGAGAAGGATCTGTCGCGGCCTGGTCCCTGTTTCGTCAGCACCACTATATGACCGCCAACATCCACCGGGCCGCACGTGTGTTCCTGGCTTACGCCGCCCAGGAGAGCTGGGGGGAAAGGCTGGTGGGGTTCTTCTCGATCCTGCCCGCCCAGGGGATGCCCGGTTGGTGGCGGGGGCACAGGACCGTGGTCCTGCCGGACTGGCAGGGCATGGGCATCGGCAACACGATGATCGAAATTGTCGCCGAGCAGCTCTGGGCCAAGGAGAGGAAGCGCTTCCGGGCAACAACTTCGGCGCCCGGGATCGTGAAGCACCGCCGTCGACATCCTGAAATGTGGAAGCTGGTGTCGTCCCCGACCCTGCACGACGCTTATTCGCAGGACCGAAAGACGGGCCGCAAGAGCCGGGGGGCCAGCGCGATGGACCGGCTCACCACGAGCTGGGAGTACCTCCCGACGGGGTTGAGGAAGTGACACCCTGGGACGAGCAGATGACCGTGGGGGATGCCTGTAAGGCTTACGGGCTCACCTGCTATGGCTACAACCGCAGGCATAATGGGTTGCTGGTTTGCGTGGGCTCGGGGCTCATGCTCGCCACCATGGACGAGATGCCCGAGCTCTCTTGGGCCGTGGACCTGTCGGGGAACAAGAAGGACCTGACCGGCTGGGCCGAAGTCACGGGCCGGCTGGCCAGCGTTATCTTGGTGCGGGCCTGGTACTCGATCTCGAGCCCCCAGGAGCTGGCCAAGGCGGTGGACATCTGGGAACCGACGGGCAAGTTGGTGACCTGCTGCAATGTCGACCTCGGGCATCGGAAGGCTGACCTCGACTGGCGCACGGCGAAGTTGAAGGTCCAAGACCTGGCCCGGGGCCGGTGGCAACCAGTGATGAGCGAGTGGTTGGAGGTGGACTGATGGCCGAACCGGAGTGGATCACCGGCCCTGAGCTAGCCCGGCGTCTGGGTGTCTCGGCCGAGACCGTCTACAAGATGGCGCGCGCCGGCGCGCTCCCCGGCGGCATCTATATAGGGCGTCGGTTGGTGGTCAACTACACCGCCTTCGTCGCCCGCACCGAAGCCCAGCAACCTGCTCATCACCCCAGCGGCCTGCCGGTCCCGCTCCGCTAGAACGTGGGCGTAGACAGTTAGGGTGACCTGCGG
>Ga0207433_10013582_pt1 | contig 11943 bp, 13 predicted proteins | sample YelNatPaOPGAMG01_FD_187559 | JGI IMG/M metagenome (GOLD analysis project Ga0207433, IMG submission 187559) | Hot spring thermophilic microbial communities from Obsidian Pool, Yellowstone National Park, USA - OP-RAMG-01 (SPAdes) (version 3) | ecosystem: Environmental > Aquatic > Thermal springs...
TAACCTCCTCCAGCAGCGGAAACACAGGTCATGATGTCTGTCACATTTCACTTTTCCTCTGGTAAAGTATATTGCCTTCTTCTCACCACAGAGTTTGCAAAGTTTCTTATTTTTTACCGCTTTCATCTTTCCACCTCCATTGATAAATAAGGATTACTTTTGAGAAGAAAGGAGCTTCTTTATAAGTTCTTGAATTGCTACTGCTATGGCTACTGCTATTGCCTTCTGGATTATTTGAAGCATTTTAAATCCTCCTTTCTACCGGAGAGATACTCTCTCCTGCTGCCATTTTTTTATACTCCCTGGCAGCTTTGAAGTTCAGGGAGTTTCTATTCATTTAAATTATAACGAAAAAACACAGAAATTTTTTATGAATACTATAATTGTCACAATATTGTAACGAGAATTTATCCTTTTAAAATTGGGACTCACTTCTTTTCCAGATTTTTCATGTTCCATTTTTTGATTCCTATCCGGAGTGTGGTAAAGTTGTGGAAAAAGCACTATATAATTATCTGCTTTAGAACGTCAGTTGTGAATTTTTCTATAACTGAGCTGGAGTTTTTCGCAAGTGAAGATATTGTGTTTAAAAGCAGGGCAAGGAGTGGAAAACCATAAGCCAGCAGGAAAAGTGGGGCAGAAAGAATCCACATAATCATCTGGATGCCCAGAAGGACTGCAACATTAAGGTATATAAGAACTACAACAAATTTATTCTGTTTTTCGGATAAGGAAATAAGCAGGTCAATAAGTAGAGTGGGAGTATTTAAAAGAGCTATTCCACCCGTGGCAAAACCTGTAATAGAGGCTATGAAGAGGGTTCCCACAGCAAGGAAGAAGAGCAGTATAATCCAGAGGAAAACCGCCAGAAGGCCTTTTAGAGTCATTTTTTCGGTATTTTCTGTTTTTTTAAAGAAAATAACCATTTTTACCTCCTTTTTTCTTCTGGACTTTTCGTCCTGCCTCCACTTTTTTTAACCTCCCTGGAGGCTTTGAAAGTTCTGGGAGGGGGGTGCCCCCCTTCCCTTTACTGTAGTGTTTTTATATGATAAGGGCTCCCTAACCTTTTATTAAATTAATGTTAATCGGGTATTTTTGTTTTCTTTCAAGGATTTGAACATTTAGAGTGAAAATGTGGAATCTATTTTTTTCTTTGCCTCTTTACCCCATTCGGTTTTTCCCAACTGGTAGTCAATGTAACTGCCGAGAATTATTCCCAGAATTAATCCTATTCCTCCGAATATATATGGTATCATTTTTTCACCTCCTTTTTTCTCCTGATTCATATAGAATCTGCCCCTGCTTTTTTAACCTCCTCAGGGGCTTTGAGAGTTATAGGAGGGAGGTTTTTTACTCTCTTTTTAAGGGTTAGGGAGCCCGATAGTGTGGAGTGAGTGTTTTATTCCTTCAGGCTTTCATTATATAGTGTGGTTAGGATAGCAATTGTGACACCTAATAAGATTTTCCACCACATTTATTTTCACCTCCTTTTTTCTTCTGGACTTTTCGTCCTGCCTCCACTTTTTTAACCTCCCTGGAGGCTTTGAAAGTTCTGGGAGGGGGCTTTGAACCCGTTCCCTGCATTGGCTTTAGCCCTTCTTTGATTTTTTAGATGATTTTTTAGATTTTTTAAGAAGTTCTTTTAGGGGAGGAAAGGGAAATGATATTACAGTCATTTTCTCACCTCCTTTCTTTTTTATTTTCCATATTTATAGATAAACCTTTTTTCCGGAAGTTCTGGAGAGAGCTTTAATATTCTTTATTTATATTGAGGGAAAAATTTAATACTGTGTTTTATTTTTTAAATGGTTTTCTAAAATCTTCTTTATATTGCCTTTTTTCCTGTTTAGGTTCTTTAGCATCTTCCTCAGGTTTTTGAGCCTCAATTTTAGATAACCATTTGAGATAGCCCAATATTTTTATCAGGTCCTTTTCTGAATGGGTGAGGATTTTCTTTTCAATAATTTCTTTCCAGATTCCCCAATATTTTTCGTTAATTCTTCTTCTTGGATAGGGTTTCTTTAAAATCTCAAGTAAATACTTCTTTTCTTTTTTTTCATTTAAAAGCTGTAAGAATACTGCTGAAAAAGAACCCATCTGATTAAAATATTGTGAGCTTCTTTCGCTTTCTGATATTTTTTTGCTTTTATTTTTAAACTCGTTAAAAATTTCTTGTGCCTTATTTAATAGGGTATTCATCTTTCAACCACTCCTTTATTTTTTTAAATTTCTCCTCTTCCTTAATTTCCTCAATTTTCTTCCAAAATTCCTTTATCCATCCATTTATCCTTTTTTCATCTATTGGTTCAACTTTTTCCATTCTATTTTTATATTCCACCGAAAAAGATTTCTTTTCCTCAACCTCAAATTTAACAAGTCCGAGTCCTTGAGACTTTCCACCTCCTATCTTTAAACCGTGTCTGTAGCCCTCTTCCATCCCCATTGCTAAAAATAACACTCCGAGTTCTTCTTCATTCATATTTTTAAAATTTATCTCAAATTTGAATGTTGAACCCTTTGGGACTATTTCAATAATTTCACCTTGTTTCTTTTCATACGAACTCTGTTTTTCCTCCGGATTAAAGTAAAATTTTATTGCATCTTCACCTAATTTTTTTGGGAAATTTTTGGGACCATATCTTTCTTTTATATACTTTTTTTCGGTTTTTATTTGAGCCACTGGAACTGCATCTGAAAACTGAACTTTGCTTGCTCTCTGTGTGGAACCGAAGATGTTATTAATCACCCTTTCTGACACATAAATTCCCATATAATGCCGAACTACTCCCTTAATTGAACTTCCTGGAATGACAACTTTTCCATCTCTTAATTTTTGAATTCCCTCTACCAATTCATTCTCTTTAATTTCAATTAAGCCCGAACCGATATGAACGGGCTCAATTGCTGTCATTCTTACAGTAATTTTTCCGCTTAATTCTTCAAATTTATCAAGATCTGGCCCGTCTTGTATCATGGTATTTCCGCTTTTTAGCCACAGATATTCCTCCTTCTCTCCGTGCTCACGCCTCTTTATTGATGGAAGTTTTGCAATTTTTAAATCCACAAGTTCTTTAATCTTGTTTTTTTTCATAAATTTTCCTCCTCCTTCTTCTCTAAAAATTCCTTGAATTTTTTTATCAGATTATCTATTATATTCTTGTCCTCTTTCCCGATTTTAAATTTCTTAAATATCCCATCCTCTTCACCGTTCAAATAATCGGGAATGGAATCATTGTCAACAAGTCCATATTCTTTACGGAGATTTTCAATCTCTCCTGTGCCTGAAAGAGGTTTATCAAGAAGTGGACCGGTTTGTAAAAATTCCATTCCTGTGATGTCTATCTTTACCCTTCCCGGTCCTCTTGATTTCGCATATCCAAATTTGACGAGTCCATCATTAGCCATTTCAATAACTTTTAAAATCATCCCCACCTGCCATAACTGGTAGTTTGTAAAGGTGATTGAGCCAAAGAGCTCTCCACCTGTTAAAATTTCCATTTCAAATAGTCCCCCCTTTCTTGTTTTCCCGGTGTTCCTCTCAATTGCTACTCCTGGTCTCACCGATGTGTATTTCAAAAGTTGATTTATCCTTTCTTCTTTTTTTATATCATCATTCTCTTCCCACGGATAAAGGTCTGAAAAACAAACCCTCCCAGCCATTTCAGTGGAGCCGTATGTTTTACAAGCCCAGCAATGAAATTTATAGGGAAGTTTTTCATCTTCTTTTATATTATGTTCATTTTTCTTCTCTTTTCCTCCGCAATTCTTCCTGGGCTCTACAGAATTGCACACTTCTTTTCCAAATGTTTTAAGAATTGCTTCGCTTGTAGCACGAAATACTCCCTTGATTGATGAACCGGGTATATAGATGGTTTCACCCCAGGGTGTGGGCATACGAACGAACGACATATCAGGAAGCGCTGGGTCTATTGTTTCCTGTGATTTTATAAGAAGGGCTGTCTCGGGAGATAATTTGTAGGATATCTTTGCTTTATTATAAAGTCTTTTAAACATTTCAACCCTCCTTGTTTTTGTTTTCCTTTATCCATTTTTTAAATGCTTCTTTTGTGGCTTCTTTGAATTTTTCAACATTTTCTTTTTTCGGTTCTATTTTCCCTGCATTTTCTTCAAAGGATTTCTTTAACTCTTCTGCATTCCACCTTTCAATCTCTGAAATTCTTATTTCAATCAACCCTGTTCCCCGTGAGGAATTCCCGCCGAGTGTAAACAGACCTTCGTTAAAAAGGTCAAAAACGGTGAAAAGTAAACCGAGTTCATAGTCCTCGGGATTATCAATAAGGATTTGTAATTTAAACTTTGTGCCTGTAACGACGGTTTCAAAATCGTATTTCTTTTTTGGTGCAGCGGAGAGATATTCTCTATCAATAGCGACTCCATCCCTTTCCTGAAAAATTTTTGATAAATCCTGATCTTCTTCATAAAGGGGCATATCATGAAATTTTATTTTTGAGGCAAGATATGGAGCTCCCATAAATTTGCACAGGATACATAAATCGCTTTTTAAAACCTTCTCTATATTTCTCCACTCCTCTTTGTTATTTATACAATATTCCTCTTCTGTCGGATGACATACTTTTTTATTCAAGCCTTCAAGGAGTGACTCCATTGCAGAACGAACCGCACCTTTAAAGGATGACCCTGGAATGAATGGTCTTCCTTTAATGTCCTTTATAACTGGATTATCAGATTCTATAGGGTCTATTGAGCGCTGAGAGCCTACATGGAGTGGAGTTTTTAACTCAATTTCTCCTGTAATTTTTACTTTTGATTTAAAAACGAGTAAGTGTGAATACATGTCCATTTATCCCTCCTTTGATTTTATTATTGAAGTAGCGTATCTTACGAGGTTTCCTATAAAATATTTTAAATCTTCGGGGTTCTCTTTAAAGTTATTAATTATCTCGTTTATCTCTCCCAAAAATTTTTTTAACTCAGATTTTAATTCTTTTTTCTCTTTTTCTTCCGCCTTTAACTGCATTCTTGTAGCCTGATATTCTAAATAAATTTTTATTTCATCAATAATCTGTGTCCTTTTCCCAAGATAACGTAAATTCTGAAACTGAGAAGTTGAAAGGTTTTCAATTAGTGTCTTATACTTATTACACAACTCAATCACCTTTTTTGCTATTTCTTTTTTATTCATTTCTTTATCCATTTTACACCTCCTTAATAATGTTTTTTATTGCAGATATCTATAATGCTAAATATTCCATGGTCTATGTCATCCAGGCGTAAAATACTGTTTATTTCTTTAATTACTTTTTTAAAATTTTCTTCGTCACTTTTATCCCCCGAGGCAAGAATTACACTTCCATGACTTATGACTTTTTTAAGGGATTTTACACCTTTATTTCCTGGAAATTCTTTATAACCTCCCAGCCATCCTGTGGAAATCACTGTGCCCGGTTCTATTTTTAGAGAGGGAGGAAATATGGATTTGATTTTTTCTTCTATTCCGTTCTCAGGTATAACTGCGTTGGAAAGGAAGTCAATGGTGAAGAAAATTCTGTCATCTAAATCTATTTTAAACTCTCTGGAAAGCGTGTTTAACTCCTTATTGAATTCTTCTAATGAACCGGTATTCTTCCATTCATTTATTTCTTTTATTTCTCCCATTCCATATCCCCTGCTTCTCTGCCCGCCCAGATAGATTTCCAAGTCTTCAAGAATCTTCTTTAATGTTTCTGGGATGAATATTATTCCTTTATATTCAAAGTATTTCCCACTTTCTTTCTCCCACGATTTTATTCCTACTAACCTCTCAGGATGAGAGGCGATGGTATTTCGGTTCAGGGTTAGTTTAATATTATAAAGAGTTGATGGTTTTTTAAGGTCAGCAGGGGAGAGAGGGTTTTTCTCTGTTCCAAAAACTTGTGTGTATAATTCCTTGTTAAATTCCCCTTTCTCTAAAAATTTTGCAAGCAGAAAGGAATAAATCAAGGTATCAAAAGATTTATTACCGCCCTTTTTTTCCTTCTTCTCTGTTAAGAAAACAGGCTTTTCGTTTTCGTAATAAAAATCACTCACCCTCACATATTTTTTTTCATCCTGAAATAACTTCTTAATAATGTTCTCATCCAATCCTTTCTTTATCAATCCAAAGGCTATAGCTCCTCTTACTGTGCTTGCAGGAATATAATCCAGGGTATTCAAAATATATTTCCTTATACTGCTATCTCCGACCATGAATGGTTCTTTCAATCCGATGGTGAGTTCGTAAAATTTCCATTCATCATTTTCCAGTTTTACCTGTGAAGAGATTTTGCCTTCTTTTTGTTTTGTTTTATTTTCATAATGAAGATTAAAATATCCATATCCAACTCCTTTTCTTCCACCAATGTAAATACCGGTTGACTTGAGATAATTAAAGAAAAAAATCAGGGTTCTTCTTTCCTCTTCATCAAGGTTGGAAGAGAAAATTTCGGTTTTAAACTCCGCATTATTTCTGTAAGTTAGCATACTATAAAGTTTTTTCTCTACCGCTGTTCTACTCTTTCTACTTATTGCCACTCCAACTTTTGGAAAAAATTTAACTTCCTCCCGGGGATTCAACTTCCCTTTTGAAAATCTCAGTTTTCCTTCTTTATTTCCGCCTCCAAACAAAGCACAGGAGATACAATTGTCACATTCCCTCTCCTCTTTATCATCGCTTGAGGAGATATTACATACATTTTTTCCAATCCCCCTCATTAACCTTTCAAATTCAATCCTGAAAGCTCCTTTGATTGCTGATGCGGGAATTACGGGTTTTTCATCATCCATAGCAGTTGTCCTGTCCCATATCGCTGAGCTGTTCCATCCACCAATCAATAAAGGAGAGTGTTCTGTAGAAAGTGTTATTTCCCATATTTCTTCCTTCATTTTTCACTCCTCAATTTTAGAATTTTGTAAATTTCCATTACATCGGAAAATTGCGAATAATAATATTTTAAACCTTTTTGAACAATAAAAAATTTATAAACATCTTCCAGGTTGAGGTTATTGTTACATGAACTTTTTATCACTTCACTCATCTCGTTATTCCTAACCACATAATAGAATAGATTTATCTTTTTGTAACTCTCGTCTTCTCTCCCCTCAATTATTTCAAGAAGATTGTAAAGGTAAGAGGGAGGAATGTTTCTTTCCAGGAGGTTCTCTGCAATTCTTCTAACTTTTTCAAAATCATCTCTTTTGTATGGTTTATTGGTGAGCAAAAACTCTTTATCATTTTTTCCATATTCTTTAAACGGCATTCCTTCCCTTAACCAGACAAAGTCTATTCCCGGGGCAGAATCTCTATAATACACTTCTTTTGCCCTTTTTAAAGATTCCTTTGCTACCGTAAAAAGATGGTAAATTGAAGTATGGTAATGGGAAACTACGAAAGATGTAGAAAAAGAAGTTCCAATTTCTTTCAATTCTTCTTCACCTTTAAAAATTTCATCAAGTGCTTCAAAAGTTCTTTCTGCCGGAATAATAAAAATCAAATCGTCACCTCCTATAACAGGAGTTATGATGTGAGGTTTTGAATTCTTTTCATCTTTTGAAGCAGATTTTACATTTTCTGTAATTTTTGAAATCGTATTATAAATCCTGCTTGATAAATTCTTCAACTCATCCTCATTTTTACAGGAAAGTAATTTGCTCCCTGCATTATTCAAATCGCAGTATATGAAGGTTATATGGGGCTGTTTTTCTTTGCTGGATGGAATCTCTTCCATATTGGTAGGATATCCCTCATTTTTGGTTTTCTCATGCTTTTTATTACATGCTTCACATAAGTTTTCTTTCTCTTCACCTATCTTTTTTTCAAATTTTCCTTCTCCTTTTCCGCATGTTGTGCATCTTTTTTCAAAATTTCCATTAAGGGTATTTCCTTTTTCTCCCAATGCTTTCCGATTTTTTTCTATTCTTAACTTTACAGAAAGTTTTTTTAGAAGGGTGGGAAAATCACTTTCTTCTTTATGCCATACTGCAGTTAAAGAGCTCCCGGGGACTATCTCACTGTATATTTTTTCTAACTCTTTACAAACCCTTTCACCTTCTCCAGCGTTTACTTTTAGAAGTCCGCTTCCACCACATGAGAAAACTACTTCCATTCCTTTAAATCCGTTTCTCAATTTTTTTATGACCTCTCCTTCTTCATTTTCTCTACAATCAAGGGCTGATTTTATAAGCTCTGATGCACCCTGCACAAGAGATGGTCTATAGGCTGAGAATACATATTCTTTAATCCCATCCACATCAAAACTCACATATTCCATCTATAACTTCCTCCTTTCCATCTTTTATTTTGGTGAATTTTTTTAATTTAAAATACTTCTCTAAATATTTTTTTGTTCTTTCAAATTCCTCCCTAATATCCTGACAAATTTTTTTAACAATTTCTTCCACTTTTTTATCATCGGGGTTAATTTTATCACCATTTAGCGCAAGCGAGATTTTTAATGTCTTACTATCATCTTCCTTACCAAGAAGCACCGTGTCTATGAGAGAATGTTTATTAAAATGTTTTTTCTGCTCCATTATGAAACACGCTCTTTTAGCATGGTATTCTATCAGCTGTAGAAGGTCCTTATTATTCAGAGAAAGTTCTTTCATTATTTCTTTCATTTCCACCTCTTCACATTTCTCCCATTTATTTTTTAATTCGGTTATTTTTTCAACCACTTTATTAAGTTCTTCTGGATGCAACTTACTTAATTTATTAAAAATATCAAGATGATAGTTTACCTCATATTTATCCCTTTCTTCTCTCATCTTTCTATACTCTTTTCCCACCACCCTGTCACTCTGCACATCAAGCCCATCAATAAAACTTAAAAGGGCAGAGGAAAGGAGTAACTGCTTTTTTTCAATGTTTGAAAAATCTTCATCCCTTTCTATTATTTCCTCTAAAGAATATATAAATTTTGCATCCGAATCATCGGTGTTTTTCTGGTTAGTGCTATCCTTTAGAAACGGGGTTTTTCTGCGATGATATATTATGCACAGTTTGATAGCATCTTTAAGTTTATTTTCAACATTGCAAAGTAAAAATTTAAATTCATTTTCAAGCATATCTACGCTTAAATAATTGTGATAGTCCCTTACCTTATCCGGATGTAATGCCACATTCTCTGGTATTTCATCAAAAAGTCCATCATTTTTCAAAATTTTTCTGAATATGCCATCTTTCTTTCTTGAGAATTTTATAGCTCCATGACCAATATCATGAAGCCAGATTGAAACATAGAGTATAAAAAGTCCTTCGTCACCCAGGTCATTTAATAAATCAGGATAAAAAGTAAGAATTAGATTGGCATATTCGCAGAGACGGAGAGAGTGATATCTTGAGTGTTCTACGGTCTCTGGAATCTGGTCTCCAATCCAGAGGTATTCATAGTATCTAAGTCTTTCTTTCAATTTTTCTCGCATGTCCTCGTTTCTTATTTTGAATCTGAAATTTTCTCCAAAAGAAAACCTTCCTTCTTCTACAATTTCCTTAAACCATTCTCCAAAATTTGTGCGTTCAAAATCTTTTTTCTCAGAGTAAAAAATCTCAATGCTCGGGAAATTACTCTTAATGAGGTTGTAAAGCTTTTTATCGATAGTTTTCTCTTGCAATCGCAGTATACTTCTATATTCATCCATTATTCTGAAATCAATAGTAAATGGTAATGGCGGAAGGGTAAAAATTTCTTCTGATTCTTCGTGGGTATAGACAATGTAGATATTTTTATGAATAGTGGAGACCACGGATAATATGGGGATAAAACCTTTATAACCTCCTGAAATAAAAAGATAGATATTTTCATTTTTATGTTTCTCGGAAATTTCCTTCACTTTATTTACAATTTCATCTATTGATTCTAAAAACGCTTCATTTCCAGTATACGGATCGGGAATTTTTTTCACTTCAATTTCTATTTTGTTATCCTTGTAGAGAGAAGGAATCTCCTCTTTTAAAATTTCGCCTATGGACTCCCCCCCTTCTGTAACCAGTAAATATATTTTTTGGGGATGAGGGATTTTTTCTTTACTTTTTTCGAGTTGAGATAACTCAGCGCATGATTCAGCGAATGATTCACGGTTTCTTCTTATAAATTTCTTTAATTTTTCTAATAAATTTTCTTCATTCTTAAATTTTTCCTTAATTTTATGTCTTAATTTTTCCACTTCTTCAATTTCTCCGTTATTTAATGCTTCATCTATGAGGTTTTCGCCATAATTTTCAATAAGCGATAATCCTACTGTCATTACGAATATGGATTTACCCTCTTTGGCACCCATATAATCTCTCCTTGGGTTTTATTATAATAGATGAAATTTTTTAGTGTCAAGCGAATTTTTATGTTTTTCTTTTTATCTTCTGCGTTTCATTTTTAAAAAGGTGGTTAAGAGTTGATAGGAGATTTTTTCCATTCTTTCTTTAGATGTTCAATTCTTAAATCTCCTTTCCACGGCATAAAGTAGAGATAATGTTTGAAAGCGGGCTTAAGGCTTTGGTTAAAATTTTAATTTTTTTCAAATAATTTTTAAACCATCTTTTAAATTTCATTGTCGTTCAATTTTTTAATCTTTCAGAAATTTCCTTCAGCCTTCAGCCTAATCCCCTGTTCATGGTCGCCATTCCCTGTCGGGAATTAGGTGGGTGTCAACAAAAATAAAGGAGGTGCAACGATGAGAAAAACAAAGTGGCCATTCCCTGTCGGGAATTAGGTGGGTGTCAACATACAGGAAAGACAAGCAAGGACAGAGAATAGAACTGTGGCCATTCCCTGTCGGGAATTAGGTGGGTGTCAACATGTTATTATTCTTTTTCCTACAGGACTATACGACAGGAACGGTGGCCATTCCCTGTCGGGAATTAGGTGGGTGTCAACCAAAGAATATGCAGTCTCACCAGTAGTTGAGGAAAAGGTGGCCATTCCCTGTCGGGAATTAGGTGGGTGTCAACTTATGACACCGTTAGGGTGTCACATGGCGAACAGCGGATTGGTGGCCATTCCCTGTCGGGAATTAGGGGGGTGTCAACATTTTAGAAAATGATGGAGTAGTTGAATTTGGAATAATCGGTCGCCATTCCCTGTCGGGAATTAGGGGGGTGTCAACTCTTCTGAAGATAGGTGCCCTTATTGCATCTATCCCGTCGCCATTCCCTGTCGGGAATTAGGGGGGTGTCAACCATCGTTTTAGGAGTCGATGGGGATGGAAAACCAATCCTCCTGTCGCCATTCCCTGTCGGGAATTAGGGGGGTGTCAACTAATTCAATTGATTTTGAGATTTCTATTATTATTTCCAGTCGCCATTCCCTGTCGGGAATTAGGGGGGTGTCAACCTCCCATAAGGAGCTGTCATTGAAGGCGTATTTGCCGGTCGCCATTCCCTGTCGGGAATTAGGGGGGTGTCAACATGTGGTAGCAGCTGGGGAGAGGCATGGTAGGTGGTTAGAGAGGGTCGCCATTCCCTGTCGGGAATTAGGGGGGTGTCAACTTTTAAATCTCTAACTACTGCGAAATGCATCATTTTGGGTGTCGCCATTCCCTGTCGGGAATTAGGGGGGTGTCAACAGTTTTTCAACTTGCAGACCCTCTCGTTTCTCGTTTTGTGCAGTCGCCATTCCCTGTCGGGAATTAGGGGGGTGTCAACTTCGCCTATGGGTAAGCTCTAAACTTGTTAAACAGTCGCCATTCCCTGTCGGGAATTAGGGGGGTGTCAACGTTGCTGAAGTTGAAAAATTATTGTACGATATTTACGAGTCGCCATTCCCTGTCGGGAATTAGGGGGGTGTCAACCATTAGATACACATTCCTTTGCAATTCAACCTGCTGGTCGCCATTCCCTGTCGGGAATTAGGGGGGTGTCAACAGCTGACCTTATAAGTCCCACAAAATTGAGCACTTTTTTGGCGTTTTTGGAACAGGGGGTAGTTTTCCACAACTTTTCCACAGCCTTTT
>Ga0207433_10013592_pt1 | contig 11937 bp, 12 predicted proteins | sample YelNatPaOPGAMG01_FD_187559 | JGI IMG/M metagenome (GOLD analysis project Ga0207433, IMG submission 187559) | Hot spring thermophilic microbial communities from Obsidian Pool, Yellowstone National Park, USA - OP-RAMG-01 (SPAdes) (version 3) | ecosystem: Environmental > Aquatic > Thermal springs...
TATGCTGTCATCCCCGACCCCGAAGAAGCGAACATCAATCAGGCCTATCTGCAGTACCAGGGCTTGGGCGGGCTACTGGTCCGTGCCGGGCGCCAGGAAATCAATCTCGACGACCAACGTTTTGTCGGGGCGGTCGGTTTTCGGCAAACTCCTCAGACCTTTGATGCTGTTTCCCTCCAGGAAAATCCCAGCAGCAGCCTGGGTGTCTATGCCGCCTATATCTGGCGTATCAAAAACATCCTCAATGAAAATGTGCCGAGCAAGACCTTTCTGGGCGAGGTCCATTGGCAGCCGTCGCCCTTGTTTCATGCGCAAGCGTTTGGTTATTGGTATGGAAATCAAGCGAACAGCGCGATCCCTGGAGCTGCCGGCTGTTTTCTGACAGGCAATGCCCAGGTTTGCAACAGCCAGACCCTCGGCGTACGCCTGCAGGGCAGCATACCGATTTCTGCTTCCCTGCAGATCCCCTACGACGCCAGCTATGCCAAGCAGCTACCATATGACGGCGGCAGTCCCCTCGTCGATGCCCAGTATTACCACCTGGGCAGTGGGGTGCGCTGGTCCGGGCTTGGCGTACTCGCCGATTACATGGTGATGGGAAGCAATGACAAGGGCAGCTATGGATTCCAGACGCCACTCGCCACCAAACACGCCTTCAATGGCTGGGCGGAGGTCTTTCTTACTACCCCGCCGCAGGGTTTGCGCAGTCTCTATTTCACCGTGGAGGGCAAGCTTTTGGGCACGGCACTGCAGGCGACCTATTATGACTTCCGTAGCGCCTACCACAGCGAAGCCTATGGCCACGAGATCGATCTATCGGCCATTCATCGCTTCTCGCCGCACTGGACGGCCGGGGTGCAGTATGCCGATTACCGGAAAAACCAGTACGGAGTGAATACCGAAGGCGCCTGGGTATTCGTGACGGCAAGCTTCTAACGCACCATGATAGTGCATCGTGCACCATGGGATGCACTATCCGATAGCAGGATACTCCTGGAAAATTCATAACCTATTGTATTTTATGAGGTGAAGTTCTGGCATGTTAATTGCTGTGAATGAACTGAAGCAATCTCCCTGATTGTTGGTATGTGAAACGGCAAAGGCGTCGTCAGCATTTTCGGCTGACTGCGCCTTTTTTCTTTGGAGAAACGTCACGATGGGCAACAAGACACGAAAGGCACGCTTGGTGGTGATTGGCAACGGCATGGCCGGCATCCGCACCGTCGAAGAGTTGCTGAAGATGGCTCCTGACCTCTACGAGATCACGGTTTTCGGCGATGAGCCGCACCCCAACTACAACCGTATTCTTCTGACTCCGGTGCTGGCCGGCGAGATGCGCCTGGAGGAGACCATTCTCAATGATCATGACTGGTACCAGGAACACGGCATTACCCTGCGCACCGGCTGCCTGGTTACGCAGATCGATCGCGTGCGGCGTCAAGTCATCACCGCGCAGGGGGAGAAGGTACCGTATGATCGCGTCCTGATCGCTACCGGTGCGGCGGCAGCCCTGGCGCCGATCCCGGGCAATGATCTCCCCGGCGTCTATTCCTATCGCGACATGCGCGACGTAGAGGCGCTGACGCAGGTGAGTGCCGACGGTGGCGAGGCAGTCATCATCGGTGCCGGCCTGCTGGGTCTGGAGGTGGCGCATGGCCTGAATGCCCGCGGCATGCAAGTGACTGTCGTGCACCGGCGGGCCTGGCCGCTGGACAAGCAATTGGACGCCCGCGGCGGTGCACTCTTGCGGCAGGCAATAGAGGCCCGCGGTATCCGTTTTCTGATGGAGCGGGAAAGTGCCGCCGTTTTGGGCACGGACCGCGTGGAAGGCTTGCAATTTCAGGACGGGAGCCAGATTCCCGCACAAATTGTGGTGATGACCGTGGGCATCCGCCCGCGTATCGCCCTCGCCCAGGCCGCAGGCCTCGCCTGCGAGCAAGGGATATTGGTGAGCGACACTCTGCAAACCTACGACCCAAGGATCTATGCCGTGGGCGAATGTGTGCAGCATCGCGGCATGACCTATGGGCTGGTGGCGCCCCTCTTCGAACAGGCGAAGGTGGCCGCCAACCATCTGGCCGAATATGGGAGAATGCGCTACCAGGGGTCGGTTACCAGCACCAAATTGAAGGTAACCGGAATCGAGCTGTTTTCGGCCGGGGATTTTCTCGGTGGCGAGGGTACGGAAGAACTCACCCTGCTCGATGCCCACCAAGGAATCTATAAAAAAGTGGTCCTGCAGGGCGATACCATCACAGGGATCCTGCTCTATGGCGATACCAGCATTGGTCCCTGGCTCTTCGAATATCTGCGCGACAAAAACAACGTCGCGTCCCTGCGTGACCATCTTCTCTTTGGCGAAACCCATCTGGGCGATGCCGGACATGCCGGCGTCAATCAAGCCGCGCGCCTGGCGGACAGTGCCGAAATCTGCGGCTGTAACGGGGTCAGCAAGGGACAGATCGTGCGCGCCATTCGTGATGGACTCTTCACCCTGGAAGAGGTTCGCAAGTGTACCAAGGCCAGTGCCTCCTGTGGTTCCTGCACCGGTCTCGTCGAACAGCTCCTGGTCAGCACCCTGGGAGGAGTCTATGACAGCAGCGCGCGCAAGAAGGCCCTTTGTGGCTGCACCGATTACAGCCATCAGGAGGTGCGTGACGCCATTCGCAAAGAGAAGCTGCTGTCGGTGCGCGATGTCTTTCGCTATCTCGACTGGCGACATCCCGGCGGTTGTGCCACTTGCCGTCCCGCCGTCAACTATTATGTGCGCACCGCCTGGCCTGCTGAGAGCAAGGATGACCCATCGGCACGCTTCATCAACGAGCGCGCCCATGCCAACATCCAGAAGGACGGAACGTACTCCGTCGTTCCCCGCATCTACGGTGGGGTAACCACACCGGCAGAACTGAAGCGCATTGCCGAGGTCGCCGAGCGTCATGCCGTGCCCATGGTCAAATTCACCGGCGGACAACGCCTCGATCTGCTCGGAGTACGCAAGGAAAAATTGCCACTGATTTGGGCGGAACTGGATATGCCCTCCGGGTATGCCTACGGCAAGGCCTTGCGCACGGTAAAGTCCTGTGTGGGCAAGGAGTTTTGTCGCTTCGGGGTACAGGACAGCACCCAACTCGCCATCGATCTGGAAAAGAATCTGGAACGGATGTGGGCGCCGCACAAGGTCAAACTTGGCGCCTCCGGCTGCCCACGCAACTGCGCCGAAAGCACGATCAAGGACGTCGGGGTAATCGGCGTCGATTCTGGCTGGGAGATTTATGTGGGTGGCAATGGTGGCATGAAGGTACGGGCGGCCGACCTCCTGGCCAAGGTAAAGACCGAGGCCGAGGTCATCCAGATCAGCAAAGCCTTTCTGCAGATGTACCGCGAAGATGCGCAATATCTGGAACGCACGGCGCCCTGGGTGGAGAGGGTCGGCCTGGAGCAGATCAAGTCGCGGGTCATCGACGATCTGGCCCAACGAGTGGAACTGGCAGAGCGCCTGGATTTTGCGATTGCCCAGGAGAAGGACCCCTGGGCGGAAGCGGTTTCCGGCCGCCTGGACATTCACGCCGCGCCGCTGCGGCGGGTATCCGCCTGAGGAGGGCAGAATATGGAATGGTTTCCTTTGGGCAGGATAGACGAAGTGCCCCTGGGTGGGGGTCGCTATGTGGAGACGCCAGCAGGGCAGATTGCCGTGCTCTGTAACGAAGCAGGCGAGTTATTCGCAGTGCATAACCGCTGTCCCCATCGCGGTGGTCCTCTCTCGGAGGGCTTCGTGTCGGGCAAGACGGTATTCTGCCCGTTACACAACTGGCAGATCGACCTGGAGAGCGGCCAAGCTCTGCCTCCCGATCAAGGCTGCGTAAAGACCTTTCCTCTCAAAACGGAAGGCGAGGAAATCTGGCTGGGTCTGCCGGAGATGCAGTCGTGAACCCCCCAGCCCTACGCGAAAGCCGGTCCGTATGTCCGTACTGTGGCACAGGTTGCGGGGTTCTCATCGAACATGATGGCGAGCGGATCCTGGGCGTGCGCGGAGATCCTGAACATCCGGCCAATTTTGGCCAGCTCTGCAGCAAGGGTATGACGCTGGCGCAGACAGTGCACGGCTCCGGCCGTGCCACTGTCCCTTTGCAGCGGGTGGCCGAGGAAACGTGGCAGCAGGCCAGCTGGGAGCAGAGTATGCGCCAGATCGCCACCCGTTGGGCCGAGGTCTACCGGGATCGTGGACCCCAGGCCCTCGCCTTTTATGTCTCTGGCCAGTTGCCGACGGAAGACTATTACGTGGTCAACAAACTGGCCAAAGGTTTTCTCGGCACCAATCATATCGACACCAACTCCCGCCTATGTATGGCATCGGCGGTGACGGGCTATAAACGGAGCCTGGGTATGGATTCCGTGCCCTGCAGCTACGAAGATCTGGAACGGACCGACTGTCTGTTCATCGTGGGAGCGAATGTCGCGTATGCCCACCCGATCATTTTTCGTCGCATCGAAGCGGCCAAGGCCCAGCGTCCCGAGTTGCGCATCATCGTCGTCGACCCAAGGCGCACGGCAACGGCCAGCATTGCCGATCTGTTTCTCCCCATCCTGCCGGGTACTGATGTGGCTCTGTTCCACGGCATCTTGCACCTCTTGATCTGGAATGACAGGCTGGACACCGATTTCATTCAACAGCATACGGAGGGCTGGCAGGAACTCAAACGGCGGGTACAGGAATATACGCCGCAGCGCGTGGCCGAGCTCTGTCAGATTGCCGAAGCCGATCTGCAGCGGGCGACCGAGCTCTTCGCCACGTCGCCCGCGGTTCTCTCCTTGTGGTGCCAGGGTCTGAACCAGTCGGCCCACGGTACCGACAACAATGTTGCCCTGATCAACCTGCACCTTGCCACCGGACAGATCGGGCGTCCAGGCGCTGGCCCATTCAGTCTCACCGGTCAGCCCAATGCTATGGGCGGGCGCGAGACCGGGGGAATGCCGGCCCTGTTACCGGGGCATCGGGAGATTGCCAATGGCGAAGATCGCGCCGCCATTGCCGAGCTTTGGGGTGTCGAAACCCTGCACCCGGAGCCGGGATACACCGCCGTGCCCATGTTCCAGGCGCTGGAGCGGGGGGATCTGGCAGCCATCTGGATCACCTGCACCAATCCCGTGCTCTCCCTACCGGATCGCCAACAGGTGGAACGAGCCTTGCGCACTGCCGAACAGGTCGTTTTGCAAGAGAGCTACTTGGATGGCGAAACCATGCCCTTTGCCCATTGGCTCCTGCCAGCAGCGAGTTGGGGCGAGCGCGAGGCCCTGGTCACCAACTCCGAACGGCGTATTTCCCACCTGCAGGCGGCCGTTCCCCCGCCGGGTTCCGCCCGACCGGACTGGCAGATATTCTGCGACTTTGCCCACGCTCTGGCTTTGGCCCTGGACCGCCTGAGCGTACCCCTGCCGGATCGTAAAGACGACTCCTGGCAGCAGCGGGCCTTGCGCATGTTTTCCTTTCAAGATACGGCCAGCATCTTTGCCGAATACCGTCGCTGCACGATTGGACGGGATCTCGATATCGGCGGCCTGGAAATCGCCATTCTCGATAGGCAAGGTCCGCAACAGTGGCCTTTCCCTGCCTGCGCAAAGAGTGGCCAAGTGCGGCTCTATGCCAATGGCATCTTCCCCACCCCCAGCGGTCGGGCCCGTTTCCATGCCCCGGTGCATCTGGGAGTAGCCGAGGAAATCGACGCCCGTTACCCCCTACGCCTGACGACCGGGCGCCTGCGCGATCAGTGGCACAGCATGGCGCGTACCGGCAGGGCAGCGAGCCTCTTCGCCAGCGCCGAAGAGGCATTGCTCGCCATCCACCCGCAGGATGCGCGGCAATACGGGCTGCAGGAAGGGCAATTAGTGCACGTCGAAAGCCGCCGTGGCGCGGCGTTGTACCGCCTGCAGTACGATGACAGTCTGCAGCGTGGTCTGCTTTTTGTGCCCATGCATTTTGGCTCACGGTATTCCCCGGCGGCCCTGTGCAACAGCGTGACCCTGGCGGCCATCGACCCGTACTCCGGCGAACCGGAATTCAAGCATACGGCGGTGCGCATCAGTGCCGCCGAACTCCCCTGGGAGGCGGCAGCACTGGTAGAAGACGACACGAGAGACCTATCCGCGATCCTACGCCAACTGGCCCAGGGCTTTCCCTATGCCAGCATCACGCCCCTGGTATCCAAACACGGTGCAGCAGTCCTTTTGCGGGTGGCTGCGGAGCAGGCACCGGAGTCGGAACTGGCCCAGCGTTGGGACACAGCACTCGCTTTGTCCGGCGCGGATACCCTGCTCTACGAAGACCCTCGCCAAGGCGTGAGCAAGCGCTTGCGTATCCGCGGCGGACGCTTGACCGGCTTGCGCCTGTGGGGCGGTTTACAAACCCTGGATTGGTTGCGTCAGCTCCTCCTGGAGAGGACGGCCATCGACGCCTTCCGTCTGGCTTTGTTGGCGCCTCGGGTACCAGACAATCTGGGGGCGTGGGAGCGTTCGCGGGGCATTTGTGCCTGCAAGGGCGTCGACGAAAAGACTATTCGGCAAGCCATTGCCAATGGTGCCGATACCCTGGAGGGCGTCATGCAGTGTTGTGGCGCAGGGACGGAATGCGGTTCCTGCAAGCCAGAGATTCAACAGTTACTTCAGAGTCGTTTGGCGGAGGCCTCATGAGTACGTGGAAGCAATATCTCAGTCGCGTCGCCCGTGGCCGTGAACATGCCGAAGACTTGCGGCGGGAAGAGGCCGAGGAGCTCATGGGCGCTTGGCTGCATGGCGAATTGCCAGAGCTGTATGCGGGAGCCTTCTGGGTGGCCTATCGCATCAAGAGCGAGAGCCTTGACGAACTGCTGGGCTTTCACGATGCCGTTCGCGCCCGCATGAGCACCATTTCCCGACCCGGTCGCCTGCGCCCCGTCGTGTTCGCCAGCTACAATGGCACGCGACGGTGCGCCAATCTCCTGCCCCTCCTGGCGCTCACCCTCACCCGTTGCGGTGTCCCGGTCCTGATCCATGGCGCCGATCTCGATGACCTGCCTGGATCGGCATCCGCAGACCATTCGCCGCAAGGGCGAGTCCACACAGGGCAGATCTTGGAGCACTTGGGTCTGGCGGCAGCGGCAAACCTCGCGCAAGCGGAGACCCTACTTCAGTTGCAAGGGTTGGTCTATCTGCCGCTTTCGGCCTGGCAGCCAGGATTGGCGCGCATCTTCGCCTTGCGCGAAAACCTGGGAATCCGTTCCAGTGTGCACACGTTGCTCAAAGGTTTGCATCCTTTTGCGCCGCAAGAGGCGATCGTCTGTGCGGCCGTCACCCACCCCCCGTATCTACAGCGTTTGCAGGAATTTTTCCTGGCTACGGAGATTCCCGCCCTCTGTTTTCGCGCAACGGAGGGGGAGCCCTTCGCCAATCCTCAGCGTCGTCCCGATCTCTTTCTCTGTCATCAAGGGGAGAGCCGGTTGTTGCTGGCCAAAGACCATGCCTCCCTCGCGCAACTACCGGAGCTGCCAGATAATCTCGCGGCAAGTACCAGCGAATTCATTTCCGCCGTGCTCGACGGCCGGCGGGCTTTACCCCTCGCCATTGCCGAACAGACTGCGGCGCTGCTGCTACTGAGCGGTCGTTGTGCGGACCTGGCCACCGCGCGTGCCTTGCTGCGGCAGTCCTTCACCCGTATCGCGGCCTAAAGGAAAACTCTCATGACGATCTCTTCCTCCCTCCATCCGGTTTCTCTGGTAGGCGCCGGTCCCGGCGATCCTGATCTTCTGACTCTTCGTGCGCTGCGCCGTCTGGAGAGGGCAGAAGTGATCTTTTATGACGCGCTCGCCAATCCTGCCATCCTGTCTTTGGCTCCACCCCGTTGCCGGCGGGTGGACGTCGGCAAGCGGGGCGGGCAAGTTTCCACCGAGCAAATGCGCATCCAGGAGCAGATGATCCGTGCCGCGCGCCAGGGGCTACGGGTGCTGCGGCTAAAAGGTGGGGATCCATTTCTCTTTGGGCGCGGTAGTGAGGAATGCCTCGCTCTGCGCGCCGCCGGCATCGAGTACGAAATCATTCCCGGAATTACCAGTGCCATGGGTGCCGCCGCCTATGCCGGCATTCCCCTCACCCACCGGCAGATGAGCCGGTCGGTGCTGTTCTGCACTGGGCAACAGGCGCGCAATTCCGAGGCCATCGACTGGGCACGCTATGCCGGGGCTGCCGACACCCTGGTCATCTACATGGGGATCGCGCAGATCGCCCAGATCTGTGCCGGTCTACTGGCCGGCGGGATGCCAGCGCTGACCCCGGCGATAGCCATCCAATGGGCGACCCTGGAACAGCGCCAACTGCGCAGCACGGTGCAGGAGTTGCCCGCGGCAATCGCCCGTGCGGGCATTGGCAGTCCGGCGATACTCATCATTGGCGCAGTGGTGGAGTTGGGGGATATACTGGCTTGGCTGCCGACACCCTCGCCAGCCGTCCCTGTTCTTCCCATCCAATGCCTATGACCCATCCGGTGCAACTACTCCTCGCCCATGGCTCGCGCGACCCCGAATGGCGCCAGCCCTTCGAATGGATTGCCGCCGACTTGCAAGCCGCCCATTCCCAGCGCCGCATCGTTCTTTGCTACCTGGAACTATGGTCGCCGAGCTTGCCAGAAGCCATCCAAGCGGAATTCGCCCGGGGTAGCCGCAATTTCCAGATTACCCCCCTGTTCTGGAGTCGTGGACGCCACCTGCGTGACGATGTACCACGAATCCTGCAGGAGCTGGCGACGGACCTGCCCGATTGTAAGATCACTCTCGACCCGCCCGTCGGGGAGTCCGAAATCGTGCGCTCGGCGGTGTTGCGTCTCCTGGCCTGACCGCCCCTATGTACCGAATCGTTCTCATCGATGACGATGACGCGCGCGTGACCATTCTGCGCGATGCACTGATCGCAGAAGGCCACAGTGTCCCTGCCGTCCTTTCGTGGCAGACCTTGTCCTGGCAGCGCGTAGAGGAATGCCAAGCAGAAGTCATCATCGCTGATGCCAGCTCCCCCGCACGCGACGTCCTCGAACACATCGTTTTCCTGAGTGAAACCCTGGAGCTTCCGGTGGTGGTGCTGGGCGCCCCGGAGGATGAAGACACCATGCGTCGCGCCATTCGCGCCGGGGTTGCTGCCTATGTGGCGCACGGAATCGCTGCGCGCGACATAGCCCCCATCCTCAAAGTTGCGGCATTACGCTATGCGGAATACCGCCAACTGCGCCAAGAATTGAGCAGCACTCGTACCGCTTTGAATGAACGCAAGATCATCGAACAGGCCAAGGGCATCGTCATGCGGGACCTGCAGATCACGGAGGCTGAGGCCTACCAGCGAATGCGTCGTCTGGCAATGAACCAGGGGAAAAAATTGATTGAAATCGCGCTGCAGATTATCGAAATCCGGAACCTTTGAGGGGAGCCTGTTATCCGGGGCCAAAATTGCCGATAGTCATCTGCTATCGTTAACATAAATGTGAAAGAAATCGGTAGAGCGGGCAGTAGGAGCCCTAACCCTCGGGTGGCCATATTCAAGTCTTGGTGACGTTTTACGCTGACTGATGCTGTGGCAGGACGCCGAGTTTGATCAATTTCTTGGTCCAGCGAGAAGCGTCGCACTGCACATTCAGTGCCACATAGTCTGTATTAGCATCCCGGTAGTATGTGCCGGTCGAGAGCATGACGTAGATGATGCGCAGCATTTTGTGGGCCAGCGCCCGACGGTCCCTCTGGAAGGCACCGAATTGGCGCCGATCCATCGTGACAGTACCGTCGGGTTCCGCGACAATGGCGCAGGCCGTGACCTGGGCTTGATGGATATCCAGCCCGATTACCCGCTGAAAGAGGGGTTGCAGTTCCATAGCGGCGCCTCTCCAGTTATGATCAAAAAGGAGAGATGGCGGGTGCCAGTGCCGAAATCACCAGCCTGTGGCAAGCCTCAGGTGGCCCTTTTATTGTGCGCTCTTAGAAGAGGCAATCCGGGGTACGAGTCGGCCTGGCGAGTCACGTTAGATTCGGGATGGAGTCTCCAAAAACTTGATCGACCTCGTCCCGCCATCTCTACTCCAGATTCTCTTTCATTTTCCGGGGTGACGCGAGTCGCAATGTGCGTTAGAGGGATACCAGACCAACCTGTATAACGGTGAGCTCGCCAAGGCCAAGGCCTTGGCAGCGCAAATCATCGCTCAGAATTCCTGAGCAAGGAGACGGGAGTGGAGACGACAAAGATCGAGACCCGGCGCGTGTATGATCGACCATTGCCGACCGGCTACCGAGTTCTGGCTGAGCGCTTGTGGCCGCGCGGCCTGCGCAAAAGCGATCTGGATTTGGCCGCCTGGCCCAAGGACCTGGCGCCGAGTACCGAATTGCGCCAGTGGTTTGGCCATGACCCCGAACGCTGGGAAGAATTTCGCCAGCGGTACTGGGAAGAATTGCAGAGTCATCGGGACATTGCGCGTCAACTACTCGAAGATGCCAAGTCGCAGCCGATCTTTCTCCTCTATGCCGCCCATGATCAGGAGCACAACGGCGCCCTGGTGCTGCGGGACTTTTTGCGGCAGATCAGCGCCGTCTGAGTAGGGAGCGGGGATATGCATCAAATCGGGGAAGCAGCGGCACTCCGGGATCGTGTCCCTGCAGGTGCTTGCGCAAAATGGCGCCTCCCGATAAATCACGCCTCCGACTACGCATACGAAAGGGCATTGGGTTGTGCCGGTGTGAGCTGCTTTGCTCATCGTCTCCATTCAGTTTTGTCGGCCCTGGAATGCTAGTCGGAACAGCGCATGCACTGAACGTCATAGCGTTTTATCCAAGCCTGCAGGGCTTCGATGGCTTCCGGGCCCGTGTGCACCGAATCCAGAGCATGTTCCGGGTCCTCAGCGCGCAGCTTGGCAATCCAGGCATCCCCGTAGGGATCGATATTGATGAGGTGTGGATCTTCCAATAGGGCCTCATTCCGCTCGATGACTTCACCGGCAAAGGGAACCGGTACTCCGCCTGCCCACTTACCACTTTCCAGCGTCGCTACATGGCGGCCAGCGGCAAGCTGCGTGCCCACTTTCTTGATACGTGCCTTCTGCAGTCGGCCGGACATGGTTTGCGCGGGATCGGTGACGCCAATGGTAAAAATGCCTTCGCCTTCGGGGCGCACCCAAACATAGTCGAGATCATAAAAGAGATCTTCAGGTAACTGACAACCTTGGAATTCGCTCATGCCTTTTCCTCCTGCAAAAGATGCAGTTGCTGAATGGCCTCGACGCCATGATCCGGTAGCGCCTCGGCGAGATGCGGATAAAGTTCGGCTTCTTCTTTCGCATCATGCTGCTGAAGTATGGTCTGCACCGTACTGAGCAGATCCGTAAACTCTTCGGCATCCTGATTTTCAATGGCCTCTGCCATCTCCGTGAAAAACACCCGCAGGTCTTTGTGCCCCTTGCGCAAGAGCTCGGTCAGAGGATGTTCCTCGCCACCTTCCCAGTGCTCGAAGGCGGGGAAGAGCAAGCTTTCTTCCACCACCATATGGCCATCGACGATCCCGTGGCGAAACGCTTCCAAAAGCTGCGCCGCTTCCACCCAGTGTTTTTCCGATACGGCTCGGGCTGTGTTGGCTAGGATCTGGTCCAAGCGTTCGTGATCTTGCTGCATTATTGTACCGATATCTTTTGTCATGGTGATGTTCCTCTGTCTGTTTGCCTTTCAATGGATGTCTCGGTCTCAATAGGATACGATACGCTGTCTAGCCCGAAGGAAGTAGACTCCATATGAAAGTGCAACTACTGGTATCAAAGTGGTGCCCTACCTGTCCGCAGGCCGAGACCATCTGGAAGGAAGCCGCTGAAAAGCGCCCACTGGATCTGGAGATCCTTGACGTGGGTGAAAAAGACGGCCGCGAAGTGGTAAGTCGCCTACGCATCAAGAC
>Ga0207433_10013594_pt1 | contig 11934 bp, 11 predicted proteins | sample YelNatPaOPGAMG01_FD_187559 | JGI IMG/M metagenome (GOLD analysis project Ga0207433, IMG submission 187559) | Hot spring thermophilic microbial communities from Obsidian Pool, Yellowstone National Park, USA - OP-RAMG-01 (SPAdes) (version 3) | ecosystem: Environmental > Aquatic > Thermal springs...
GTAAAAAAATGTGGTTTTGTATATTATGGTGTTGGCAGGAAATAATAAATATTTAGCTTCAAAAATAAAAGGTGATCAATGAAATATGATGATTCAGAAAAAATTGCAAAAATTATAAAGAATTTTGAACGAATAATAGTTACGGGCTGTGCTGGTTTTATAGGCTGGAAAGTATCAGAAATGCTTCTTGACTTCGGCAAAGAAGTCATAGGCATTGACAACCTGAATGATGCTTATGATGTTCGCCTGAAAGAATGGCGGCTTAACCAACTACTCCCACGCGATAAATTTAAATTCTATAAATTAGATATTTCCCAAAAAGAAAATATTTTTGATTTCTTTAATCAAATAAATGCCAATAGCAGTGATGCAATAATAAACCTTGCAGCCAGAGCCGGCGTCCGCCAATCTTTAGAAAATCCCTGGGTTTACTACGAGACAAATGCTATTGGCACATTAAATCTCCTTGAGTGCTGCAAAAATCACGGAATAAAAAAATTTGTTCTGGCTTCAACATCCAGTCTTTATGGCAACCATAATAAGATACCATTCAGCGAAGATGATGACACGAACAGACCCCTATCTCCCTATGCGGCTTCAAAAAAGGCTGCCGAAACATTATGCTTTACCTACCATCATCTTTACGGCTTGGACATTACTGTTTTCCGCTATTTTACGGTCTACGGCCCCGCCGGCCGTCCGGATATGAGTATTTTCCGCTTCATTAAATGGATCTTAGAAGATCAACCATTAATCATTTATGGAGATGGGAGCCAATCCAGAGATTTTACTTATGTTGACGACATTGCCCGTGGAACCATCTTGGGCTTAAAAAGCCTCGGTTACAAAATAATTAACTTAGGTTCTGACTCCCCTCATTCTTTGATTGAAATTATAAAAATAATTGAAGAACTTACAGGTAAAAAAGCAGAAATGAAGCATGAGCCCTTTCATAAAGCTGATGTCGAAAAAACTTGGGCAGAAACAGGAATAGCAAAATCTATTTTAGAATGGAAACCAAATGAAAATATAAAAAACGGCTTAAAGAAATCGATTGTTTGGGCCAATAAGAATATAGAGTTTATAAAAAATATTAGTATAAAATAGCATAATATAATATGTTTTAAAGGGGACGACGGATGAAAAGGCTAGAAATAGAAGATATAGAATTGAAGAACAAAATTATGCTTTTAGTTCGAGAGCAAAAAATATATAGTTCTTATGAAAAGCTTTCTTATAGATTGAGTCAATTATTTAAAAATATTCCAATTAAAGAAAAAAGAATACTTGAGATTGGAGCCGGATCTGGTATCGCATCTTGTTTTTTAGGTGCATTGGGAGCTAGCAAAGTAATTGGTCTAGAGCCTGAGGGGGACGGTTCGTCTAGAGGCATGGCAAAAATATTTCAGCGAATTATTAAAGATTTAAACTTAAAAAATGTCTATTATAGCCCACTTAAGTTTCAAGAATTTAAAGCTCAAGACAGAAGCTTTGATATTATATTATTGAATGATTCGATTAACCATTTAGACGAAAAAGCTTGCCGATATTTACATATAAAGGAAAATAGTTGTTTAATTTATTTGGATTTATTCCGCAAAATGAATCTTATATTAGATTATGGGGGATACCTGGTTATTTCTGATTGTGCCAGGTCTAATATTTTTAATATACCAGCTAAATTGCACTTATTTAAAAACCCCGTTGCACCAACAATAAATTGGGATATACATCAGAATCCCAAAATTTGGATTAGATTGCTGAAAAAAGCTCAGTTTAATAAATTTGAGGTAGATTATTATATACCCTATAAACTAAGACAATTTTCAAGTCTATTGAATAATTTTATTTGGGCATATTTTACAACGTCAATGTTCATAGTTCGTTGCAGAAAAGATATATATGAATAAAGAAAATTTTTATAGGGCTAATTTTCATAACAAATTCTTTGATTATATTATTCTTTTTGCCCATCTGGCTTTTTTATTTTTAACATTATTTTTTTTGATAATAAAAATAACTGATAGCATTGCGATTTTAACTCCAATACTATTTGCCTTCTCAGAACTAATATTTTGGTATCTTAGAGAGCGTAAATATAATAAAAAAATAAATTGGATGCATCCGGTTCCAATTTTTGTTATCAGCTATTGTATAACTTTCTACCAACTTCCACTTTGTTACTATGCTGGTTATGAATTGTCCTTTTATTCTATTTATGTAATCTTCTCTCCCGAAAATATTCCATATTGTGTCTTGATAGCCGCACTTGGACTATCGTCATTTTTTTTAGCAGAGCATCTAGTTTTTTTGATGAGAAAAGGACAAGAAAAAAAATATTATAACAGCGATAAAAATTACATTGATACTATAAAAAAAGGACGGCAGATAACCTTTTTATCGCGAACATTATTATTGTTTATCATATTAATATTTTTATTATTTTTAAAGTCGCTTGGCGGTTTGGAAGTATTTTTTAAATATCCATATAGCGATGCAAGCATGATGCCAATTGCCTCTTTATATTACCAATTGGCTTTGTTTATCTTAATTTATAATGTTATATTGCTTCAACTAAGCAAAATTAATTTTAATCAAAAGAAAAATTTTATAGGCTATATTCTTTCTTGGGATGGATTAATAATCCTTACGCTAATTATTATTATGATACCCTTCATATTATCTGGAGATCGAGGCACATATTTGCAGTTAGGTATGCTTTTAATTGCGCCCTATTTTATTATAATAAAACCGTTAAGATTCAAAGAGGCTATTATAATTTTTATTATTATGGTCTTTTTTTTAAGCTTGATAGGAGAAATTCGCGGAGGTAAAATTTCAATAAATGAAGCTTTCAGCTCTAAAATTAAACAATTATCCAATCCAGGGAAATGGCCCACATTAGAGCTCGCAAATAGTTTTGGAACTTTTAATATTGCAACTTATTTATTTCCAAAGGTATATCGGTATAATTATGGGTTAGGCATTTTATTTCGTGTTGCTGGATTTATACCGTTTTTTAATAGGTTTATGGGATTAGAAAAAATTAATATTGGAAAAGAATATGTTTATAATTCGAGTTCTTTTTTCACATATATAATAAACAGAGGCAATATGACAAGCGGAGCCGGCACGTCTTGTTTGGCCGATATATATATTGAATTTGGTCCTTGGGGTATCCCTATAATATTCTTTTTATGGGGATTATTTATAGGATGGATTTCTATTAAGATAAGAACAAAGGCAACTACTAATACTGTTTTTCTCTATTCATATTTGGCATATTTTTCTATATATGTAAATAGGTCTTCTTTTTTATTTGGATGGAATGCTATATTATGGGCTTTTTTAATTTATTTTATTATTAAGAAAATATTTTTGGTTAAATATTAAATTGTTAAAATGAGGCTTCTATTTTTAATTCATTCATTAAATATAGGCGGTATTGAAACATATGTATTACGCTTTGCAAAATGGTTGCATTCAAATTATCCTGATATTGAAATGCATATAATATGTAAATCAGGATTATTTGGCCCATATGAAGAGGAATATAGAAAGGAAGGAGTATTTCTTCATCCGATTAAATTAGGCTATTTCAACTTGATCCGGTATCTGAGATTTTATAAATTTTTACGCCTTTTAAAAATAGATGCGATTTGTGATTTTTCTGGGGATTTTAGCGGTTTGCCAGCCCTATGTTCGTTTGCTGCAAGAATACCAAAAAGATTAATATTTTATAGAAATTCAAGAGATTCATTTAAACAAAGCTTCACAAAGAAAATTTATATACGGTTTATGAACTTATTAGTGCGTTCGTTTGGAACGAAGATTCTTAGCAATTCATGGGAAGCCCTGAGATTTTATTTTCCAGACTATAAAAATTATAAAGCTCCTAGATTTTATGTGATACCAAATGGAATTCCTATACCTAAATTAATTTCGGGGGAAGAGAAAATAGCTTTGCGAGCCAGTATTGGGGTCCCGGATGATCAACCAATAATTCTCCACGTTGGCAATTGTAGGCGGCAAAAAAATCATAAGCTTATTTTATCAGTCGCGACAAAATGTAAAGAAAACAAAGATAACGCTTCATTCGTGCTAATTGGTTCTGGTGTGCGAGCCGCATATGAAAAGATTGTTCAAGAATTGGGTTTATATAATGTTAAGCTTCTCGATGTTAGGAGAGACGTATATTCGATAATGCAGATATCGGATGTATTTATCTTTCCTTCATTTTTTGAAGGACAGCCCAATGCTTTGCTCGAGGCGATAATTTCTGGTTTACCTTTTATTGCATCTGACATAAATTCCATAAGAGAATTGCTGCCAATAAGTTGGGGGAAGCGTTGGCTTTTTGACCCAAATAACGCAGATGAAGCATATGAATTATTAAAATTACATCTATCCTATGATTTTAGAAAGGATAAAGATTTTTTAAACCTTGTTGAGTTATTTAGAGCTCGTCATGATGAAAATAATTGCTTTGAAAAATTTTTCTCATTAATAAATGAATAATTTATTATTATGATATGAATTAAAAAAACGATATTTAAGCATTGTCGTTAATTTTTAATAAAGGAATATTATTTATTAATTTAACTTTTAAAATGAAACTTATAATAGTTACCCCATTTAGGTTTGAAGATATAAAACAAGCAAAAAAACCTATAAAAAATTATTTATACGGGGTAAGCGATTTATTTGAGGAGATTTACGTTATTTTAAGAATAAAAAAATTAAATATTAACCCAACAAATAAAAAAGCTGAGGTTAAAATTATTAAACTAGAAGAAAATATTTTTATTTATCCATTAGAATATTATTTTGGCTTTAAGCAATTTATAATAAAATTTCCAAAAATAATTAAAGATATAAAAGAAATAAAATTGATTTTTAGAAATTGTATATTTTTATTTAAAGGAGTTGATACTATTACTCCATTATTAGCTTTTATTTTATTTTTACAAAAAAAACACTGGGGAATAGAATTAATCGGTGATCCTTACAAAGTTTATGCAAAAAACAGTTTAAATATTAATTGTTTATTTATATTAAGATATTATTTTTATTTTTGCCAGAAAATAATAACTAGTAAAGCTAAAACCGTTTGGTTTGTTAGCGAACGTTATCTTCAATCAAGATATCCTGCATCAAAAAATGCAGCAATTTTTAATTTTTCTGATGTAATTATTCCTGATGAGGTTTTAATGAAAAAGCCAAAAATATTTTCATGTAAAGATAATAGAGTCAGGTTAGTTTTTATTGGCTCTTTAGATCAAAGATATAAAGGGCTTCATATATTGCTAAATGCATTAGCAATTTGTCTGAAGGAGTTCCCAAACATTTATTTATTTGTTATTGGAGATGGCAAATACAAAAATGAGTATATTAATTTATGTGATAAATTGGCCCTCTCTAATAATGTAGAATTTAAAGGATTCATTAAAGATTTCAATGATATCATAAATTTACTAGATCAATCAGATCTTTTTATTTTACCCTCTTTTACTGAAGGATTACCTAGAGCAATGATTGAGGCCATGGCAAGGGGCCTGCCATGCATAGGGACTAGAGTAGGTGGTATACCAGAACTTTTAAGTGAGGAAGATATTGTAGAGCCGGGAGATGTTGATGGATTAGCAACTCTTATATTGAATTGTGTTAGAGACCCTCGACGGTTGATGGCCATGTCAGAAAGAAATATTAAAACCGCAAGCAAATATACACTTAGTAAAATGGTTCCCATTAAGCGTGCTTTTTTTGAGGCCTTGAAGGAAATGGAATAGAAATGATGCGAGTTCTTCATTTAGTGAAAACTTCTAGTGGTGCATCTTGGGCCGAAAGGCAAATGAGAGAGCTTATAAAACTGGGAGTAGAAGTCCATGCGGTAGTTCCACCGGGGGGAAAATTAATATCAGATTACCTAAAAGACGGAATAAAACTTCATTATTTAGGTGCGGATTTTCCAATAAAGCAGCCATGGAAATTTCTATGGATTAAGCGAAGATTAAGCGAAATCATAAATGAAATAAAACCAGATATCGTCCATAGTCATTTTGTAGGGACTACTTTAGCCGCTAGAATGGCATTAATAAATTATAAAATACCATTATTATTTCAAGTGCCAGGCCCTCTTCATCTCGAAAACATTATGACAAGTATGCTTGATATATATAGCGCACGAAAACTTGATTATTGGTGCGCATCGTGCGATTGGATTAAACAAAAATATTTAAGTCTTGGGATCCCATTTGACAGGGTTTTTAATGTTCTCTATGGACCAGAAATAGAAAACTTTTCCCCAATAGAAAAAAATCTGGCAAGAAACATATTAGGACTAGAAAAAGATAAAAAGATTATTGGTATGATAGCTTATTTCTATCCACCTAGATTTTGGCTAGGTTATACAAGGGGCATTAAAGGACACGAAGATCTTATTGATGCAGTGTCCATCTGTTTAAAAAAGAGGCAAGATATTATTTGTCTTATGGTCGGCGGGCCTTACAATAAAAAGGCGGTAAAGTATATGGATAATGTTCGTAAATATGCAAAAAATAAATGTGGGAATAAAATAATTTTTCTGGGAGAAAGGAATGATATTCCTATAATTCTTGCCTCTTTAGATATAGCGGTAGTACCATCTCTTTCTGAAAATAGAGGTGGCACAGTGGAAGCACTTCTTATGGAAAAGCCTGTGATCGCGACAAATGTCGGTGGTATCCCTGAAATTATAAAAAGTGGAGAGACAGGCATATTAGTTCCACCTAAGGCACCTAGTATTTTAGCTGAGGCAATTATATGGCTTCTTGATAATGAGGAAGTAGGAAATGTAATGGGGAAGCGAGGCAGGATATTAATGAAAAATCTTTTTGATCCTAATAAACTTGCAAGAGATATATTAAATGTTTACGAAAGAATAATAAATTCTCATTGATGTAAAATTTATTATGTATTTAGCACTCTTATTAAAAGTCTGTTAAAATATTAATTTCAAATGCTTAAAATAATAATAAACTCAGATCAAAATCGAATTTTAGACAATCTCTTTGCCGTTTGAAAAATGGAGAGCACATAACATTTTGCTATTTAATTCTATTTCAAAAGGCAAACGTTTTATATTCATTCGCTTGGAGTTCTAAAAAATCAAATGAAAAAAAGTTGGTATGAATCAAAAAATAAAAGACTTTTTGATTTATTTATTTCGGGCCTTATGATAATCGTTTTATCCCCGGTTATTTTTATAATATCAATTTTAATTCTAATATTTATGGGAAGTCCTATTTTTTATTGTCAAGAACGTTTAGGTCAATCAGGTAAGCCTTTTAGACTTATAAAGTTCCGTACTATGATTCCGGAAGAAAATATTTTAGGAAAAGAGCTTTCTGAAAAAGAAAGAATTACAAATATCGGGAGAATATTAAGGAAAACTAGCTTAGATGAATTGCCCGAATTATATAATGTTCTTAAAGGTGATATGAGCTTGGTTGGGCCAAGGCCTCTTTTAATTCGTTATTTGGCTTATTTTAATGAAGAAGAAAGCAGAAGATTTTTAGCTAAACCTGGCATCACAGGTCTAGCCCAAATAATGGGAAGAAATGAATTGCCTTGGGATAAGCGTATAGAAAAAGATTTAGAATACATAGAAAAAAGTTCATTTTATTTAGATTTGTATATAATTTTAAAAACAATATTGTTGGTTTTGATGCAAAAAGGAGTAAAAGTGGCTCCATCTTCTTACATGAAGGATTTTGATGAGGAGCGAAGAGACTTAAAATTGTTAAATAGAAAAAATGGAAGATAACTGGCATGGAATTAGAACAAATAAATATTATTATAAAAAAGGCTGAAATTGGAGAAGAGAATGATATATATAATATTTTAATTGGTGCTTTCGGAAATAGGTATATAAGATTTACGATATTTCAATCAGAAAAGTCTGTTAACCATTTAAGGCAAATGATAATTAATCAAGGAAAAGAAAATAATTTTATATTTACCGCAAAGAGAATGGAAATATTAGGTTTTTATTATGCGGTTCAAAGAAAAGATGAGCTTTTTCTTAATTACATCGCAGTTCATTCAAAATTTAGAAGGCAAGGAATCGGACAGATGTTACTTGACCATTATGAAAAATTGGCAAAATTTCTTAATTTAAATAAATGTGCTCTTAACGTATTTGAAAGTAATAAAAAAGTATTGGAGTGGTATATATCAAATGGTTATGAAATTCAGAAAAGAACTTATTTGGCAAGGATTAATCTTGAAAAAATTAAAATAAAAAAATTATTCAATGGTATTTTAATCGATAAGAATGCTTATTTAGAAGCAGAAAAATTAGAAAAGGAGCAAGGTTTCAGCAAATTTGATTTATATTATAAAAAAAACCATATTCAATTAGGCATTATTGGAGGAGATACATTTAAAATATTAAAGGATGGTGGTTTTAGCTTTGAAGAAGTAGCATATATAATTTTAAATTCTTGGCTTCCTAAACGAAGGTGGCTTTTAATTACATCTGAAAAAGAAATCAATTTTTTAGATTGCATAGAATCTAAGGAAAATATTCTGTTTATGTCTAAATCAATAAATATAAATAAATGAGTTTAAATTTCAATGTTGGTTGAAAAAAAGCCCAAAATTAAGGAACGGTATTTCAGATATATTGAATTTTTTAAAAACGCTCGTTCTGCATTTAAGGCACTTTTATTAAGATTAGGACTTCCGGATAATTATAAAATATTAATTCCGAGTTATATAGGATGGAGTCCTAATGAAGGGTCAGGCGTTTTTGATCCTATTTCTGAATTGGGTGCCTCATATAGCTTTTATAGAATAAACTCAGAACTGCATGTAGATATTGATGATTTAAAAAGTAAACTTAATACATTAAAACCAGCAATACTTTTATTAATTCATTATTTTGGATGGCCAGATCCTAAAATTGAAGATATTGTTAATATTGCAAATCAAAATGGTTGTTTAATTATTGAAGATGAAGCACATGCACTCTTTTCTGACCTTATTGGGAATTCATGCGGTAGATATGGTTTAGCATCAATTTTTTCTTTGCATAAAATGCTTCCTTTTGAAAGCGGCGGCTTAATGGCTGTTAATATAAATTGTTCTTTTGCAAACAATTTAATTACAAGAAATCAAGATAAATCAGTTCTGAATTCATTATTTCAATATGATTTGGCTGCTATATCTGAAAAAAGGATTGAAAATTATTATTATTTAAGATATCAATTAAGCCAATATAAAGATTTTATTAAGATTCTCCGGCCAGAATTACCCAAAGGGGTAATTCCTCAAAGTTTTCCTATTTTATTAAAAAGAGGCCAAAGAGATGTGATTTATATGAAAATGAATGAAGCAGGATATGGTCTAGTTAGCTTATATCACACATTGATAAAGGAAATAGATTCGGAACTATTTTGCGAATCATATTTCGTTTCAAAGAAAATAATAAATATTCCTCTTCATCAAGATATTGAAATTAACCAATTGGAGCGTATGGTGCGTCAGTTAATTCATTTAATCAAAAATACTTAAATCATTGAAATAGTGGGTATGAATATGACATATTTATTAAATGCCAAAGATAAAGAGCAGCGCAATAATTGGGAACTATTATGGAAAAGATGGCCCCAAAGAGAAGTTTTCGCACATCCCGGTTACGTGGAGCTTTTTTGTCGTGAAAACGATGAACCAATTTGTTTTGTGTTTGAACAAAAAAATGGTGCCGTATTATTCCCTGCCGTTATGCGCCCTCTTAAGAATGAAATCTGGGCAAAGGAATTAGAATCGTATTACGATATTATATCTCCATACGGTTATGGTGGAGCTTTTTTTTGGGGAGATATCGATGAAAAAGTATTCTGGGAAAATTTTTATAATTGGGCCATCAGTTCAAACATAATAAGCCTTTTTTGCCGATTATCATTGTTTAACGAAAACCAGTTGGAATTTAAGGGAGAAAAAGAGTTTAGATCCCTTAATATAGTAGTTGATTTGTCTAAGTCTATAGAACAAATATGGCTTAATTATGAGCATAAGGTTAGAAAGAATGTTAAGCGCGCAAGAAGTGTTGGTATATCTATAGAAATAGATAATTCGGGTAGATATTTAGAAGCCTTTTTAGATGTATATTATTCAACAATGAAAAGAAGAAATGCTAAGGAAATATATTATTTTCCAAAAGAATTTTTTATTAGACTTTTAAATAATCTTAGCGGAAATGCTATTTTTTTTCATGCAAAAAAAAACGATACTATAATATCTTCCGAATTAGTATTGGTTTCTGAAGAAAGAATATATTCATTTTTAGGTGGGACTAAAGAAGAAGCCTTCGAATATCGTCCTAATGATTATTTAAAGCATTCTATAATTGAATGGGGTATAAATAAAAATAAAAGAGAATTCATTTTAGGCGGAGGATATGAAAAAAACGATGGGATATATAAATATAAAAAATCTTTTGCGCCAGATGGAGAAGTTCCCTTTTTTATAGGAAAAGTTATTTTTAATAGAGAAGTTTATGAAAAATGTGTTTCTTTAAGAAGGAAATATGAATTAGAACATGGGCATAATTGGGAGCCAAATCCTAATTTTTTTCCTGAATATAGGTCATGAAGAAGATTTATATTTTCTGATTAGTATCTTAAATAATAGTAAAATTTATTTTTTTAGGATGGAAATTAGATGGAAAAAATAAAAATGTCTTATTCTGATCTTGATGGTGATGATGTCCAGTCCGTTTTGGATGTTTTGAAATCAGATCGATTAGCGTTGGGGCCTAAGGCAAAAGAATTTGAAGAAAAAATGGCAGAATATATCGGGGTAAAATATGCAATAGCAGTAAGCTCAGGAACGGCAGCGTTGCACATTTTGGTAAGAGCTCTGCATATCGGTCCCGAAGATGAGGTTTTAGTGCCTTCTTTTACATTTGTCTCTTCGGTAAATGCAATTTTATATGAAAGGGCCAAACCTGTTTTTGTTGATATAGAACCTAAGACTTATAATCTGGACCCTGAAGATTTGGAAAAGAAAATTACGCCCAAAACAAAGGCTATAATGGTGGTAGATGTGTTTGGGCATCCGGCTGAATGGGATGAAATATTGAGAATTGCGGATAAATATAATTTAAAAGTTATAGATGATTCCTGTGAAGCTCTTGGTGCGGAATATAAAGGGAAAAAGATTGGTCAATTTGGAAATGCCGCTGCTTTTGCCTTTTATCCCAATAAACAGATAACAACAGGGGAAGGCGGAATTATTGTCACGAATGACGAGAATATTGCCAGGCTTGCCAGGAGTCTGAGAAATCAGGGCCGCGGAGAAATGGGCGCATGGTTGGAGCATGAGATATTAGGATATAACTACAGAATGGATGAGATGTCCGCGGCGCTTGGTGTGTCTCAATTAAAGAAGTTAGAAGATTTTTTACAAAAAAGAGAAAAAGTTGCCAGAATGTATACAGAGAAAATAAAAGACCTGGAGTGGATAAGGCCGCCTATAGTTAAACCATACGTCAGAATGAGCTGGTTTGTTTATGTAGTCACTTTAGAGAGAGGATTGGATAGGGATCATTTTATAAAAGAACTTGAAAAAAGAGGAATACCTGCCAGGGGATATTTCTCACCCATTCACACTCAGCCTTATATCAAAAAATATATTGATGAAGATATACCAGCTTTGCCCGTAACAGAAGATATTGCTCGAAGGACGTTAGCTTTGCCTTTTCATAATAACCTAAAAGAGGAAGAAGTAGATATCGTGGTTGAAACTTTGAAAGACATTTACAAGCATATTTGATTCATAAAAACAGACAAGGCTTAGTATCAATAATAATATCTTTTGGTACAGAAATTACATCTAAAATCTAATAGATAAGCAGGAAGGGGGCGGAAGAATGAAGCAGAAGATGAATCA
>Ga0207433_10013597_pt1 | contig 11933 bp, 6 predicted proteins | sample YelNatPaOPGAMG01_FD_187559 | JGI IMG/M metagenome (GOLD analysis project Ga0207433, IMG submission 187559) | Hot spring thermophilic microbial communities from Obsidian Pool, Yellowstone National Park, USA - OP-RAMG-01 (SPAdes) (version 3) | ecosystem: Environmental > Aquatic > Thermal springs >...
AAAATTTCTTACTAAATCAGACAAGGTAAGCGGTTTACCTAATGAATTAAGAGTTTCAAAAATTATTTGAGGGTCTTCACCTTTAAAAGGCCTTTCATCTAAAAAGATTACTGCAACATTAAGCCGTTGAATAGCAATTATGTAATGATCAATGGTTATTTTGGGGTTGAGCTGGTTTAGGTTTTGGATTAATTTTTTTAATAATTTATAAGCATTTGTAATAGCTCCATTATGAGAAGGAGTTTTAGCATGAACTAAATCTTTATATTCTTCCCAGTCTTTACTTACCTGTTTTAATTTAATTTTATTCTGAAAAGTTGAAGATGTATTTAATAAACAAGTATATGTAATCCAATTTTTCTTTTCTTGATCTTGCTCTATATCTCTTAGTGCGATTAAAAAAAGCAATGCTGTGGTTAATCTTTGTTGTCCATCTATGATTATTGCCTTATTAGAAAATCCTACTATTTCTTCTTTTATCACAATTGTTCCATAAAAATGCTCTTGTTTATTATGCTGTTTGGCATCCAATTCTGAAACGATAATTCTCTTAATATCTTCGAAAAACCTTTCTATTTCTTGTTTTCCCCAAGCATAAGCTCGCTGAAAAGGTGGAATAAAAAAAGAAGTCGCATTTTTCGATAATACATCATAAATTGAATGAGTTTCTGTTTTCATAAAAATTTTCCTACCTTTTTATAATAATTCATAAAGCTCTTCATAATTCCTCAAATTTTTCTGTATTAGTAAAATAACACAAAAGCCAACGATTGTTAACCATTATGTTTTCTAATTTCCTTAATTAATTCCACTATTTTTTATAGGAATGTCGAAAATTTGACAAAATAGTTAGCTTATCATATACTTCGAGATTATGAGTAGACTCTTAAGTGTTGAAATTAAAAATTTTAAAGTTTTTGATAATTTAAAAGTTAATTCTTTTAATAAAAACATTAACTTTATTTACGGGAAGAACAATGTTGGTAAAACATCACTGTTAGAAGCTATATTTTTACTTTTAAGCTACTCACAAAGCCAAAGCGACCCTAGTCTTCTTATTAGTAATTTTAACGTAATATTGCATTCTCAATTTTATAACATAATAAACTATTCTTCCACAGAATCAATATTTAAAAGTTTATGGAATACAATTTTTAAAAATCCTGAAAAAAACATAGAATTAACAGTTGACCTAGAAGATGATAGTAAACTATCTTTATTAATTTCCCAAGGTTTTAATAAAAACTCTGGTAGTAGAGAAGTAGTTTTTAAGTGGAATTATACTCAAGGCAGTAAAAAAGAATCTCAAACATTTCAATGTAATGTAGAGCCTTATATTAACCCAAATAGTTCATTATACCCTCTGCCTTTGCCTCCGCATAAGGTATCGCTACCAGAAGAGTACAATAAGCATAATATTAATAAAGAGTTTAATTTTTTTTATATGCCGTCAACGTTTTCATTTGGATCACTTTCAACAAATAAAATTTACGGTGACATTGTTAACGCTAACAAGAAAAAAGAATTTATTGATAAGCTAAAAATAGTAGAACACGATATAGAAGAAGTGGAAATCATCCCAAGTGGTTTGAATACAGTTGTTATCAGAAAAAAAAATATTCTGCTACCTATTAGCCAAATGGGAGAGGGGTTTTTAAGAGTATTCTACATAATAGGTCTTTCTTTAACACATGAGAATGGTATTATTTTGATTGATGAAATAGAAAATGGATTGCATTGGTCTATTCAAAAGAAAATATTTGAGAATATCTTAAGATTATCAAGAGAACTTAATATTCAGTACTTTATAGCTACACATAGTGCTGAATTTGTAGAAGAAGGTTTTGAAGTTTTAAAAGATGATGATGTAAATTCTATAGGAGCAATAAGAATAATAAAAAAAGATAATGATATAATTTATACCCTTCATTTAGACGGAAAAGATTTAAAAGACTTAATAGAAGGAAACGCTGAATTTAGATAAGTATGGCAAAAGAGGGTTTTGATTTTGAAAATATAAAAACTCCACATCTTATTATAGTCGAAGATAAAATTATTAAATGGCTGGTAAGCGGTTTAATTAAAAAAATAAATGGAAACTACAATATTATTGAAGAAGCTAATGAAGAGGACAAAGAGAAGAACAAAAACATTAATTATGTTGAAAATGACAAAAAAGATATTTGTTGTGGCATATATACAATAAATGGAAGGGATAAAATTAAAATAATACCAGGTACAACTGGGTTTGACAATCTAAAATCTATTCTTTTAATAGTAGATAACGATGCAAAAGCAGAAATAGAAAATTTTAGTAAAAAACTTCAAGAAAGGGAAAAAGAGTTAAATCGTGTATATTATTGCCGCCACTGTTTAATACCAAGTAAATCTGGAGATGGAAAGGAAATAGAGGATTATATATTTAATAAATTAAAAAATTCAGATAGGGTTAAATTTGAAGAAATTGGGAATTTTATTAATTTTTTTATTAATAAGTTTCAATTAAATATTTCTTGTCCTCCTAAACGGATTAATAAGAGAATATTAAATATTCTTGTATACATAGAATCTAAAAATTTAAGAGACTTAGAAGAAGATAAGCGTAAATATGTAGAAAATACTATTAATAATATTGCCGAAGAAGAAGAAGTATTTGCAGAACTAAAAAATTTTTTTATTTATACACAAAGACTAAATTTTACAATTTAAAATTGTTTAGAACTTCTTTTATTTTATCAAGAGAGTATTCTATTCCAAGAGGAAAAGATAAGAAACATATAACAAAGTGACCCTTGTTTACAACTTAAATTCCTTTTTATCTATTTATCTATCTCTATGTTTAATTGCTGTAATGCTTCTATAATTTTATTTTGATAATCCTGTTTTGACATGCTACCATCTGTAGCTTTTATATCAATGTAAACAGATTCAAACTGCGTCTGTATTAAATTAACGATCCTAAATATATCAGAAACCTTCCCTTTAGGGATTTTAAAACTTAAATTAATGTTTTTTTCAACTGTTTCATACTCATTTAGTTCTTTTGTCTCTGCTATAGCTTGAGTATCGAAAGATTTACTTGGACTAGTTTCTTTTATAACATTTTCTTCGACTTTTATTATAACTTGTGGACGTTTATCTTCTTCATGTTTTTTTACACACAAGTTCTCTTTAATAATTATTTCGTTATCACTAAATCCAACTTCTGGTTTTTCTTTAATATATATGCATATAGGTATATCAGCATCAAGCTCACCTAAACCGAAAATGCCTTTTGAAACACCCTCTTCTATTGCTTTTTGTAAGGTATATTTATCTTTTATGCGCGGTTCACCAGGTGTTCGATAAAATGTATCCAACAGTTTTTTAGTATTAACATAATCTTTATTAGAGAGGTACTTTTCTTTAATAATAATGGGTGGAATATTTTCTAATATTTCATTTTCAGAGTGCAATTTATCGTATATCTCATCAACAAGAGATTTTTTATTGCCATAGGTGGGTATTCCAAGATCAAACTTTTTGTAACTATCTTTAGTTGGAACTGCAATGCACCTGTAAAACTGCCTTATTGATTCTTTTAGTTCAGATTCAATCCTTTTTATTTCTGATTTTACTTCCTTTAATTGGATTTCGGAGAGATTTATTGTAGTGTCGTTTGCTATTGATTTATAGGCTAAATATCTTTTCAGTCGATTTTTAAAACCGATTCGTTCATTTTCTGATGGAAAAAGTAAAAATATAGTATTACAATTAACTCTTACACTTGTCCCTTTACTTTTAATAATTGACTCAATAACGTCTTTATTCTCATTTTGTAAAATAACAAGCTTAAATTCTTCAGTATCGGGTATAGATGATGGGTTTTCTTGCCATATATAAACCTTAAAATTTCCTCCTGAAACACTTTCTTTTAGTAATTGATATTCTAATTTCGAAACATCTTCTTCTTTTATGTTTTCAGTTTTTGTAAGAATTATGCGATTTAGGTTTGGCTGATTTGAAAAGAAATACTTATCATTTTGGAATTGAAAATAAAAAAGTTTGTTTTTCAGTTGTTCAATGGCTTCTGCAACAACGCTTGACGGATTGTCCAGAGTAGTAGCTGAACGCTTAATTTCATTTAATGTTGCACCTTTTTCAGTGCCACCAGAAAAGGAGTACATAAAAATAGTTGTGGCAGTGCGAGTAGCCAATTTTAATCCTTTATATGAATCACCTAAGTTTATATCCACCTTTTTACTACCTGCATCAGAACCAGTTATATCCTGTGCAATAATGCTATTATATTCAGTGCCTACATGCTTTAAAAGTTCCTGCCGTATTTCACCGTTGGCAAGATTAAAATCCGCAAGCGTGATATAGGGGATGCTTTGATCTTTTAATATTGAAATAACTAAAGAAAGCAAACGCAATACACCTCTTGTGCGTTGAAAATTAGGAAAACTTCCCCAACGATGATATAACACATCAATTACTTCAGGCAAAAATGGATATGAATCTATAAATCTATCCCTGTATTCAGTTGGCTCTGTCCCAATAGGTAAAATATTTTCTTTTTGGGCGTAATCCATAAAATTTTCTACAACTGATTTTACTTTTTGCAAATCAACTGAACTAAAAAGCCTTTGGCGTATAACCTTAGAAATTTCAGTTTCTGAAACTGGCGTATATATCTTCTCAACTCTACCAACCACTCTTTGGATCTGTGAGTATAGCTTTTCAGCAGCTTGATCATAATGTTCGATTAAGCTTGACGGTAATGTTAACACAAGGCAGGATTTTTCAAGCGTGGATATAGTTTCGCTAAGCTCCTGTAAAAATGCCACAGTTTGTGCAGCAAGTGTGCTTTCCTCTACTTTTTCACCTGCTGCTTTTGTTACATATTCAAGAAGTTCATCAATTAAGATTATAATTGGTTGATGACCTGAAAGTAAATTTTTTAATTTATTTTTTCCGGGCGATGTAAGTCCTGTTAAATATTCATTTTTGCCAGTTAATTGAGTTTCAATAATACCCCATAGAGTATCTTTTGAACTTAAATTCGTTCCCACGATAACAATAGGGGTTGCGTTCCATTCTCTTGCTTTATGCATAAGTGCAATAAGTGAATGGGTTTTGCCACCACCAAATGGAGTCTGTATTTGTATTGTTGGATCTCCGCCTTTGCCATTAATACGATTTTGAATGATACCAAGTAGATTATGCAGCCCTTGAGTAATATATGTTTTTTGAAAAAAGGTTGATGCATCTTTATACTCTACTGACCCGCGATTATGATATGCTTCCCATAAATAAGCGGCAAAAATATCCATTCTCAATCTGCCTTCAAGTATATCCTTATGCGGTACTGCAATGCTATGAAATGCATTCATAATATTCATCCTCCATTAAAATCAAAAGATTGCTGTCTAAATTTTGATTCCTTTAACTCGCTTTGAATTCTTTCTCTACCTACCAAAAACCCATCCAAAAGCTTTTTTTCTTTGCTTTCAATTGGCAAGCATTCTGAAATCGCCTGAGCTACCCTGTAAAATGCTTCACTTCTCCCATATCCTGTATCTTTTAAGCGATTTAAGATATCGGCACTTTTGCTCTTTTCCCATAATAAAAGTATATGGTGCAATACATCAATTAGTTCTGTAGAGTCTTCTAAATCTTCAAGCTTTCGCTCCTGTGGGCCTAAAACTTTTATAAACTCTTTATCTTTGTTTACAAAGCTTTTCTTGTTCCATAGTTCGGATAGGTTAATTCCACAGCTGGTAGCAAGTTTTCGCGCTTCGTCAAAAGGAACTTTTGCTTCTATATAGTTCCATCTCCACAGCACGTAAAAGCGTGTCAGTTCGTTGATTTCACCCACAAAGCCATTGTGCAAAATCTTGTGCACTGCATAATCAGTAGCAACTTTTCGCACGTCTTGAAGAATTTTATCTGCTCTTATGATATTGCCTTCATAATCCATAACCTTTTCGTATTTGCCAAAGACCTCGATGGCAGAACCAATGGCAGCAATAAAAAAGTCTCCTCCACCAATGCCTTCATCCCAAAGCCTATCAAGCTTTTCGTTAAGATATGTCTTTAGTTCCTCTTTAACCTGATTGTAAAAACCTGTTGACTGTCTTTTTATTTTACGGGCAACTATATAGATAGACGAAGCAAGGGCTGCCGATTCATTAGCTCTTAAGCGCGATTGCATTTCCGTGTTAATGGGCCATGCAGCGTTAATAACAAGTCCTGAATCCAAAAGAGAATTTATAAGCGTTTCCCATCCCTCTGTTGATTTGTGAGCATATACAATTACTGTAATCCCATTGGGTTTTAATACACGATATATTTCTTGAAAGGATTTTTTAAGATCATCTTCAAACTTCTTTTTGGCTACCTCAAATCCACCTTCAATATTTGAATAAGCAACAAGTTCTTGTGATTTTGGAGTAAGAGGTGTCGAAAAAAGTTCAGGGTACAAATCTCCAATAGAACGCTTCAACCAAACATAGAAAAAATCAGATAGATATGAATAGGGTACATTGTCATAGTATGGCGGATCCGTAAATACTGCATCGAAATAGTTGTCGGAGTAGGGGAGAGTTGTGGAGGAGGATTGGGCGACAGCAGCAAAAAGCTGGTCTACTTTCGAAATCTCTTCAATTACTCTTATTATTTGTCGCAGCATACTGTTAAAAGTGCCTGTTAAAATTGGGGAAAATAAATTTAGTTCAGCGTAATCCCAAGACATTGGTAATGCTTGTCGACCAAAGGTATTAGGAATAAATTCCCATTGGGGATGCCAACGACATAAAGTTGTTTCAAAATCTGACATTCTAGTTATTACTAATCCTAAATAACTTACCACTGCCTTTGCATATTCTAAATCATAACCTTCATCAATCATTTTTTTATAAGCTTTTCGCACTTTTTCAGTAAATGTTATCAATACCAATTTCTGACGAGAGTTAAAAAGGTCACCCCATTTAAGCATTCCGTAACGTTGAACACGAAATCCAAGCGTTTCTTTTGGTGGCATAGGTTCATCCGGCACTGGGTCTATTCCCCATTCATCAAAAAGCTCTGCACGCTTCTTTTCTAGATAAACCTCTGCCTCTTTAAATATTTCAATATCCTTTTCAGTTGCAAGGCGATATGTTTTGCCTTGTGTTTTTGGATCGTGCAGTACGACAGCAACCATTCTCTGGCCAAATTTTCCTTCTTGAAATAGCCTTCGTGTGGTTTTATCATCTATTACTGCTCCACATACTGGACAGGTCACAAAGGCTCTAGCAACAGTTCCTTTTTCTGGGTCAAAGTCATCTGGAAATTGGCTATTTTGGCCTACTATCTCAAATTCAACCTTTTTATCTTTTACATAAGGTTTTAATGAAATTTTCTTTTTATCCTTCTTGGCAAGCCAATATTGGCGCATTAAAGGAATTTTTACACCGCAAGTGGGATTTTGACAGGGAACTGTACGTGCCCAAATGTAGCCAACAGGAATCAAACCGTCTGGTTCATTTGGATAAAATCTTCCAATCTCTTCTTTTGCCTCTTGTAATACCCAGTTACCCCATTTTTTAACATCTTCTAAAAGTGGATTTATAGTTTTTTTACTTCTTTGTTTATTTCCTAAAAATGCAGTTTCTTCTTCTATTTCTTTTGGTTGTCCAAATTTTTGAGGATATTCTAAAGTACACTTTTGAATAAGAACTGCCACTGGGTTATAGTCATTGCTGTATGTTTCACAGCCTAAGCGCAAGGCTTCAAGTGGTATTGAACCACCACCGCCAAAGGGGTCAAGAACCTTTGGAGGAACACCGCCATTTGAATCTAATATCTCATTTCTTGCCCTTTCAATCATTTGTTGATTTAAAGAGTTCTCCCATTTAGAAAGCTCTATGATGAAATTTCTCTTATTGTTCCACTCATCTATACTTTTTGGTGCTTTAATTAAAGCTGCATAATTTGTTACTCTCGACGATGCCAAAGGACGTCTTGCCCACCAGATATGGAGTGTCGAAATGTGGCCATGTCGTATATTTTTTTCTCTTGCTGATTCTATCCCTACTTCCTTAACAGGAAATGATTCTTCAATAAATCGTTTTTCACTCACATCTTTGCCCCTTTTTCTGTGATTTGGAATTTATCGATTATGTAGCGTACTTGCTCAATCTTTGTCTGAGGAATTAAATTTTTTGCCGGGTTTTGAATTATCTTAAGTTCAGGGCTTGTAGAAGCATTAAATATCACGTATAGATAATAGTCATCACCAAAACGCTTAGCTATAAACCATTCATTTTGCGTTAATGCAATATCCCCATCCTCTGCTCTTGCTTTTACTTCAATATAGCGTAAATTTCCATCTTTATCCTTTGAGCGTATATCAAATCCAAGATTTTGATCCGAGATATCTTCTGGTTGTCTTTGATTATTGCGCTCATATTCCATAGTAAGCAACATACCTATTTTTTCTATCTCTTCATCACTTGCCATATCTTGATCCCTTGTTCTTATAGGTTTTACCCGAATAATACCCAAAAAACTTGGCATAGTTATTGTTAGACTTTGTTCTTGTTCTATGAGTTTTTTCAATTCTTTAAGTGATTCTTCGTATTCTGATTTTCTTTCTGCCTTGTTTCTTATGGCAAGATCTACATTTTCACCCTTAGCTTTCCTATCTTCAAGTTCAATCAATTCGCCATCAAGTTTTGAAATAAAATACTCAAGAGATTTTACTCCATATTTTTGTTTTATTTCTGCCTGTCTTTTTCGCTCTTCGAGTAATTCCTTTTTATATTGACTTAACGTTTCAATAGCCAACTGTTTAGTTTTATTTTTTATCTCTTCAATATCTACTGTAGATTCTTCAGATTGCTTATTTTCTTCTATCAAATCCCAAAGTATAGAAGGTGCAATAATTTTTGATCCTTCATTATTTACAAAAAACGAAAACAAACGTTTTCCTGCGATAGCACCAGTACCGTCTCTTATCTCGCCTTCATAAAAGACTATAAATCCATCTAATTTGCCATCAGGATCGTAGAAGGTACCGCCCGTTTTAATGCTATTTTCGCATTCCTTTTCAACCCAATTTAATGTTGCCTCAAAGAGTGGATGACCAAAGGTAAGAAATTCAGCTGTTGGGTATTTCATTAAATATTCTTTATCAAAGACTACCTTTGGATACCTACTTAGCACACTCCCATAGGTCTTTTTAAATTTTTCATCATAAGAAAATCTTTTAATACTATAAGGAACCGATTCTATGGATATTATTTCTGGAGCTTTAATTTCGCGTATCTTGCCACCAGCCTTTTCAAAGGCTTTAACAAAAAAATTTTGTGTATATTCGGGGATTAAACGGTTCTCCTTTGCCTTTTGTGCAAGTTCTTTTATCCTTGTATAATCTATGTACCTTGTAGCGAGCGTTTCGCCAAGGTTTTCTTTTATTTTCATTAAATACTCTTCATCAACCCTGATTTCAATATCTTTAAGTATCTCATCTATACTTCTAGCGTTTACGGCAGCATCAATAATTGCCTTTGAGAATTGCTTTGCGTCAATTACCTCACCCAATACATCAAAAACTTTATCGCTCCCTAAGGCATTTCGTATTTCTTCTATTTTATTAAAAAGGGTCTCAAGCACTTTACCTTCACGTGTATCATTAGCTACAAGGTTATGGACGAATACCTCTCTTGTTTGACCATACCTGTGTATTCTACCCATTCTCTGCTCAAGCCTATTTGGGTTCCACGGTATATCGTAATTGATCATTAAATTACAAAATTGCAGATTGATACCTTCGCCAGCAGCTTCAGTTGCAACCATTACTTCGGTTTCATTTCTAAAAACTGATTCTGCGTTTACCCTATCGTCTAAATTCATCCCACCATGGATTGTATTTACCTTATAACCCCATTTGTCTATCTTATTTTCAAGGTACTCAAGCGTATCGCGTGATTCGGTAAAAATGAGTATCTTTCTTTGGTTTTTTTCTTGAACATTGTTGCCTAGTTCAACCAAGGATTCTTTTAGTTTTTTAAGTTTAATTTCCTCTTCATTATCAATTATACCTTTTGCCCTTTCAATAAGTGACTGAATAACATCAATTTCCTTTTTTAAATCTTCTTTTGATTTAGCAGTACTAAAGGTTTCCCAGTCATATTCTTTTTGCCAGCGTTCATCTTCAGACATATCCTCAATTTCTTCGAAATCATATATTTCGGATTTCTTATTATTTTGATCAAGAGAAAAATTGAGCGAATCCTCAAGTTTTTTCTTTCTTCTTTCAAGTGATTTTAAAAGCGCATATGTGCTTGATGCCAACCTTCTTTGCAATATAGCCAGTACAAAAGCGATATTTCTTCTTTTTGTTGAGTTACCTAGAGATTCTAAATTATATTGATTTTCAACGTATTTTGAGAGTTCATTGTATAACTCCTTTTCATTTGGTGATGATTCACCTAAATTAAAATAAATTGTTTTTACAGTACGCGGCAAAAATAATGGTTTTCCTTCAAAATCTTTTAAATCTTCTTTAATTCTTCTTATAAACAATGGGTTGTCTTTGTTGGTAACCGATTCTCTTACCATGTCGTTATTAGCAAAGAAGCCCTTTTCGAGCAAATCGAGAAAAAGTCTAAAGTTCTCTGGATCACCTTTATGTGGAGTTGCAGTAAGAAATAGTAAATGTTCGGTAATATTAGAAAGCACTTCACCAAGTTTGTAACGATCGGATTTATCTATATTGCCAGCATATCTATATGCGCTCATCTTATGGGCTTCATCTACAACAATAAGGTCAAACCTTGTAGCATTAAGTGTGCGTATTACATCATCTTTTTTGGCAAAATCGATTGAAGTAATGACTTGATTCTCTTTTTCCCAAATGTTCGTTTTATATTCATTGTCAAGTCGATTGCGATCAATCAACTCAAATGTTTCATCAAATCGCTCTTTTTATTCCCTCCTCCACTGATCCTTTATGTGTCCCGGAGTAACTATAAGAATTCTTTTTGCTAAACTGCGCAACTTAAGCTCTTTAATAATTAAACCTGCCATGATAGTCTTACCAGCACCAGGATCATCGGCAATTAAAAATCGTATTCTTGGATTTTTCAGCACATATCCATATACAGCTTCAATTTGGTGTGGGAGTGGCTCAACCTTAGAAATATTTACTGCAAGCAGCGGATCGTATAATGAGGCATATCTGTACCTTAATGCTTCTACTGCAAGAAAAACCTTCCATGCCTCTTCTTTAAAATATGACGTCTTATCCAAAATTTGAATTTTTTCAAGCTCGTTTAAGGTCAAAAACTGATCAATATACCTTTTGCTTTTGGTAGTGGCTCCAACTATATGTATAAATTCCCCTTCTTCTTCTACAATTTTAAGAGTAACGCTTTCAGGCCAATAAGGGCCAGAAATTACATCGTCCTTTTTTAATTTTTTAGATACGCACTCTTCCATCTTATCCTACTCATTTATTAGTTTTATCATACCCCAACCTTCATCAAAAAATATATTAGCAATAGCAATATCTTTGTTTTTTTCATAATTGGCAATAAAATATCATCCCCTAAAGCACATTTAATTATAAACCAAAAACTGTACAAATAAGAAATATTTATGCATAAATTAGTAAGTTCAGGTAGATTTTATTATGAGATATCAAATTTTTTAGAAAGTTATAATCTCAAAGCCTTCTTTTATAAATCTTGCCATTCCTGCATGTCCTAACATCTCAGACAATATTGTTAGTCCTCTTTTTTTAGCCTCATCCAGTGTCCCCATCTTCATCGAACAAGCTTTACAGACTCCTTCAAGTAGATTGAAACTAATTACTTTCTGGGCTAAATTATAAAGAGGGCTACTTTCGTTGTATAATTCGGGAACTAATTTTGTAGACTCTCCCTCAAGCACTACCTTCACATCAA